>Ga0118677_10004580_pt1 | contig 25070 bp, 20 predicted proteins | sample AliMusrvi5mmetaG_FD_86154 | JGI IMG/M metagenome (GOLD analysis project Ga0118677, IMG submission 86154)
ATCCACAGCTACCTGCTGGCAGACCTGGACACCCTGCCCGGCCCGAACCCTGAGCTATCCGCGCGAGTGGCGCGTGGCGACCTGGGCGTGAAGACCGGTCGCGGGTTCTACGACTGGTCGACCAAGAGCGCAGCCGATGTTCTGCGCGCGCGCGATAACGAGTTGATGGAACGGGCGGCGAAGCGAAAGCAGAAAAGCAGTCCCAGGTAGAATCGAACTATGTCCAACCCCGCGCGCTCGATCATGGTATTCGGCGTCTATCTCGCCATAACAGGCCTATCGTTCATCTTCATCCCGAACATCGTGTTAGCGCTGCTGGGGTTTCAGCCGACCACCGAGGTGTGGATACGGGTGGTCGGGTTGCTGGCCGCCATCCTCGGCGGCTATTTCCTGTATGCCGTCCGCTATGACGATCTCCGTTTCTTCCAAGCAACAGTGTATGCGCGCGTTGCCTTTTTCACGGGTATGACGCTGTTCGCGTTGCTAGGGTTGGCGAGCCCGTTGCTGATTCTGTTCGGTCTGATCGATCTTGCCGGTGCAGCATGGACGTGGGTGTCGCTACGGGCTTATAGTTCCGGCGTCTGATAAATAACCCGCCCTCGCGCCTTTATTTCCACTGGCACAAGATACTGCCGGATGGCCTCGACGTTCGGCGTCATCCCGATGCCGGGGCGATCCGGCACGCGCACCTGCCCCGCCGCATCCACCGCAAGCGTTTCGTTTGCGAAGTTGCGCGCCAGTGCGCTTGCGTCAATCGGATATTCGCAGATGACATCGCCCTCAATGCCGGCGAACGGTTGAAGCGATGCGCTCAACGCCAGCGGGGTGGTGAAGGTGTGGTTGACATAGGTCACGCCGCGCGGACGCGCGTATTGCGCAACCTCATGCGCAGTCGTGATCCCGCCGATGCGTCCGGTGTCGATCTGCACGAAGCTGATGCCGCCGTGGTCGATCAGGTGGCGCGCCATGTGAGCGTCGTGCGCGCCTTCGCCGGCGGCCAGCCGGACGCGAAAGTCAGGGCGCCCATTCGCGGCCTGTGCCAGTGACGCATAGGCGTCCAATGCCCCGCTGACAAACGGCTCTTCCAGCCAGCCAGCCTTGCACTCGGCCAAAACGGGCAGCCGCGCCACCGCTGCAGCCACATCGTCGCCCCACACCGTCCCGGCGTCGATCAGCAGTGTGATGTCGTCGCCAAGACCGGCGCGGGCTTGGCGCACATGTTCTTCGTCGGTGAGGACATCGCCAAGTCCGAATGGCCCCCAGCCGAACTTCGCGGCGCGATACCCCGCTGCGCTAATGGCGCGGGCTTTTGCGCCGGTCTCAGACGGCGTGTCGCCAAAGAGCACCGAGGCATAGGCGGTTTTAGGATAGGCGCGCTCATAACCCAGCAGGCGATACACCGGTTCGCCGAGGCGCTTGCCGAGTAAATCCCACAGTGCGACATCAATGCCAGACAGCGTGTGATCGGCCTGCAACAGGTCGAAGCTGTTGCGCCGCACCAGCTGGTTGATGCGCGCGATATCGGCGATGTCGTTCAACGGCTGACCCAGCACTGACGCCATGACCGGTTTGCACGCGCTGTGCGACATTGGGCAGACATACGCCGCGATCGAGGGCAGCGGCGCGGCTTCACATTCGCCCCAGCCCTCATATCCGCCGGCGCGCACCCGCACCAGCAACGCGTCCTGGCTGCCGTCGCCGATATCGAGCACTTCGGGGATCGAGAGATAAAAGAAGTCGACGGATTCAATGTTCATGTAATATCGGAGTGCACGGGGTTCTCGATGATGAGATCCGCTGGTGAATGAAATGGCGCCACTGTCATAGGGTCATTATATAGTTGCAGCAGGGCAATGGATTAATATAATCGCATGAAGATTCTACTCACCGGTTTCGAGCCGTTTGGCGGGAGTCTTGTCAATCCATCCGCCGAATTGGTCCGGGCGTTGGCTGGTCAACGCATCGATCATGTCGACCTTCACACAGCCCTGCTGCCGGTCACCAGCGACGGTGGGCCGGCGATGCTCTTGCAGGCAATCGAGTCTGTAAAGCCAGATATAGTGCTCTGCCTGGGTCAGGCCGGTGGGCGAAGCACATTGTCGCTTGAACGCGTCGCAATCAACCTGCTGGATTTCTCGATGCCAGATAACGCGGGCAAGAATATGACCGATGAGCCGATCATCGCCGACGGGCCAGCGGCCTATTTCGCTACGCTCCCGGTGCGACTGCTCCTCACGGCGATACGCAAAGCCGGCGTGCCGGCGGAACTATCTTTGACGGCTGGCGCCTACCTGTGCAATCAGGTGCTCTACACGGCGTTGCATCACGTCGCCGTGAATGCCTTGCCGATACGGGTAGGTTTCATGCATGTGCCTTCTTTACCTGAGCAGGTTGTCGATCGTCCGGGGCCGTCGATGGGGTTGGAGACCATGATCGCCGGGGTTCGCGCGGCGTTACGCAGTCTTGCGTGAATGTTACGTAGAGATTCCTCGCAAAGCCTCGAAATGACAGGGTTACATTTTGAATGGATCCGAGACTTTGTCCGCAAACAGCCGCATGCCGCTTTCGTCTGGCGCATCCACGAACCACAGCATGAAGTGGCGGATGCCTGCGGCGACATAGGCCTGCACGCGCGCGCGCGCCTGATCGGGCGTCCCGGCGATCCACGTTTCGGCCATGCTTGCCGGGAGTTGGTCGGTGGCGCCGTTTAGATAGGCGGCCATGCCCGTTTCGGGTTCTTCACCGGCGGGCGCGTGGCTCAGGATGGCGCGCAGTTTCTCGCGCAACGCGGCGTGGTCCGGCGCGATCAGCACCTGGATCTCCAGGCTTAACTCAAGCTCGTTGAAGTTGCGCCCAGCTTGTGAGCATGCAGCACGCAATGCGGTGAGCCGGACGTCCAGCTCGGCCAGCGACACCGGCGTGGTGTTCCAGCCTTGTGCATACTTAGCTGTTGCAGCGAGGATGTCGGGGTGCGCTTCGCCGATCCAGATTGGCGGATGGGGACGTTGAACCGGCGCCGGCGCGCAAATAGCCTCGCGCGTCACATAGTACCGCCCATAATGGCTGACGGGCTGATCGGACGTCCATAAGGCCAGTGTCACATCCAACCCTTCACACATCTCGGCGATGCGTTCCTCGCGCGTGTTGTCGGTGTGCAGCCCGTAGGCGAGGTATTCATATGGGCGGTTGCCATAATCCACGAAATGGATCATGCGCCCCGCGCTGATGTGGTCGAGCGTTGCGACCATCTTCGCGGTGAGCGCTGGATGCCGCAAGGCGTTGTTGTAATGGATGATGCCCAGTCGGGCGCGTTGCGTCATTCCCGCCAGCGCTGCAAGCGTCGTCCAGCCCTCCATGATCGCCTGGTCGCGGCCCAGCATCAGGTGGTCGGCCACCCACAACGAGTCGTAGCCGAGGTCGTCGGCGAGCTTGCCCAGTCGCATCGCGGCCGCAGGGTCAACAGTCTCGAATCCCGGCGTTCGGAACATGCGCGCACTTGGCGACGCGAAAATCGGCAGACAGAAGCCAAATTTAACGTTTGTCATTTTCTTGATGGAGATACGAGATTGGAGATTGGAGATGCGAGATTCCTTGCGAAGGTTGGTATCACGAGTCATTACCTACATATGACCCTTCGCAAGGTTGCGATCGAGTGAGTCAACCTTGCGAAGGATATTCCAATGGTTGCGATACCCGTAAATAACCTTCGCAAGGAGCCTGCAATCCCTAATCTCAAATCTCCAATCCCTCTTCGTTACACTGCGTACGTAATCGGTTCACCATGCAACACGTGCAACACGTTGTTCCAGATTTCCAGCGAGTCGCGGATGTGCGTCCAGTGGCTCTGCCACGAGGTGTGCGGGGTGAGGGTGACGTGATAGCTCAGGTCCTCATGCAGTTCGTGCAGTGGGTCGTCAACCGGCAGCGGTTCGTTGTAGAACACATCCAGCCCCGCGCCGCCGATGCGCCGCTCGCGCAACGCGGCCACCAGCGCCGGCTGGTTGACCAGCTTGCCGCGCGCGGTGTTCACGAACAGCGCATTGCGTTTCATCCAGCCGATCTCACGCTCGCCCACAATCTCCTGCGTGCGGTTGTTGATCGGAAGGTGCATGCTGACCACATCCGATGTGCGCCACAGTTCCTCCCAGCCAACGTACTTCACGTCATACTGCGCCTCGAGGTTTTGGAACCGGATACCGTCCCAGTAGATCACCGGCATGCCAATGGCGCGCGCGATGCGGGCCACTGGGCGCGCGATCTCACCGAAGCCCACCAACCCGAGTGTCTGATCGCGCACCATCTGGTTGCCTGGGATGAGCCCCCACTGATGCTTCGCGTAATCACGCGACTGCATCCAGGCGCGTTGCTGCGGCATGATGCGCAGATGATTAAAAATCAACGCCATGGTGTGCTCGGCCACGGCGAGGTAGTTCACCAGCGGCGTGGCCGCCGCCGGGATACCCAGCTGATGCACCGCGTCCATCGGGATGCCGCGATAATCCAACCCAAGGTGCTCCACCAGCCGCAGTTTCTTCCCGCGCAGCAACACCTCGGCTGGAACGATCACCTTGTGGATGACAAGGAAGTCCGCCTCTTCGATGAGCGCGCTCAACTCATCCAGGTCATGGACGCGATGCAGTGTGACGTCATAGTCGGCGAAAAGCTCCTGGAAACTCGGCGCATGCGCCTTCGCATGCGGATCGTCGACCAGAAGCGCCTTCTGCCCCTCGGGTCCCCATTCCTCCCATGGGCGCACGCCCCACATCACATTGCCGACCGAATCCCACACGACGATAGAGAGTTTTTCCATGGTTAATCCAACTCGTTTTGATAGGCCGATACCGCGCCGCTGATCAGTTCCTCGACGTGCACGATGCGTCCCGCGCGCTCGGATTCGAGGAACCCGAACATCAGCGCCAGGTCGCGCAACCCACCTTCGCCGGACACTTCGGGCTGATGATCCTCCAGGATGGCTGAGACAAAGTCGTCGTGCTCGATGGCGAGCAGCCCGGCGTCGATGTCGGTCCATGGCATGCTGTAGGAGGTCAGCCGGTCGCCGCCAAACAACGCGGCGGTCGTCGGTTCGAGCTTGAAATCTGGCACAAGCTTAAGCAGTTCGTCCTGGGGCACTTCCACGTCCTTGCCATTGATGCGTTGCACCAGGCGCAACGGATGCCCGCTCCGGTCGCCCGGTATGCCTAGTGAGCCCGCAGTGCCGTAGAGGGTGCGGCTGAAGTGACCTTCGCCGCGCCCGGCCATGTTCAGCAACCAGTTGCCGATTGCGCCGCTCTGGAAACGGATCGTGCCCGCCGTCAGGTCCTCGGCGTCGGCGGGATACAGCTTGCCATCGTTACCAACGCGCTGTTTGTCCACGACCGCGCCCATGCCGACGACGCTCTCGATGGGGCCCATGAAGTATTCGAGCATGTCGGTGTAATGCACGCCCATGTCGATGCTGATGCCGCATGATTTGCGCAGGTGCCGCCACGGAGTGATGATGACGCTCTCGCCGGAGCCGGACGACGACTGAACCGCGAGGAACGGCTTGCCAATCACGCCGGCATCCAGCAGCGCGCGCGCCAGCCGGTTGATCGGGTCGCGACGGTAGTTCTCCGCCACGGCCAGCTTGACATTGTTCGCGTCGGCGGCGTCGACCAGACGCCAGCCTTGTTTAACTGTCAACCCGATCGGCTTCTCCACCAACACATGCACGCCCGCCTGCATTGCGGTGACGCCCAGGTCGGCATGCGTGCCTGGCGAGGTAGTGATCAGGATGGCGTCCAGTTGTGCCAGCCCGCGTTTCATCGCATCGAACGACTCGAAAAGGCGCGGCGTCGCGCCGAGCAACTCCTGTGAAAGCGCCACGGCCTTATTCGCGTTATCGGGCAATATGTCGCAGATAGCTGCCACGTCGTAGCGCAATCGCCCAATCTGCTTCAACCGGCCCAGCCCACGGATGTGGCGCTGCCCCATCACGCCCGTGCCAAAGATACCCAGTGTTAATGTCATTTTTGTCGCCAACCCAACTTAAATAGGATAACCAATACTGCGCAGATAATCGGCGTTGACCTGCGCACTGCGCAGGGGTGACACATCGCTGCGGCTTTGTTCGATCACGACCCAGTGCGCAAACTGTTGCGCTTCAAGTTCGCGCAGAACGGCGGGGAAGTCGATGCCGATCTTGCCGCGCCCCATTTCGGTGAATGCGCCGTCGGCCCAGTCCTTCAGGTGAATATAGCCGGTGCGCGCGCGATACTTGCGCAGGTGCGACACAGGGTCTTCGCCAACGAGCGCGATGTGCGAGGCGTCCAGGCACAGCGTGAGCGCCTGCGACTCGTTCATCAACGCGTCGATTTCGGCCTCGGTCTCCACCGTGCAACCGGTGTGCGGATGATAGGCCACGGTGACGCCGAGTCCCGACCCGTACACCGCCAGGTCCTCGCACAAGCCGGCCAGGTCCTTGATCTCTGCCGCATTTGGCGGGCGAGTGCGCATCCGTCCGCCGCCCACCAGCCCATAGGCTTCGGCGCCGATCTCGGACGCGTACTCGATGCGGCGCTTGTGCAGCGCGCGCTGGCGATCGCTGGACGGAATGTCGACTGAGCCAAAGAGTGTGGCGGGGATCAACCCGTTGAGCGTGGTCTTCAGATGGCTGGGAGTGCCGAGCCAGTCGAGCGAGTGCGCGAACAATTCGGCCGCTTTCCACCCGGCCTGCTGTATCTCGGCGAATGCCGCCGGCAGATCACACGTATCACCCCAGTTGATTGTGCTGTATGCAAAACGCAACACGTTTGCCTCCAGAGTGCAGACACAACGCTGCCACGACACATATCACTTATCGCAGCAGCCTGCTTATTATTGTTTATCCAGCCGCTTCAGGGCGAGATATTTCGCCGTAGAATGCTCCGTCGCGGAGTATAGTAGGTTTCACAGAAAACAAGCGCGCGATTTCGTCAACTCGTCAACACGTTAACTCGTCAAAGCGGGAAACCGGACGCCGTCACTTCAATGGGATCACCACGATATCGTCTGGCCACGCAGTCTTGTCTTGTTTCGCGGCGCTTAATCGCAGGCCTGTCGCGGGGTCGTATAAACCGATTTCGAGCCGGACTGCGTTGGGCGCCCCGGAGACATCGTGCATATCGATGATTTGCTCGCCTGCGTCCCAGAATCGGATAGGCGGCGTCGGCATGTGATCCGATTGCCCGATAATGGCGCCGGCGGCGTCCAATGCGTGAACGAAGACGGTGTAGTCGCGGTCTGGCGCGCCGACGTCGCGCCAGTAGAGTCGGACGCGATCCCCTTCGATGTCATAGCCCTCAAGCGCGATGGCTGATGCAAATGTGGCATCGATCCGATGGCCAGGCGAACTATCCGGAACGCGGCGCCCTGAAATCTTGACTTCCGCCACCTGTGCGCTCACCGCAGTCGAGTTCAGGACATGCGCCACTAGCGTTGGGTCGTCGTATTCATACCAGCCGAAGTAAATGCGCGCGATTGTCTGTAGCGCGCCAGGCGCGCCAAGCGCGACTTCGGGTATGCGCACCTCGTAGTCGTCGCGCAGCACACCGCTGCCCCACTGCGAGGTGTTGATGCGACCGCGCATCGGCGTGACATTCGTCCGCGCGAGCGATTGGCCGTCACTATCGCGCACATCGATCCACACCAGGTTCATATGGTCGATCAGTCTGGTTGCGCGCCAGTAGGCGGTGATTGTCAGCGTTTCGCCTGGGTTAACGCGGGTGGCATTGATTGACGCGTGAACCAGCTCGATGCCGTTGTCAAATGCTACGCGACCGCCTGCCGGCAGCGCCTGTTCCTCAGCCAGCGATAGATACCTCGGCACGTCGTAGGCGGGAACAAGAAACAGTGGGATCACGGCAAACGAACCGATGAAGGCGGCAGCCGCCGCGATGCGATTGGCGCGCGACCATACCCGCGCCGGTATCCACTCGAATAATCCAACGGCAATCAGCAGGTAGAACGCCGGCAGCGCTGGCGCGATCAAGCGGATGTTCTCAGTCTTTGCGTAGCCGCGCAACCACGGGATGTAGGCAAGGACTGCGGCCAGCACTACCAGCCCGGCCAGCCCGATTTCGCGCCATCTGTCACGCCGCAGAACGCGCAATACGAGCCCGCACAACGCGAGCACATCAATCCCGATGAACAGCACATCAAGCGCATTGCTCCAACGAATTCCCTGACCGAAGTCTCCCCATAGTGTTGACAGGATAGCCGGAATACTGGCGATCATGGCGCCCAGATCGAGCGGCGTCACACGAGCCAGCGCGGCATTCGTCTGTTGCACCTGATCCCATGCCAGCGGATTGCCGTACATTATCCAGCAATAACCCAGATACCATCCTGACGTAAGCAAGAACCCGCCGAGACAGCATAACCCGGCGCTGACAAACGCCTTAATCCATCCCTGGCGGTTCCGCCGCGCAAGCCAGGCGATCATGACAGCAGCCGGCAGGCCGAGCGCCAACCCATTCGGCTTGCACAGATACGCCAGCCCAATCAATCCGCCGAGGATCATGAACTCACGCATGTTCGGCGCGCGCGCTTGCCTTAACAGGCGCGCCATCCAGTAGAATGCCAGCGCGCCCATGCACACTGTCGCGATGTCATTACTCACAATACTGCTCATGTGCGCGAACTTCGGGTTAAAAGCCGTCAGCCCGGTAACGAACAGGGCGAGGTCGTCACGACCGAAGAGCAGGCGCGCGCAGCCAAAGAGCGATGCCAGTGTGATTGCGCCGAGGAGTGAGGAGAACAGGCGGTTAAGCCTTACCGCAAGTGTGGCGCCGTATGGGGGAAACACGGTTTCGGCGTTCGTGTGATCATGAATGATTGCGCCTTGATCCTTGTTCACCCGAAACACATGCCACAGATCGCTGCGATCGATCCACTTCACCACGAATGCGCTCGCGACGTAATACAACGGCGGCTGGCTGACCTCGTGCGATATCGCGTCAGCTTGATTCATATCGGGCAGCCTCAGGTTGGTTGCGATGTAATCAACGACCTTAAAGTGAGCGCCTTCGTCGGCGCCCTCAAACAGCGGCACGGCAAAGTTAAACGCAACGCATAATACGAAGAACAAAGCTAAAATCAGAGAAAGACCGCGCTTCATAACAAGTTCGACATTGATGACTGTTCATCAGGCGTCCAGTCTCCAATCTCTAGTTTCTAATCTCTAATCTCTCTTTTCACCCACGACCAGCAAGCCCCCGCCTTCGTTGGGGTTGTTTTCGTCATACAGTGGGCGCAGACGTGGGAGCAGGCTGGCGTAAACCTGCTTTGCCATCAACTTTTGATAGCCGAGGAACTTCAGGCGCGGCGATGCGGCCATGTTAAAGAGCGACCGGCCGCCGATGCCATACGCGCGGTTCATGCGATCCCACGTCGCCGTGGCAGCGGGCGAGACGTAATAGGTCGCCTTCACGAGTTTCATCCCGGCGGCCTGCAGCAGCACGCGCCACTCGTCGGCGGTGTGATAGTGGTGGTGTGCGAACAACTTGTCCACGCTCGTCGCGTATGCCTGTGCGGCTGCCTTTGTCGGCGCGGTTCTGACGCCATCGAGCAGGCTTCGAAAGCGGTCGCTGGGCACGGTCAGCACCAGGATGCCCCCTTTGCGCAGCACGCGCCCCAGTTCGGGCAACACGTTGTGCGGATCGGGAATGTGCTCGACGACCGAGTTGGAGTACACGGAGCCAAACATGCCATTTGGGTATGGCAGGGCGTGCCCATCACTGAACTGCACCCCGCGCCAGTACACGCCGCTCGCGCGCGCGTCAGGCAGTTCGCCCGTTGCAATGTCACAGCCATAGATGCCGGGCTGCTTGCCAAACACGGATTCGGTGAACAGGCCATCGCCGCAGCCAAAGTCCAGCATCGGCGCGGGAAAGTCGACCGTGGTTAGCGCTTTTGCCTCGATGGAACGCCACAATGCCACAGGCGGAGCAAACCAGTACCGTTGCAGGAAATCGGCCAGGAAGTCTCGCTCGCGATGAACGGTAAGCACGTTGTTTTCAGTCATTGCGGCGATTATAACGTCTGGATTTTACCGACGCGAACTTGGATGTTACACTCTGGGACCATGTGCCGTGTCCATGCGTGATATAAACGCGCCACGCCACGCCCTCTGGATGTTGTTGGCCGGCGACGCAGACGCCGTAACGCTCAGTTTCCCTGTCACAATCGGTAAATAACGGTCTCGATGTTCCATGCGCAGCATGCTGCTTGACTTTTCTTTTCTCCTTACTATAATATGAATGGACGTTCGTTCATATGGAATCCGAATCAACCTTAACCCGCGGTGAGACCACCCGCGCCCAGATCATACAGGCGGCCCACGCCCTGTTTCTCGAAAAGGGTTACAGCGCCACCTCCATGCGCCAGATCGCCAGCCGGGCTGGCATCGCCTTGGGCGGGATTTACAACCATTTCGACGGCAAGGAGGACATCTTCGCCGCCATCTTCGCCGAGCGCCACCCCTACCTGCAGATCGTCCCTCTCCTGGAGGAGGCACAAGGCGACAGCCTGGAGGATCTCCTTCGCGACCTTATCCGCCGCATGGTGGCCGTGCTTGCCGAGCGCCCGGACTTCCTCAACTTGATGTTCATCGAGATGATTGAGTTCAAGGCCTGCCATCTGCCGGCGTTTGTGGACAAGATGCTGCCGCGCCTGCAGAACTTCGTGGCTCGCTTAGAAGTTGCCCAGGCGCGCGAGCGCCTGCGTCCCGTTCCGGTGTTCATGATCGTGCGCGCCTTCCTGGGTATGTTTGTCTCGTACGCCATCTCCGAGCAGATCATCGGCAGCCTGCCGGCGGAGGCCAGGAGCGAAAGCTTGAACTACTCCATCGATATCTTCTTGCACGGCGTGCTGATGACGGCGCACGGCAACGAAGCCATCCCCCTTGGACACGCTGCTCATAAACAGGCCGGTCATGGTGCGCGTGTCAAATCCATTGATCAGCCTGTTTCTGACGCCCGCGCGGAATAACCCATGTTCAACACCCGCCTGCTCTCCATCATCCGCAAGGAATTCATCCAGATCATGCGCGACAAACGCACCCTGGTACTGGCGCTGGTTTTCCCGGTGCTGCAATTGTTCCTGTTGAGCTATGCCGCCACCAACGACGTGCGCAATGTGCCGCTGGCGGTGTTCGACCAGGACCGCGGACCGGCCGCGCGCGCCCTGCTGGACGCCTATCGCGCGGCGGATTACTTCCGCCTGACCTACGACGTCAACTCGGAGGCTGAGATGCGGACGCTCATCGACCGCGGCGACGCCAGGGCTGGGCTGGTGATTCCGCCCGATTACGGCCAGCAGTTGAAGGGGACAGGCGTGGGTCATGTGGCGTTCGTTCTCGACGGCTCCGACCCCACCGTCGCCTCGACCGCGCTGGCGGCTGCGCAGCAGATCGCCCAGTCGTATGCCACCACCATCCTGGCCGACCGCCAGGCGCAACGCGGGCAGCCGGCTTCGCTGACCCTGCCGGTCGACGTGCGCACGCAGGTCTGGTACAACCCGGACTTGAACAGCGCCTATTTCATGGTGCCGGCCCTGGTGGGTATGATCTTGCAGTTGTTGACATCGATTTTGACCTCCGGCGCGGTGGTGCGCGAGTACGAGCGCGGCACTATCGAGCAGCTTATCGTCACCCCCATCCGCCCCTGGGAGCTGGTGGTAGGCAAACTGATGCCGTTTGTGATCCTGGCCTTGGTCAACACGGTTGAGGTGCTGGCGCTCGGCACGTGGTGGTTCAATGTGCCGGTGCGCGGGGACCTGTTACTGATTGCTGGCGCCTCGTGCCTGTTCCTGGTATCGGGGCTGGGCATCGGGCTGCTGGCGTCGACGCTGGCCAATACCCAGCAGGAGGCGATCCTGACCGTGTTCATGACTATCCTGCCCTCCATCTTCCTGTCTGGCTTTTTCTTTCCGCTGGAGGCCATGCCCGGCTTCCTGCAGGCGGCCTCCTACCTGGTGCCGCTCAGGTACTACCTGGTGGTCATTCGCGCCTTGATGCTGAAAGGCGTGGGCATCGAGGCGATACAAGGCGAACTGATCGCTCTGGCCATCTTTGGCACGGTCATCATGACCGTGGCGGCGCTGCGGGTGCGCAAGAGATTGGATTGAGATTGACATTCGTAGAGGCGCACCTGCGTGTGCGCACTGCATGCCATGCCGTTGCCATGGGTGTAGAGGCGTAGACGCAGAGCGAATGCAAAAACCTATACACACTGAAGGTTGCTATTAACACATTGCTGAGGTGCAGAATGAAGAGATCACCAGGAATACGAATACTGTTGGGTGCGGCGCTGCTGGGCATGCTGGCCGGCTGCACCCTGCCTGGGCAGACCGGCGGCGCCGGTGGCCCGCTCACTGCCACCGGCACGGTCGAATCGACCGAGATCAGGATTGCCCCCGAAGCCGGCGGGCGCGTACTGGAAGTGACGGCCAGGGAAGGTGATGCGGTGAAGGCCAGCCAGGTGCTGGTGCGCCTGGACGACAGCGTGCTGCAGTCGCAACTGCGCCAATCCCAGGCAGCTTTGAAGGCTGCCCAGGCCAACTACGACCTGCTCAAGGCCGGTCCAACGGCCGAGCAGGTGCGGCAGTCCCAGGCAGCCGTGGACGCGGCCCAGGCCAACTACGACCTGCTCCAGGCTGGTTCGACCGACGAGCAGGTGCGCCAGGCGCGGGCGGGCCTCGTCGCCGCGAGCGCGAATTACAGCCGCACGGTGGATGGCGCTCGCCCATCCACCGTCTCGGCTGCTGCCGCGGCTTTGAACGCAGCTACGGAGGCGTACAACAAGTTGAAAGCCGGCCCGCAGGAACTGGATTACGCCCAGGCCGAGGCAAACTACCGCAACGCTGAGGCGGCGGTGAAGAAGGCGCAGACCGCATATGACAGCGCCAACCAGTTCAACCCCGCGGCCATTGGCGCCAGTCCCGCATCGCTGGCGCTGGAGCAGGCCACCAACAACTTCAACGCCGCCAAAGCGGTGTATGACAAGGCCGCCGAACAGCCGGACGCCGCCAAATTGTCAGCTGCGTCCGAACAGGTGCAGAGCGCCCGCGCCGCGCTGGACCTGGCCGCCAACCCGGCGCGCAGTTTCGATATGACCCAGGCCCAGGCGCAGGTCGATCAGGCCCGGGCAGCGCTGGACGCGGTCATCACCGGCGCCCGCCCGCAACAGCGCGCTGCCGCCCAGGCCCAGGTCGCCCAAGCCCAGGCGCAGTTGGACCAGTTGAAGGCGGGCGCGCGTTCGCAGCAACTGGACGCGGCCAAAGCCCAGGTCGACGCGGCCCAGGCCAGCGTCGACACGCTGCAGCTGCAAATCGCCAGGATGGTCCTCGTCGCCCCTGCCGACGGCCGCCTGCTGACGCGCTCAGTCGAGCCAGGCGAGATGGCCAGCGCTGGCGCGCCGCTGTTGACCATGGTGCGCCTCGACGACCTGACCTTGACTGTGTACGTGCCCGAGGATCGCTACGGCCAGGTCAAGATCGGCCAGGCGACGCAGGTGACGGTCGACTCCTTCCCCGGCGTCAGCTTCAACGCCAGGGTGGCCACCATCGCCGACAAGGCCGAGTTCACCCCGCGCAACGTTCAGACGGTCGAAGGTCGTAGCACCACCGTGTTCGCGATCAAACTGACCATCAGCGATGCGTCCGGCCGGCTCAAGCCGGGCATGCCGGCGGATGTGGTGTTTGAGAGAAAGTAGAGATTCGTGAAAATATGGCGGCAACGACTTTAATTCAGGCAGTGCATCTCTCTCGTTCCTTCGGCCGCGCGCGCGCGGTGGACGATGTCAGCCTGCGCGTCGATGCCGGCGAGATCTACGGCCTGGTCGGCCCGGACGGCGCGGGCAAGACCACCTTCATGCGCTTATTATGCAACGCCATCCGCGCCGATGCGGGTGAAGCGCTGATCGCCGGCGTCAACGCCGCGCGCCAGCCCGAACAGGCGCGCGGTCAGATCGGTTACCTGTCGCAGCGCTTCTCACTGTATCAAGAGCTGACCGTGCTGGAGAACATCCGCTTCTTCGCCGAGGTGCGCGGCATCCCGGCCCGCGAGTGGAAACCGCGCTGCCACGCCATCCTGCAGTTCGTCGGCCTGGACGAGTTTGGCGCGAGGCGGGCCGGGCAACTCTCCGGCGGCATGCGCCAGAAGCTGGGGCTGGCAGCAGCGCTCGTACATCGCCCGCGCATCCTGCTGCTGGATGAGCCCACCACCGGCGTCGACCCACTGACGCGCCAGGACTTCTGGCAGTTGATCATCCGCCTGGTGGGCGACGCCGAGCGAGGCGTCGCGGTGCTGGTGAGCACGCCCTACATGGACGAAGCCACGCGCTGTGGGCGGGTGGGCTTTCTACACCACGGGCGGCTGCTGACCGAGGGCAAACCCGCCGAACTGCGCGCGCGCTTGCAGGGGCGGGTGCTCGAACTGGCCGGCCAGCCGCTGCGCCAGCTGCGCCGCATCGCCCAGACCGATCCGGGCGTTGAGAATGTGCAGATGTTCGGCGACCGGCTGCACCTGCGCGTAGCCGCTGGTCAGGCAGATAACGTGATGGCGCGGCTGGCCAATGCGCCGCGCGACGCGGGCTGCACCATCACGCGCCTGCGTGAGGCGCCGGCCCAGCTCGAAGACGTGTTCATCGCGCTGTCGGAAGATGTTCCCACAGCCAGCCAGGCGCAAGCAGCGGAGGCGCCACAAGCATGACGACCGTCATCCACGCGGAGAATCTCACCCGCCGCTTCGGCGCCTTTACTGCCGTCGATCACGTTTCGTTCGAGGTGCAGGCTGGCGAGGTGGTGGGCTACCTGGGGCCAAACGGCTCAGGCAAGACGACCACCATCCGCATGCTGCTCGGTCTGATCCGCCCCAGCGAGGGACAGGCGCAGGTGCTGGGTTACGACATCCGCCGCGATGCCGAACGACTGCGCGCGCTATGCGGTTACATGTCGCAGAAGTTCTCCCTGTACGACGAGTTAACCGTGCTGGAGAACCTGACCTTTTACGCCGGCGTATATGGCGTGAACAAGCGCAAGCAGATCGACGAAGTGCTCGATCTGGTCGGCCTGATCGGGCAGGAGAAGCTGCGCACCAGTTCGCTGTCCAGCGGCTGGCGGCAGCGCCTGGCGCTGGCCGTGGCGTTGATTCACCGCCCGCGCCTGCTGTTCCTGGACGAGCCGACCAGCGGCGTCGATCCCTCCGCGCGGCGCGCGTTCTGGGATTTGATCTACACTCTCGCCGAGGATGGGGTGACGATTCTGGTGACCACGCATTACATGGACGAGGCTGAATACTGCGGGCGAGTGGGCATCATGCGCGCCGGCAAGCTGCTGGCGATGGATACGCCCACGGCACTGAAAACGCAGGCGCTGCCGGGACTGGCCTGGGACATATCTGCCGAGCCGCTGCTGCAGGCGCTGGCGGTGCTGGAGCACGCGCCGGGCGTGCTGCGCGCCGGGCTGTCGGGCGATCACTTGCGCGCCATCACCAACCGCGCCACGGATGCAGACGCTCTGCGCGCAGCCCTGGTCACGCAAGGCATCGCCGCTGACACAGTGCGCATCGATCCGGCGGAGCCGACGCTAGACGATGTGTTTCTGGTGCTGGCGGGGTAAACCGGGTAGGCGGCGATGCCCCATGCGCAGACCAACTGCCTTTAAACTGTGTCTTGCGGATACAATGTCCGCATGTTGTTTCTGAAGCTGGGCGGATCGCTCATCACTGATAAGACGCGCGATAGCGCGGCCCGCCCCGATGTCATCAATCGGCTGGCGCGCGAGATTCACGCCTTTTTGAGCCATAGCGCGGAGCCGCTGGTGATCGGCCACGGCAGCGGGTCTTTCGGGCACGTCGCTGCCAGGAAGTATGGCACGCGCTCGGGCGCGCACAGCGCGGAAGAATGGCGCGGCTTCGCCGAGGTAGCGGTGGCGGCGGCGCGGCTTAACCGCATCGTCGCAGATGCCTTGCACGAGGCGGGTGTGCCAGTTGTAAGCGCAGCGCCCTCCGCGTCAGCCCAGTGTGAAGACGGCAAACTGGTCGCGCTTGACACTCGTTTGATCCAAACCGCGCTGGCGCATGGCCTGACGCCGTTGGTAATGGGCGATGTGGCGATCGACAGCATCCGTGGCGCGACAATCGTGTCGACGGAAGAGGTGTTTGCCTATCTCGCGGATCAGCTGCCGGTCTCCCGCATCCTGCTCGCGGGGGAAACTGCCGGCGTGTATCGCAGCATGGCGCAGCCCGATGTAATTCCCGTAATCACGCCGGCGACATGGGCCGAGGTGCAGGGCGGCATCGGCGCATCCCATGGGACGGATGTTACAGGCGGGATGGCTGGCAAAGCGCGCGACATGCTTGCGCTGGCGACGGCGCACCCGCACATGCGCATCCGCGTTTTTTCCGGGTTGGTCGACGGCAACTTGTTGCGCGCGCTGAACGGCGAGTCGGTTGGCACCCTGATACTAGCAAGCGACGCAGGCAAAGTGAGTAAAGCATGAGCCATCAACCATTTCTTCACCTCTTTAGGCGCGCAGTCGCATTCGCCTGCGCGATCAGTCTGACATGCGCCCTGTCTGGCGCGACCAGCGGCACGATGACTGCGAGCGCGACCGTGTCACGCCCCTTAACTTCAACACCTTTAACACCTTTAACACCATCAATACCACCAATCACCACATGGCGTGTGTACGTCGCTTCGCCGGCTGATGTGACTCGCCTGATTTCAGGCGGGTGGGACGTGCTCGAAGCACGCGGACACGCCAATGGAATGGATTACATACTCGCACAGGGCAACGATGCCACTGCCGCACAGTTGCGATCCAGCGGGTTCACCGTCGAAGTGGATCATGTCACGACGCTGGCGTCGCCGTTCGCTCCGCAGACCTACAATGGCGGCTACCACACGATTGTTGAGCACTATCAGCACATGGACGACATCGTCGCGCTGCACCCGAATCTGGCAATCACAACGACCTATGGCGTGACATGGCAACGCGCGCAATCGGCGTCCAGCGGTTATGACCTGCGCGCGATCTGCATCACGAAGCTGCAACCGGGCGATTGTGAACTGCAACCCGGCGGCTCGAAACCACGATTCTTCATGATGGCCGCAATTCACGCGCGCGAGTTGACGACCGCTGAAATGGCGTGGCGCTGGATTGACCTGCTGGTGAACCAATATGGCGTCGATCCCGACATCACCGCGTTGTTGAACACGAGCGAGATGTGGGTCGTGCCGGTTACGAACCCTGATGGCCGGGCTATCGTTGAAACAACGAATCCGCTGCAGCGCAAGAACGCCAACACGAACTACTGTTCCGCTTCATACCCAGGAGCCGATTTGAACCGCAACGCCGGCTTCAAATGGGGTGTGTCGGGCTCAACCGGCACTCCCTGTGATGAAATCTACATGGGGCCAAGCCCCGCATCCGAACCGGAAGAATCCGCGCTCGAAGCATTGATGCAAGCCCTGTTCCGCGATCAACGCGGGCCGCTGGACACAGATGCCGCGCCCATCACTACCACCGGCGCGATGCTGACACTGCACAGTTACAGCGACCTGGTGTTGTTACCGTGGGGCTGGACAGAATGCTCAGGGATAGCATGTCCAGCTGGCCTGCGCGCGCCCAACGATGCCGCGTTGCGCGCGATGGCCTTCCATATGAGTTACTTCAACGGCTACCTCACCGGTCAGGCAAGTGAAGCACTCTACGCTGCTAGTGGCACGACAGATGACTGGGCCTATGGCGTGCTGGGCATCCCGGGTTTCACCTTTGAGATTGGGCCAGTCAACGGAGCGTGCAGCGATTTCTCACCTGCCTACTCGTGCCAGGACGGCACGTTCTGGCCGCTCAACTGGCCGGCGTTTTTGTATGAGGCCAAGACGGCGCGGCAACCCTATAGCATGGGTGTTGGCCCGACTGTCGCGACACCGGTGACGACGGTGGTCACACTCGCCGGAAATACGGTGGTGATCACAGCAACGATTGCCAGCGACCTGCTAGGCAACAGCGGTTATGACCGTCCCACACCACAACCGGTGAGCGCGGCAGAATATACCATCGACGCGCCGCCGTGGGTCACCGGCACTGTTCCGATATCAATGAGCGCGCAAAGCGCGCAATCGGGCGCGTTTGGATCGAACAGCGTGACCGTGAGCGCGACAGTGAACACGAGCGCACTAAGTATAGGGCGACATCTGGTGTACATCCACGGTCGCAGTGCCGGCGGCTACTGGGGGCCAGTCACAGCTATTTGGCTGATGCCTGCACATCAGTACATCCTGCCACTCGTCTATCGTTAGCGTTATTGCGAGGTGTAAATTATGTTCAGTCCAGCAACCCAGATCGACGATCCGACCCTCTGCGTGGTTCACACGAGTGTGGGACAACGGATTACCGGCGCACTGGCACAGATGCTCAATCTGGTCGATGCGTCAACCTTCCACCAATACCGGTTGCCCGCCAACGCGGAGGTGGAGTTGCACTACCATGACTTTGATGAGTACTGGTGGTTCGTCAGCGGCACGCCGCGCGTCACGTTGCGAACGCCGGGCGGGGTCACCAAGGTAGCGCGCCTGGAGCAGGGTGACATGGTGGCGTGCGTTCGGGGTATCGAACACACCCTGTGGGCTGACCATGAACTGGTGTATTACCAGTTCTCGAGCGTCCTTTCGGGCGACGAGCGCACAGGACACCTGACGCGATCGTGATGCGCCGAAATCTCCAAAAAACCTATAGACAATTTGAACTGGCTGTGTACAATGTGTCCGTCTGTAGACGGTGTATCATTTTTTGACCGCTCGCGCCGGATAGGCCCGGACAGCGGCACTTTCGATCGTAGGAGGATCGATGAATAGTAAGTTGTTCGTTGGCAATCTGGCGTATAGCGTCACCGAGGAAGATCTGCGCGAGTTCTTTGGTAAAGCAGGCGCCATTCGCGCGGTAACGATCCCGATGGATCGAGCTACTGAGCGCCCGCGCGGTTTCGCTTTTGTGGAGATGGATAGCCCTGCGGATGCGCAGAAAGCCATCACGCTGTGCAACGGCCAGATGCTTGGCGGGCGTCAACTTAACGTCAACGAAGCCCGGCCACCGGAGCAACGCACCGGCGGCGGTGGTGGGTTCAGCGGCGGCGGTGAACGCAGCAGCGGTGGATTCGGCGGTGGTGGCGAACGCAGCAGCGGCGGCGGATTTGGCGGCGGTGAACGCAGCAGTGGCGGCGGCAACAGCCGTGGCGGCAACCGCGACCGTGGCGATCGGCGCGGCGGCGGAAACCGCAACAGCGATCAGCGCTATTAGAGAAATTTCCTTCCTTTCAAGCACTCCGGAACTCCAGGCATAGGCGCCCGACATTTGTCAGGCGATGTGCCTGGAGTTCTTTTTCCCAAGCGATGGAACTTTTCTGTGTTTAGTTTCGTCTACTTCATTAGAGCGCCAGATTAACCCATTTCTGGCGATGAATTCAGTGATTGGAGGGTATTAAATGTTTGCAAGAATTGTTTCCAGTGTCGTAGCAGTCGTGATGCTTCTGAGCACCGCGGGGACGTCGCCGGTGTATGCCTCACGCGCCGCCAGCGAGGCAAAGGCTCCCATGCCCTACCTTGTGCGGGTCAGCTTTGCGCCCGGGGCGACTTCGGCAGTTGTGGATGGCGAACTGACCACGCGCGCCTGGCAGGACTATGTGGTGCGTGGGTCGGCCGGCTACACGATGCTGGCGTCACTCACCGCCAACAACACAAGCGCCAGCTTCCATGTATTCCGTCGCTATTACCGGGCGCAGTTGTGGGGGCGCGGCGACGGCAAGACCACGTGGCAACGCGCCTTGCCGGCATCAGGCGACTATATCATTCGCGTGTCCGGCCCGATCAGCACGGTGTTCTCGTTAAACGTGGAAATGCCGGCCATCCTCCGGTTTAAGCGCGGCGCCTATGCCACGACCGTCACCGGCCACACTACCGACAATCGCATCAACAGTTACATGGCCTGGGGACGCGCTAACCAGACGCTGACTGCCACGTTGGTCTCGCCGACCGAGGTGGGTATTACCGTGTATGGCCTGACCGACGGCGTTCCGATGGTGCGCGCGGTGAGCGGCGCCGTGACATGGAACGGCAAACTCGCTTCCAGCCAGTACTATGTAATCGATGTCGTGCCCAGTATCACAAGCACGGTCAACTACACGCTCAGCGTGGAAATCCGGTGATTCGGTAGCAATCGCACCCTGCGAAGGTTGGGCTTGACGACAACGGAACCGGCACACCTACGGCCTGCGCAGGTCGCAGGGTTGCTCGTGACGCTAACCCTGCGAAGGATGTCCGGACGGTAAAGTTTCGTGTGCACCTACGGCCTTCGCAGGGAAACGCGAAATTTGTGCGCTACAGCGCGCGGATGACCTGCATGCCCAACTGGCGTTCCGCGTTGGCGGCGGTAATCGCCTGATCGGAGCCGAGCACGACGACCTGACCATTCTGTTTGACCAGGTCGAGCACGTTGGCAAAGGCTTTGACATCGGCGACCGTCGTCGCCAGCACCTCGTCGCGCAGCTTCTGGCGGCCTTCCTCGGTGTCGCCAGCCAGCGCGCGCGCCAGCGACGTGAAGCCCTTCGCATCCGGCAACTGATAATCGTCCAGTTCGCCGATGACGCCGATGATGGCCTTCGTCACCTCGTCCTCGCTCAAGTCCAGTTCGCGCAGGAAGTCCGCGGTCTTGTCGTAGATGTCAAGTGTCGCGAGCAGGTTCGGGTCGCGATACGACACAAACGTAAACGTGCCCGATCGATGGTCAAATGTGCAGAACCCGCCATAAGCGCCGCCCTGCACGCGCACGCGCTCCCACAACCACGTGGTTCGCAACAGATTCTGTATCACGAGCGCCGATCCGTGCAGTTTGTAGCCCAGCTTGTACAGGTTCGCGCCCTTGGCGACATAGTTGACCTGCGTGGGGATAGTGAGTCCTTCTGGCGCAGAGGTTGCGTCCGGCGTCCATGTGGCGGGCGATATTGGCTGCGCGGGCAACTGCAGCAGGAAGTCAGCCAACAGCGGCTGGATAGTCTGGTAGTTGGCGCTGTCAAGCGTGAGATTGACCAGCGCGTTTGAGCGGTTGACCAGATAACCGCGGATTGCTTCGAGTTTCGCCAGCACGCCGCCCCAGTCCTGATCGATCTGCTCAGCCAGCTTGCGCAGGAAGAACAGATAGGTCAACCCGCCCATCTGCTCACTCGCCCAGTCGGACTGGCTGAAGCGCGCCTTCAACCGCGTATTCACCACGCGATGGCCGCCCGGCGCCAGCCCGGCCTCCTGTCCCGCCTTCTCCTCCAGCACGATCTGACGGAAGCGCTCGCGGTTGTCAAGTTTGGCGGTGAGCAGCACGTCCTTCAGGATCGCGAGCATATCGCCGGTTTGCGCGACGGTGGCTTTGCCGCGCAGGAATAGCCACGCTGCGGCATCGTCGGACTTCTGAACCGCCGAGGTGAAGTTGGCACTGCGGATGCCGCCGGTCTTGCGTCCAATGCGCCGCGACAGCTTGACGAAGTCTTCGGTCGCGGTGCCCAGTCCGAGTAATGCGCGCCCGAACAGGGTCACATAGGGCAGGAACTCTTGCGGCAACTGGCGCAGGTTAAAGCCCACGTCCAGGTAGGTAATACCGTTGGTGAATAGGTCGTGATACAGCACCTTGACGCCCTGTGTCTCTGAGGCGTCCAGCGGGATGCGCTTGTTCTGTTTATCCAGGTCGGCCAGCTTCAACCGCGGGATGGTCGCCAGCGCTTCGGGCGAATCCGGCGCGGCTTGCTTCTCTTTGAGCACGCGCGTCTCTTCGATCACGCGCTGGATGTCCATGTCGGTCATGCTGGCGCGCGCCTGATCGAGCCGCGCGCGTTCCGCGGCTTCAGTTTGCGGGCGCACTTCCGGGTCAGGCTTCAGCAGCACGGTTGTCCGGTGCGTATTGTTCAGGAAGGAAGCCTCGATCAGCTTCTCGAAGAAGCGGCTATCAGCGGCGAGCTTCTGCTTGATTGATGCCAGTGGCGCCTCGAAGGCGAGGGTGAGCGTCGGGTCATTGCCGTGCAGCCAGGTGGCGAGTGCGCCGAGCATCATCGCGAGCCCGCGCGGGAAACCGCCGGTGTTGTACTCGCGCAGACGGAACTCGATCGTGTTGAGCGACGCTTCGACCATCTCGCGGTCGATGCCGTCGCGCGCGATTTGCGCCAGCGTGTCCAGGATCAAGCCTTCGACCTTGCTCGCGTCATCCGGCGCGATGCCCTTCAACCCGGCCGAGAAGGTCAACTGGCGCAGCTCATCTTCGGCGCCGCCGGTGACATCCTCGCCCAGACCAGAATCGATCAACGTCTTGCGCAATGGCGAGGCCGACGTGCCGACGAGGATGTGCGCCAGAATGCTCTGTGCAAGCGCCGCCTCCACGTCACGGTTCTCGGCGAGCAGCCAATTGACCGACACCATGCCTTTCTTGTTGCCGTCCCCGGCTTCTTCACCGGCATCGTAACCGATGACCAGACGGCGCGGCTCCGTGAAGGGCGCCTGCAGTCCAACGCGCGAGTCAACTTCGATGCGGGCGAAGTCCTTCAAGTAGGTCTGCACCGCCTCGAAGCGATGGGCCGGGTCGTCGTTGCCATAGAAGTAGATGAATGAGTTTGAAGGGTGATAGTACGTCTCATGGAACTGCTTGAATTGCGCATACGTCAGATCGGGGATGTGGCGCGGGTCGCCGCCCGAGTCGACGCCGTAGGCGTTGTTGGGGAATAGCGAGTGCTGGATGTAGCGGCCCAGCAGGCTGTCGGGCGAACTGTATGCGCCTTTCATCTCGTTGAACACCACGCCCTTGTACGTCATCACGCCAGCGGGGCTCTCAAGTTCGTAATGCCAGCCTTCCTGCATCAGCGTCTCCGGCGTGATGCGCGGGTAAAGCACTGCATCCAGGTATACGTCGATCAGGTTGTAGAAGTCCTGCAGGTTCTGGCTTGCCACCGGGTAGCAGGTCTTGTCGGGATAGGTGAAAGCGTTGAGGAAGGTATTGAGCGACCCTTTGATGAGTTCGACGAACGGCTCTTTCACCGGGTACTTGCGCGAACCGCACAGCACCGAGTGTTCCATGATGTGCGAAATGCCGGTGGAGTCAGCCGGGGGCGTGGCGAAGGTGACGCCGAAGACCTTGTTCTCATCGTCATTTTCCATTGAGAGTAACTGGGCGCCGGTTATGATGTGTCGATACAGCTTGGCGCGGGTGTTGATCTCCGGAATCTGGCGTTCAGTAATCAGTTCAAAATCATTAATAGACATTGATGCGTATCTTATCATCACGACGCGCGGCAAAGAACCGCGCGGACGACGAGCCACAAAGAACGCTGAAGTGAGTACAATACTGATATCAAGCCTTCGCGTTCTGGATACACAAACCGGGTTGCGCATCATGACTGAGCTGGAAAAAATCATCATCATTGTCGTTGGTATTCTGGCGATCTACGGCCTGTGGACACTGGTGATGTACTTCGCGTTGCAGTTTGCACACCAGCATGTTGCCGCGTGGCGCAAGGATGCGCGTGAACTGGCCGAGACGGCAGTAACTTGGCAACAGACCGTGGCAAGCATGAAGCGCTACTACGACCGCACTGAACTGGCCGGCGAACCTCCCTATAAAAATCCGATAGACCGAGCGCGCAGGATCGTGAAGCACGCCTGCGATCTTGCTGGGAAAACCGCCAAAACCGCCGATCAGTGCAGCCGGCGCGACATCCAGAAAAAACCAGCAAGGAATCGTTATTTTATCGTCCCGCCGCTACTGGAGATTATTGGCTGGATTCGTCACGCGATCGAGATCAAACGCGTTGCCAACAACTTAGATGAAGTGAGCACGGCAAACCAGAAGATTTTGGTCATCAACTCCGAGATCGCCGTGCTCGGTCGCCAGCAGAAGCGCCTGATCGAGGAAATGCGCACACGGGCTTCCGAACTGGAAGCGCGCCGCAAGAGCCAGACTTCTCCGAGAAACCCGTTGATCACCGAAGGCACATCGCTGGCGGACGCGATCACATCGCTCGAAATGGTGATGGATGTCCTACTGGCAGCCGATGATCCGTCACGCCAGAACGTGGTGGATGCGCATCGCTGGTATATCGAGTTAAAGGGGATTCTGGACGAAGTCGATAAAAAGATGCAACAGCGTCCGTCGCCCGCGCAGGACGCCAACTACGCGTTGCAGGTCGCGCTGCGTCTGTACACGCGATTCGAACAGGCACTGGCGGCCGATTCAAAGAAGCACGGCGCATTCCCGCAACTGTCGACGAAGGCGCTGGCGCTGAAGAAACAACTGAACCAGATCGAAAAAATGCTGAAGGCGCGGAAGGTTCAGCCCGCGCTCGATCAGGCGCAGCTACTCCCGATCGAGATTCAGGCGCAGCACAACACGCTGGAGCAGATCAAGTTGTGGCGCGGGAAAGCGAGCGATATATACGCGCAGGCTTACGGCATCCTCGTCAGCTACGAAACCGAGTTGGCTGCGGCGCGCCAGACATACGAGATGGACGTCAGCGATTCGCTGATGGAGTCGGCGCGGAAGTTGCTTCGCAAGCTTGACGACCTGCGGCTGTCCGAGGACTTGATGGAGTTGACCGAGGCGAACCAGATCAAACGCGACTTTGACGTCAAGCTTATCGAAGTCGAAGCTGCGCGCAACTCTTTCACGGCACGCGCCGCGGCCTTTGCCGCACTGCAGGCAAAGATCAATCCGGTCAGCGTAGATGGCGCGAGCAAACGGGCGGTCGACTTGGCGGTGGCGCTGGCAACGATCCACCCCTCTTATAGCCAGCCCATCTCACCCGATGTGATCAGCACACAACGCGCCGGCGTGCTGGCCGAATGGCGTTTGTTTGCCGTGCAACTCACCCGGCCAAAGCAAAGCCAGTTGGGAGCGCTGGCCGGGCTGATGGAGCACTCGCTGCAATCACAGACTCTGTTGATTCAATATTGTGACAAAGTGGCCGGCGCACTGGCGCAGAAGGATGCCGACCGGCAGGTGGCGCAGGCGACGCTGAGTCAGAT
>Ga0118677_10004072_pt2 | contig 25066 bp, 24 predicted proteins | sample AliMusrvi5mmetaG_FD_86154 | JGI IMG/M metagenome (GOLD analysis project Ga0118677, IMG submission 86154)
AGTAACGTATAAACGTATCCACCCACGGTTTGGGGCTGCCGCAGGCGTGGAGCAGGAAGTGGTAGGGCTGCTTCCAGCCCATGGCTTCGCTTCCGATGGGGCTGATGTTTGCCCCTTCCAGATCGGCGCATACATTGAGCGCGTCCTGGTCGGGCAGCCAGAAGGGGTAGGAGCGGTGCTGCTTGTAAGCGGGCGCACCGGCGAGACCGATGGGCAGGGTCAGCACGCCTTCGGGCTCGATCAAGTCGTGGATTTTCTTCCACTCCACCAAAAAGTTCCGATCCGCCCGTGCCGCGCCCAGGAAGCCGCTGTTGAAATAGTAGTCTTGGGCAGTGCCGCCGAACTTCATCCCGTGTGCCTCGAAATAGCGGTGCCAGGCGCGGCGGACGGGGTGCTTTTGCGGCATGGGGAAATTGCCGTCGATGACGATGGCCACTCCTTCCTGCACCCATTGCTCGAAGAAGCTCCACGGCCCGATGCAAACGACATCGGGATCGAAGTAATAAACATTGTCGGCATCCGGACTCAGTTCGTCGAGCACCTGGAGCATGAAATCGGCCTTCAAGTTCGCCAGATGGCGGGTTCCGGGAAGCGGGATGAAGGCGAGGGAGACTTCTTCGGTGACTTTGCGCAGGTTCTGCCCGGCGGCGTTGTGGATTGCGGGCAGTTGGGTGACCCAGTCCGGGAGGTTGCCTCGGTAGCCGACGAATACGGTTCCGCTGAAATCGTATTTGCAAAGGGAATTCACCAGCGCCCCCACTCCGAGATGGTAACTGCCTTCAAACAGGGTGCAAATCGCGGATTTCATCGTTCCCTCATAGAGAAGCGCTCAGAATCCGTCAATAGAAGAACATGGCAAATGGAAAACCAATCAGGAACTCAGGGAATCAGGAAAAGAGAGAGTGAGCAGCGCGCTTGTCATTCCGAACGGCGAGGGGAGTTCCACAAGCAAATCGAAGCGCCTTTTTCAGAGCCAGCGTGGAACGGATTTGCGAGTCCCGCGCAAGCTCTGGATGAGACGCAGGGAAGCTCCGGTTTTGCCCATCCTTTCCTGAGTTCTTGAGTTCCTGATAAATTTTGAGATGGCCCGGATGGGCTTTCGCATTGAACTCCCGCTTCGGCGGGTGTATTAACACACGCATGCCTGGCGTACGCGATCCCAACAAAAACTTGGCCTCCTTTTGGATGCACAAGGACATTTACACCGCCTTGGGGATCGTCACCAAGGTGAGCGGCACCACGCTGACGCGCTACATTCTCGAAGCGTTGGCCGACAAAATGGGCTTCAAGCTCGACGACGCCGGGCAGCCTGTGGGGCTCGACCTTGATGCGCTTGCGCGGCAGGCCTTTGAGCAGCGCAAGCGTCCCGCGCGCAGAAAAAAAGCGCTTTAGCGCGCGGTCTTGCGGCACGACCGGCCCGGATGCGGTTTGATTTCTCGTGGGAGCGTGATTCTTTTCGCTCTCACGCGCATACTGATTGCGCATCCCATCCGAACTATGATTCCGGAACTCTACTCGATCCTCCTCCCACGCATTACCCCCCGTGTGTTGGAGGTGGTTCATAGCCATCTAACCGACGAGCAAATCGGACTCTTGCTCGTTAAACTCATCAACCCCTACATGGTCATGTCGCAGGAGGAGGAAGCCACACTGCGCGGGGTCAACCGAAAAACACTGCGCGGGATGAAGGCTCGTGGAGAAGTTTCCTCGCAGCGAGGAAGCGCAATTGGTGTCAACCTGGAAGAAGCTCCAAATTGCCCCAAAACTGGCTCGAAAAGCCCCAAAAATACCCAGCACAGGTCGGGGTATTCAAAACCGTTGTAAAAAACGCCCCGCGAGCGACTGGAAGGAACCGGTTTTGCTCGGTAAACCCAACAAGGAAGTAACTATGAGTGTATCAGCTATTGCCCGATGCCGACCTTCGGTCGCTGGTGGCCGCGTTGTTTTGTTTTTGACCCAGATGGTGATTCGGCGCCGGAGGCAGACGGCGAATAAGGAGGGCGCATGAAAACCACTTTGACGCTCACTCGTGCGCAGGTCGACGCGCTGGCCCGGTTGATCCGGCTCCAACTGGAAGCCTATGACGAGGCGGTTTGTCCAGAGAGCCCGCGAAGGGAAGTTGAGCCGTTGACCGGCGGCGACCTCGATCTCCTGGAGCCTCTGCTCGCGTTGCTGGAAAAAAGAGCGATTTATTAAACTATTGCTTGCATAACCGGCAAGAAGCCCCATGTTAAGGTCTTCGATTGTTAATGTTTCGTAGCGCGGTAGATCGCAAGTTGGTGTTCCTCAAATGGTGCTCAATGGTGATTTGAAACCCGGTTCTCGGGAACGGCTCTGTAGCTGGCATTCGTAAATAAACTCAAATCATTATGAAATTATACGTAGGGAATCTCTCCTTCGACACCATTGAGAACGATCTCCAGGATCTGTTCGAACAATACGGCAAAGTGACTGAAGTCGGTCTCGTGACCGACCGCGCCACGGGCCGTTCCCGCGGGTTCGCCTTTGTTACCATGGGCAGCGCCGCTGAAGGCCAGGCCGCAATCGACGCCCTCGAGGGCAAAGAATTTGCCGGACGCAAGCTCACCGTCAACGAGGCTCGTCCTCGTGAAGAACGCCCCCGCAGTGGCGGCGGCGGTGGTGGCGGCGGACGTGGCGGTTACGGTGGTGGTGGCGGCGGCGGAGGCCGTGGCCGTTACTAAGCTTTAACGCTTGTTTTTCCACGGGGCGGAGTCTCTTCACGGGGATTCCGCCCTTTGGCTTCCTTGGTTGCTTGGTTTTTGCGCGAACCGAAGCGACCTGTTGACGAATCTGCGCCGTTAGTTGTGTGACCAACCAAATTATTCATGCCTGCTGAAACTGCCATTGAAACCGACGGTAAAATCGTCGCCGTGCTCGCTGGAACCATGTTCCGTGTAGAGCTGGCCAACAAACACCAAGTCCTCGCCCACATCTCGGGCCGGATGCGCAAGCGGTTCATCCGCCTGACCATGGGAGACCGTGTAAAGATCGAAATGTCTCCCTACGATCTCGACAAAGCGCGGATCGTTTACCGCCTCGGGTAAGCCGCGAAGAAGGCAGTTCCCCGGATCGTCCCGCGCGGATTGATCCCTGTTACTTTCAAGCCTGTGGAGGGCTGGCTCACGCCGGTCGTCCACAGGCTTTTTTGTTTTCACTGGCCGCGCTACTCTATCGCGATTAAGTTGCGCCCCCTCGTTCCCAATCTCCCGATTGGGAACGCACTTGTTCCGCGAAACTCCGTTTCGCATCTCGTGGAGGAAGCTTACACGCTGGTTTTCAATAGTGCCTTGAGCGTGGCTGCCTTTGGAAACAGAGTTTCCAAGACACTTTCATTCCCAATCAGGAGATTGGGAACGAGAAGAATGAGGGCCGAGCAGCGCTCATTTTTTGGCATCATTGAGACGCCGTAGATATGCGGCAAGGACTTCTTGGTCGCGGATTAGGCTTTCCTCTGTTGCGGGAAGCCTGGCACCATCGGCGATTACCCGCCTAATACCAATGCGCTGCTGAATTATATGCAGAGCATAACATACGCGCAGTTCTTCAGAGACGGTGTTGCCTAGCATGAACGCTCGGAGCTGAAGTTGTGAATTGATGGCGGCTGCTCGATTAAGCTCTGTCTCTGTTGTGTTTGTTACATTGTAGGCGGGCGGTGACTCAGACGAAATGATGCGTTTGGCAACCTCTTGAGGCGTTTCAGCACCAATGGCGGCACTGCCGAACACGAGAAGACTGAAAAAAGCGAGCTTCATAGGATCATAAGAAAACTGCCCCGCACTTTACTTCCCCGCCTTGGCTTCTTCGTTCTTGTCGGTCTGCTCCGGTGTGTGGGCGCTGAAGGCGAGCTTGCTCCCGGCGGCGCTGACGGTGACTGCATCCCCGGCTTTGATGAGTCCGCGCAGGAGTTCTTCGGCGAGTGGGTCTTCGAGGAACCGTTCCACGGCGCGGCGCATGGGGCGCGCTCCGTAGGCCGGGTCGTAGCCTTTTTCGATGAGGAATTCGTGGGCGCTTTCGTCCAGAACGAGGTCGATTTCCTTGGCTTTCAGCCGCTTGGCGACTTTGCCAACCTCCAGATCGACGATGGAGACCAGGTCTGGTTTGGAGAGGGTGCGGAAGACGATGAGATCGTCGAGACGGTTGATGAACTCCGGTTTGAAGACACGCTTGGATTCCTCCAAAATCTTGTCCCTCATGACCTCATAGCCACCGGCTTCGGTGGAGCTCACGGCGCCAAACCCGAGCGTGGTCTGCTTCTTGATCAACTCGGCCCCGACGTTGGAGGTCATGATGATGATCGTGTTGCGGAAGTCGATCTTGCGGCCGAGCGAGTCGGTGACTTTGCCCTCTTCGAGGATTTGCAGCAACAGGTGCATCACGTCCGGGTGCGCCTTTTCCACTTCGTCAAAAAGGACGACCGAATAGGGGCGGCGACGGACGGCTTCCGAGAGTTGGCCGCCCTCCTCGTAGCCGACGTAGCCGGGAGGCGAGCCGATGAGCCGCGAGGCGGTGAATTTTTCCATGTACTCGGACATGTCGATCTGGATGAGCGCGTCGCGGTCGCCGAACATGAATTCAGCCAGGGTGGAGGTGAGGAAGGTTTTCCCGACGCCGGTGGGTCCAAGGAAGATGAAGGAGCCGATGGGTCGGCGCGGATCCTTGAGGTCGGCCCGTGAACGGCGCAGCGCCTTGGAGATGGCGGTGATGGCTTCGTCCTGGCCGATGACCCTCTTTTTGAGCTCGGCTTCCATGGCCAGGAGCTTGGTGGTTTCCGCCTGCTCCATGCGGTGGAGCGGGACGCCGGTGGTCTTGGAGACGACGGAGAGGATGTCCTCATCGGAGACGATGACTTCCTTTTCCTCGCGCTGTTCGCGCCATTCGGTGAGGATTCTTTCGAGTTTTTCCTTGGCCTGCTTTTCGGTGTCGCGCAGGGCGGCGGCTTTTTCAAAGTCCTGAGCCTTGATGGAGGCTTCTTTCTGGCCGCGGATTTCCTCGATCTCCGCCTCGATTTGTTTGACGTCCGGCGGGCGGGTCATGGAGGCGATGCGTGCGCGCGCGCCGGCTTCGTCCATGACGTCGATGGCTTTGTCTGGCAGGAACCGGCCCGTGATGTATCGGTCCGAGAGCTTGGCGCAAAGCTCCAGGGCCTCGTCGGTGATTTTCGCGTGGTGGTGGGCCTCATACTTGGGGCGCAGACCCTTGAGGATTTCGATGGTGTCCTCGACGTTGGGGGCTTCGACCTTGACGGTCTGGAAACGGCGTTCCAGGGCGGCATCTTTTTCGATGTGCTTGCGGTATTCGTTGAGCGTGGTGGCGCCGATGCACTGGAGCTCGCCCCGGCTCAGGGCGGGCTTGATGATGTTGGAGGCGTCCATCGCCCCTTCCGCCGAGCCTGCGCCGACGATAGTGTGGAGCTCGTCCACGAAAAGGAGGACGTTTTTGCTGCGGCGAATCTCGTCCATGACGGCCTTGATGCGCTCCTCAAACTGGCCGCGGTATTTGGTTCCCGCGACCATGAGGGCGAGGTCGAGCGTGACGACTTTTTTGTCGCGGAGGATTTCCGGGACGTTGCCCGCGGCGATTTCCTGGGCGAGGCCTTCGACAATGGCCGTCTTGCCCACGCCCGCTTCGCCCAGCAGCACGGGGTTGTTTTTGGTGCGGCGGCAGAGGATCTGGATGACGCGCTCGATCTCGTTGCGGCGTCCGATGACGGGGTCGAGCTCGTTCTTGTGCGCCATCTCGGTGAGGTCGCGCCCGAACGCGCGCAGGGCGGGGGTCTTGACCTCGCCTTTTTTCGCGCCCGGTTCGGCGACTCCGCCGCCCTGGGGCGGCTGGCCCTCTTCCTCGTGCTCGCCCTCCGACGGGGTGAAATTCGGGTCGAGTTCCTTGAGGATTTCGTTGCGGGTTTTCTCGATGTCGATGTCCAGATTTTTCAAGACCACGGCGGCCACGCCTTCGCCTTCGCGCAGCAAGCCCAGCAGGATGTGCTCGGTGCCGACATAGGAGTGGTTGAGAGATTTGGCCTCTTTCCCGGCAAGGGCGAGGACTTTTTTGACACGCGGGGTGTAGGGGATGTTGCCGATGATTTTCCCCTCGGGGCCTGCGCCGACCTGCTTCTCCACTTCCGCCCGCACGGTTTCCAGCTCGAGGCCCATTTTCTGGAGGACGTTGACGGCGACTCCCTGGCCGAGTTTGATGAGCCCGAGGAGCAGGTGTTCGGTGCCAACGTAGTTGTGATTAAAACGCTCGGCTTCCTTCCGGGCGAGCGCCAGAACTTGTTGGGCGCGTGGTGTGAAGTTATTCATGGTGAGATTCCTCGGTTGGTGGCTGGGGGAGGACCACCTTGCTCGTGTTCGGGTTTGGAAAGGTTTTCAGCTTTTCGCGGATGATCTGCGCGCGCAGGGCGTCGCGTTCCTCCGGGGTGAGTTTCGGCTGGGCGGCGTTGCTTTGCAAATGGGCCGGCTGGGTGATGACGAAGAGATTGTCGATCTCCGCCTGGCGTTCGGGTGGGAAGAAGCCCAGGTCCACCCCCAGTTTGAGGAAGGAGAGGAGATTCAAGGCCTCCTTGGAGGTCATGGCGTAGGCGTGGGAGAGGATGCCGAAACCGCGCCCGATGTTGTCCAGAAGGGTTCCCGGTTTTTTCTGAAGGAGCACCTGCCGGGCGTTTTCTTCATGCTCGATGATTTTTTCGATGACCTTGTTGAGCTGGGAGATGATTTCCTCCTCCGCTTCGCCCAGGGTGATCTGGTTGGAAATCTGGAAGAGGTTGCCCATCGCCTCAGTCCCCTCGCCGTAGAGACCGCGGACGGCCAGGCCGATTTTGTTGACCGCCTGGATGATTTGGTTGATCTGATCGCTCAAGACCAGGCCGGGGAGATGGATCATCGCGGAGGCGCGCATCCCGGTGCCGACGTTGGTGGGGCAGGCGGTGAGGTAGCCCAGGCGCGGGTGGAAGGCGTAGTCGAGTTTGTTCTCCAGGCTGGTGTCCACCTTGTCGAGCGTCTTGAAGGCGTTGTGAAGCTGCAAGCCGGGCAGGAGCACCTGCATGCGCAGATGGTCTTCCTCGTTGATCATGATGCTCATGGTCTGCGCTTTGTTGACCACCACGGCGCTGCCGATGCCTTTGGCGGCGTGTTCGCGGCTGATGAGGTGGCGTTCCACGAGCGCCTGTTTTTCCAGCGCGGAGAGCTCCTGGAGGTAGGAGGAGAGCGCGTCGTCCATTTCCTGGAGGGCTTCCACCTGCGGCTTGATCAATTCCAAAATCTGGAGGCGGTCATTCTTCTTCGCCCAGCCGGGAAACGGATGATTGCGCAGGTTGCGCGCGAGGCGCACCCGGCTGGAAATGACGATCTGGTGATGCGGGCCGTCATTCCGAGCCCACTCGCCGACGCTCGAAAAAAGGCTGCTAATTTTCACTTTGTTTGCTCCAGTTCCCGCAGTTGATCGCGAAGCTGGGCTGCTGTCTCGTAGTTTTCTTCGGAGACCGCCTTGTCCAGATCGCGTTTTAATTGGTTCATGCGCGCCCCAAGTTCGATGCTGCGCTTCAAGCGCGCGGGGATTTTACCGCTGTGGGCTGTCCGCCGGTGCATCGCCTTCAGAAGGCCTTCCAAGCCTTCCGCAAAGGTTTCGTAGCAGACAGCACAACCGAGCCGCCCGGTTTTCTTGAAATCCGTCTGTGTGAAGCCGCACGCCGGGCAACGTTGCGCCGGGTCGCCCTTTTCCACCTCCTGCGCGGCACCGAGGCCGGGCAGCAGATCGACCAAGGCAAAGGAGAGCGGGTCCGTGACGCCTTTTTCCTTGGAGCAGGATTCGCAGAGGTTCACCTTCTGCATCTTGCCCTCAATAATTTGCGTCAGGAACACCGTCGCCTGATTGGTTTTGCACACATCGCAGACCATTTTTGGGAGTTCCGTTAATTTGTCCTTATCAATAGATCGGCGTTCCTGAGGCCTGTGTCAACTCATGGAATCGGGCGATAAATTTAGCAGTCAGCGGGCCGGGCATGCCGTCGCCGATTGCGCGCGAGTCCAACGTCACCACCGGGATGATTTCCGCCGCCGTTCCGGTCAGGAAAAACTCGTCCGCCGTGTAGAGGTCGTAGCGGGTCAGGTTCGTCTCGCTCACGGGCATGCCGAATTCCCGGGCAAGGTCCAGAACCACGGCCCGCGTGATGCCGCCGAGGGCGCCCGCGGAGATAGGCGGGGTGAAAAGATGCCCGTTTTTGAAAATAAAAACATTGTCGCCGGTGCATTCGGCCACGTAGCCCTGCTCATTGAGCATCAGCCCTTCGCCGGCGTTGCCCGCTTCGATCTTGGCCATGATGTTGTTGAGGTAGTTGAGCGACTTGACGGCGGGGTTGAAGGCGCCGGGGGCCACGCGCCGGGTGGCGCAGGTCACCACCGTGAGGCCGTTCTGGTAGAGGTCCTCCGGGTAGAGTTTGATGGTGGCGGCGATGATGATGACCGTCGGCCGCGGGCAGTTCTTGGGGTTGAGCCCCAGATCGCCCACGCCCCGGGTGACGACGAGCCGGATGTAGCCGTCGCGCAGGCCGTTCTGACGGCAGCTTTCCAGCGTGGCCTCCGTCATCTCCTCCTTGGTCATGGGGATGCTCATCGCAATCGCCCGGGCGGAATCATAAAGGCGGTCGATGTGCTCCGCGAGCTTGAAGACGCGCCCGTTGTAAAAGCGGATGCCCTCAAAGATGCCGTCCCCGTAGAGAAGACCGTGATCAAACACGGAAATCTTCGCTTCGGCTTCGGGGTAAAAACTCCCGTCAATGTAGATCTTCTTCATAAAATAAAAACAGCACATGTCCTCCACGTCCGCCGCCGTTGCGTGCCGTCCGCGAGGGGAGGGTCTCTAGGCTTCCTTTTTCAGGAGACCATCGACGATTTCCACCTTGCGGTCGCCACGTTCGGCCAACCGGGCGTCATGGGTCACAATCAGCAATGTTTTCTGGTTTTCCCTTACCAACGCAAGCAGCAAATCCATGATTGTCTCGCCAGTCTTGGAATCAAGGTTGCCCGTGGGTTCGTCCGCAAAGATCACGCTCGGGTCGTTGATGATGGCCCGCGCAATGGCCACGCGCTGCTGTTCGCCGCCGCTCAACTCCGCCGGGAGGTGGTGTTTGCGCTCCGCCAGGCCCACCCGCTCCAGCGCCAACTCCGCCGCGGCCGGATCGGCCCGGTGGTCGATCAGCATCGGCAGCATCACGTTCTCCAGTGCCGTGAGCTCCGGCAGCAGGAAGTAGCCCTGGAAGATGAAACCCATGCGTTCATTGCGCACGCGCGCCTGTTCGCGCCCGCTGGCGGCATAGAGATCGCGTCCATCAAAAATGACCGAGCCGGATTCCGGACGCTCCAACCCGGCCAGCGTGTAGAGGAGCGTCGTCTTGCCTGCGCCGGAGGCTCCCACCAGAAAGACGCATTCGCCCCGGTAAACATCGAGCGAAATGCCCCGCAGGACGTCGATTTTGCGCGGGCCGATCTTGAAGGAACGGCACAAATCCCGCGCGCTCAGGTGCGGCTGGCAAGGGTTTTTGAGAGAAGAGGAAAGGGGATCGGTCATGGGATCAGTAAAATAAATAGCGCAACCAAACCGCGCGTAAAGGGAATAGGGGAGGGGATGGCGGGATTTCCGGGCCGTTAGCGGAAGAGGCGGCTTGGAGCGCGAACTCCGGGGGCGACTCGGGCAGGCGGCCCGCCCGCTTGCGTTACCCACAATTCGCTTGCTGGGATTTACCGGAATTTATAGGGTGAAGAGCGTCTGCCGCCTCGCATCATTACATGCTGTTTTCATTCCTAGCCGACCGTAGAAAAACGACCTACAGGATTTATTTTTTCCTGCTGGTCGTATTCATCCTCGGTTTTGTCGGGCTCGTGGCAAAAACGGGATGCAGCCATCAATCGGATATGGCGTGGGATATGATGCTGATGCTGGATGGAGCCTACCGGTTGCAGTATGGCCAGATGCCGCATGTGGATTATGTCTCGCCGTTCGGGATATTCCCCATCTGGCTTGTCTCCCTGGGGATGAAAATCGGCGGGCTCAACGCAAATGCCTTGGCGTATGGGGGCGCTCTGGGGCTTGTTTTTTTTACGTTGCTGGCTTGGTTTATTGCAGCAAGAAGACTGTCCGGATTCTTCGCTTTTTCACTCTCCCTCCTTGTGGGCTGCCTGTTTGTCGCCAGCCGCCCGCTTTCCTTCGGGTTATTGTATTATTTCTTTGAGTTTTCCCATGCCTCCTATGCGATGTGGTATAACCGCGTGGGGTGGGCCTTGTTGTCCATTCTGGCGATCCAGGCTTTCCTGCTGCCCAATGTGAAGGAGGAATCTCGGCTGGTGAGCGATATGGAGGCCTTCCTCGCGGGGTGCCTGGTTTCCCTTCTGGCTCTGACCAAGGTGAATTATTTGGCGGCCGCCTTGGGAATCATCGTTGTGGGCTTTTGTGTCACCCAGCCGGGACGCCGCCGCATCTTCTGGAGCCTGGCGGGAATCGCTTGCCTCCCTGCGCTGTTGTTGACGCTCACGCATTTCAGCGCGCGGGCGTGGATCGATGACATTCTCATCATGGGCCGTTTGACCGACCCGCATATGCGCTCGGTGCGGCTGGGGCAATTGGTCCTGGGCAATCTTTCCGACGTTCTTCTCGTTGGAGCGGTCCTTTTGTTATTCAAACCGTTCTGTGGCGGTCTCAACGGCGCCTGGAAGGAGGGCGGTTTTGGCCGGTTGGCGATCATCTGCGGAGCCTGCGTCTCCATCGGCCTGGTGGTGCTGAATCTGAACATGCAGGTGCATGAGGTTCCCCTGTTTGCCGTGGCCTGCGCGGTCATTTTGGAAACGGCGTTGAGGGCATGGACGAAGGGGGCGGTGAACAAGTCGGGGACTGAACTGTTCCGGCTTTGGTTTGCCGTCGGAACCGGCATTTACTTGTTTTTGGTGGCGGGGACGATGTTGAACGATGCGGCGAGCGTCGTTTACTCCTGGGCGGTGAAAAACCACATGAAGTATTCGGTGCCGGCTTCGGGCATCCTCCAATCGAAATCTCTCGGGCCGGAGCTGATGCCACCAAAGCAGGGCGAACCGGTCGAGAAGGAGAATGTTTTGCGGGACATTGCGGCGCGCAGGGATTTCAGCCTCTACATGGTCGGGCGGGTGAGTTTCACGCCTTTCCAATACGCGCACCTTCTCAATGACGGATTGGCCTTGCTCAAGCCGCACACCACCCCGGAGAGTCGCGTCTTTTGCATGGACTTGGTGAACCCGTTTCCCTTCGCCCTTTTATTGCAGTATCCCAAGAAAGAGCCGGTTTGGTGGGTGTACAACGACAGGATTTTTCCAAAAGCGGAGGTGATGTTTGGCGATGTGACGCACGTCATGCGGCCGAAGTTCGGGCTGGATAACAACTCAGGCATGATCAAGGAGGTTTACCATGCCTATTTGCTGGAGAATTTCGACCACGTCTCCGCGTCGGTTTTGTGGGATCTCTACGTGCGGAAAAGCGCGCCCTCCAGCATGCGGCGCTCCCAAATCTTAGACAGCTTCTAAAGAACACCTGGGCGAAGGAAGCCCGGAAAACCAACCAACCACCCCGAACAAACAAAACCATGTCTCAACATTCCCTCCGCAACATCTCCCTCCTTTCCCTGGGGCTCCTCATGGCCCTAACGGTTTTTCCGATGCGCGCCGTCACAGCCCAAGAAACCCCGGCAGCTCCGGCACCCAGCGCAACTCCCCAAAGCGCCCCAGCGGTCACCGTGCCTCCCATCCCGGTTCTGTCTGTGGCTATGGGAAACCGCTTTGACGGTCTCGCAACCGAGGCGTTAAAGGCCATGGAAAGCAAGGCCCTGGAAAGCAAGGTGCCCGGAGGCGCCGCCCTCTTCGGTTTCATTCCTGGCGACAAAATGACCACATGGGTGACGCGAGCCCAAATCGTAAAAAGTTTTACCCAGGGCAAGAACAACACGCTGGCCTGGGTTTACGCCAAGGCGGCAGAAATGGCCGATACTTTGACAAACAGCGGCAGCGGAGTGCGCCCCAAGCTCGGCGGAGAAGTTGGCTGGAAAGGCGGAGTGATCGTGCAAGTTGCCGATGGATACGTCTTTGCAGCTTTCAGTGGTGGAAGCGGCGAACAAGACGTTGCCATTGCCAAAGCGGGGCTCGAAGTCCTGCTTAAAAAATAGCACGCTGCGTTCGCGACCTCCCGCCGCTGCAATGGCGCAGTAAAGGAACTTGCCGGTTGCGCCTTGGTGCGTTAATATTCACTAACCCCGCAACGAAAAACATGAACGAGATTATCTTCACGGTGGAGCGCGACGGTGATTCATCCGGCCTTGTGGCATCGTGGGATGAACCGGACGGCAACGGTGGCATTACCACGCAAGGCGACGATTTGAGTGAGTTGCTTGTGGCGGTGCGCGAAGCGGTGCTCTGTCATTTCGACAAGGGGCAAGCGCCGGAGCGCATCCGGCTTCATTTTATCAGCGACCCGGAGCTTGCGCTTGCGTGAAGTTGCCCCGCGACATTTCCGGCGACGATGCTGTGAAAGCCTTGAAGCGGCTTGGCTTTGAAACCGTGCGGCAGGAGGGTTCGCATATCCGCATGGTGAAAGGCGCGCGCCGTGTCACCATTGCGAACCACAAGAGCATCCTGCCCAAAACCCTGCAAAGCATGTTACGGCAAGCGGGTGTGAGCGTGGAGGATTTTGTTGACGCGCTGTAGGGCGCGCCCGGCACTTGGCAATGCAAAGCATTCCGTTTTCCGGGCGACCCTCCCCGTCCCGGAAAGCGATTGGCCCACACGGGGCGTCTCTACGTGCGAAAAAGCGCGCAGAGCAAGGAAACAAGCGGTTTGCAGTGGCACGCCCGGCAGGACTTGAACCTGCGACCCACGGATTAGAAATCCGTTGCTCTATCCAGCTGAGCTACGGGCGCGTTTGACTGTAAAAGAACCCCTTGCGACGGATTTTTTGCGGCGCTTTTTCCGCTTGCAACCCGTTTTGGCAACCCGAGAGAGCTTGCGGCATGGAACCCTCTCTCACGAAGGTTGCCGAATGTCTCTGCCGGAATGCGCATGGAACTTGCCTTGCACTTCTAAAGGTTCAGGGCACGCAAATCAAGCGTTCGCTCAAAACCAAGCAGGGAGCGTCGTGGAAGTCGTCTTGTTCAATGCTCGTCGCATCTTCCGGCGGTTCATGAAAAGCAAGGGGGTTCGGATACGAAACAACCGTTCCTTCACCCTGTTCTCACGCGGCCATGAACTTTGGTCGCGCGTCATCGACTGGGCGCAGGCGGAACACGAAGCGGATTGTGCACGGTTTCCGTTTTAAATGCCTGCCCTCATTTCCAAAGACAGATCATCGGAAAAATCTATTGGCCCCTATCAGAAATTTTGATATAAGCTCGATTTAATGAAAAAAACCTTCCTCTCCCTTGCGTTGGCTGCCGTGGCGCTGATCGGTTTGGGCGTTGGTTCAGCTAAAGCCGCCATGATGAACCTGCACTACACGGGTTACTTCGGGCCAACCTCCAGTCTCAATGGAACCCCCTTTGGCGCGGACACCCCTTTCACCGTTGACATTCAGTTTGATACCGCTAATCGCATCATTGTCCTTGACTATGCAGAATTCTCTATAGGCATATTTCCAGGAGTCAATGCCAGCATCGCTATTGAGGGATTCGGAATCGTCACAAACGATCCTTCGTTCAATTTGAATGTCGAGCTGCAAACCATGAATATGGGGGCGGGACCTTATTATTTGGCTGGCCTTGCGCATATGGTTGATTCTCATGATAATGCATTTCTCTCCATATTCGATTCTGTCAGCCCCAATACATTCTCTGCATTGGCCCCCGTTCCAGCAACGATGTCTGGTTTTATAGAGACTGGTGCGCCAAAACTTGACATTGGGGACATCCCTCTCGCCAACGGCGCGGGCATTTTGTCCATTCAGGATCATGGTCAGGAAGGTTCAACCGCCACCTTCACCGACGTAACCGCTGTGCCGGAGCCCGCCACGTGGGCGATGTCTCTCGTGGTAGGATTGGGCGGACTGCTCGCCTACCGCCGCCGCCGGTAAACCAAACAACATCCTTTTTTGCAAATCCCCGATGCCTTCCATGGTGCCGGGGATTTTGTTTTATCGAATGACTGGCGTGCCTTTTGGGATGGCTGTGCATCCAATCAACTGGAGTTTGCCATGAGACCGGAATCCGTTGCTCTAAAAACCGCTTTAAAAGAGAAACCCAGTTTTGGAACCCTGTTGCCAAATTTGGGCGGAAACACCCCGTAGCCCAGCGAAATCGGCAGTGGGCGCTGAAGGTTCCGCGACCCCCGCAGTCCGCGTCCCCGCAATTTGTCACAGGTGCCCCGCCTGGGTCACCACTTCTCGACGATTTTCTGGAGTTCCTCGATGACTCCCTCGATCTTTTTGAGGTCGCGGCGACGCCCTTTCTCGGGCTTCACTTCCATCGTCCGCATCAGTGTCACCATGTCCTGGGCGTCCCGGGCCAGTTCTGCGGACAATCGGGCGGCGGGATTCTTGCCGTTGACTTCCTTGGCGGCGATTCCTTCCCGCAGCTTGTCCAAATCCGTCTCGACCAATGCGCCGTAGTGCTTCAAGGTGGCGCGGAAGAGACGACGAAGCGCGTCGATTTCCTCGACAGCCGATTTAATGGGAGAAGCGGACGTTTTCATAAGGTGAACAGTCCAGTCGCGTTGAGGGCTACCTTCTTCCCCATGAAAGCACTCCAAAGCCCCGGGGCAATGACAAAATTGAAGCTTCCAGAAGAAAAAGCGGTGCCCACCCTCCCGGGGGAGGTGGCGGTCCGCTGGCTGCGCACTGGCGCCGGGGGACTGGAAGCGATGCTGGAGGCCATCGCGGGGGCGTCCCGGAGCATTCTCTTTGAGATGTATATTTTCAAGCCGGGGCCGCTGGGGGAGCGCTTCCGCGATGCCCTGCTCGCGGCGCGCCTGCGCGGGGTGCGCGTGCAGGTGTTGCTCGACGCGTTCGGCTCGCTCGGGTTGTCGGCGGATTTCTGGAATCCGCTGGTGCAGCTCGGCGGCGAGTGCCGGTGGTTCAACGCCTTCCGCGCCGCCGAGCGCTACGGACGCCGCAACCACCGCAAACTGCTCGTGGTGGACGGCCGGCACGCCATCGTGGGCGGATTCAACGTGGCGGAGGAATACAACGGGGACGGCGTTGCGAGCGGTTGGCGCGATCTCGGCATGTGGATTTCCGGGCCGCCCGCCGTCGCCCTGGAAGCAAGCTTTGCCAAGCTCTTTGCCGCCGCCGACTCGCGGCCCAAGGCTTTCGGCCTCTTCCGAAAAGCGGCGGCTACAACGGTTCAAGGCGACAATTGGACGCTGCTCCTGAGCGAACCCGGGCGAGGGGGGCACCGTGCCCTCAAACGGGCGCTTCTGGGGGACCTGGCCCATGCACAAAGGGTGCGCATTCTTTGCGGCTATTTTGCCCCCACGCGGCGGCTTCGGCAGGCGTTGATGGGGGCAGCGCGCCGGGGGGCCCGAGTCCAGCTCATTCTGGCGGGGCGCAGCGATGTCGAAATCACCCGGTTGGCCGCGCACAGCCTCTACGCCAAGCTCATGCGCGCCGGGGTGGAAATCTACGAATACCAGCCGCAGATCCTCCACGCCAAGCTGTTCGTCATCGACAGCGTCGTATTCGCGGGCTCGGCCAACCTGGACGCCCGCAGCCTCAACATCAATCACGAGCTCACGCTACGCATCGACAACGAGGAGATCACGGCGCAAGCCCGGGAGCTTTTCGACGGCGATCTGCGCCATTGCCTCAGGATCGATCCCGGGACCTGGCGCGCTTCCCGCAGCCTCCTGCTCCGGGTTCTCGAACGGGTGGCCCATTTTCTGGTGGCGCGGATCGATCCCTACATCACCAGCCTGCGCTGGCGCACCCGGGCCAACGCGGTCCTGGAAAAACACCGGCGACGGTGAGGGTGGGGGAGAGGGGGCCGGAGGGGTCTCCGCTTTTCTTCTCTCTGAGCCGCAACTCCCGGATTGATTCCCGGCGCGCCAAATGCCACCTTCAGCGGCACTTTTCCACATGGAGGCGCTTTTACTCAGCACACGGCTCGGCAGATCGGTCAGCGACGGGTTTTTCCGCCCGCTCGCCCGGCCTTCCGCGCCGGTGTACATTGATTGCGCGGACAAGCTGGAACAAAGCGCCGACGAGAGCGGGCAGTTGAGCCACGCGGACGCGCTGGTGCTGATCCGCGAGGTTTTGAGCGAGCATCCCAGCGTGCAACTCGCCGAGGACGAGGGCGCCGGGACGCAGGATTTGCGGCAGCGCGCGGGCACCCTTTTCAACCGGCTGCTGGAAGCGCGCTGGATCGCCGACCGCCGGGTGAGCCTGGACGAACACTGGGTGCTCATCACGCCGGAACTGCGCCCCCTTTTGCGCCTCCTGCGCGAACTCGCCGCAAGCGAAGCCGCCGAGCTCAAGGATTTTGCAGGCACCATTCGCTCCGTCTGCAAAACGCTGCTGGCGGAAGGGGCGCTCGACCCGTCGCACCTCTCCCCGGAGGAGATGCGGCAGACGGTGAAGGAGCTGGTGGACCGCGTGGGACGCGCCATCGACCAGCTTCACGCGGTGGAAAAGCTCATCCTCGGGTTTGAGGAACGCCAGCGCATCAGCCCGACTGCCGAGGCCACCTTGCGCGTCTTTTATTCCGAGTTCTACGAGGGCGAACACATGGTCTGCTACGACGTGCTCCAGCAAGGCGGTATCACCGCGCGGCTCAATCTCTCGCGTGCCGTGGTGCAGGAAGCGCTGGGGAATCCCGCGGCGAAGGAACGCATCGCCGAAGGGCTGATCTACCACCGGCAAGGGCGCATTGATTCCACGGAAGCCTACGCGATGGCCGAGAGGATGCTCGGCATTCTGGACCGCCAACTCGGTTCCATCAGCGCGCGCGCTCAAATCATTGACGGGCGCATCGCGGATTTTGCCCGCCTCTCTGCGGAGCGTTACCGCTACCAGACAGAGCTGCGCGGACGGCGTCCCGAACAGGTGAAGGCGTTCATGCAAGCCGCCAACGCCCTGCACGCGGGTGCGAAGTTTTCCGATCTCGCCTCGCAGCCCGGCATGGCCCTGCGCTCGCCCAGCGCGGAGATCACCTTCGGGCGTGACGCGCTTTCCCGTCCGCGCAAAACGCGGCTGCCGGTGGAGCTCGCGCTCGCCGGGATGCCCGAGGATGGCGACACGAGCCTCGCGCAGGATCAAATCCGCCAGCGCAATCTCTACGCCATCACACCGCAACGCGCGGCGCGCTTGATCGAGGAACTGCTGCCGGAAAAAGGCGCGACTGTTTCCACCGCGGACTTCCATCTCCGCACCGAGGATGATCTCTTTGACCTGCTCGCCGTGCTCGCCTTCGAGCGCTCCAAGGGGACGGGGGATCACCGCGGGCGCGCCCTGCAATGGCGCATCCAGCAAGCGCGCGCCGGGGACGCCGGCCTTGAGCCCGAAAATCTTCCCGCCGATGTCCAGGCGGGCCACCGCATCGAACGCTTTTCCATCGAACGCACCGCATGACACTTCCCTGGCCCACCTTTTGGGAATCCATCCGCGAGGAGGATCGCCCCGCCCTCAAATCCATCCTCGCCGAACTCCTCACCACGGGCGTCCTGCTCGGTGACGAAGGCCGCGCCCGCGAGCTCTACCTCATCGCCCGCGAGTATCCGCGCGAACTGGGCGAATTCCTCGCCGTGCTGGATCTGGAGCTCATCCATGACCCGGACCGGCCCATTTTCCAGGCGCGTCCCGTGGCAGGCGAATGCGCGCTCACTGCGAGCTTTACCAAGGACGAAACGCTCGTCGTGCTCGCGCTCTGGCGCGTGTATGACGAGGAACGCATGGCGCGCCCCTCGCAAGCGGTCATCCTCGATGCCAACGCGCTCGATGCGAAACTGAAGCTCTACTTCGAAGCCATCGAGCCGCCGCAGCCGACGCAACTGGACCGCATCCTTTCCAAGCTCCGCCGCAAGAAACTCATCCGCTACCAGCGCGGCGAGGAGCAGTTCGGGCAATCCCAAATCGAAATCCTCCCCACGCTCCCGCGCGTGATCCCGTTTGAAGACGCCAGCGCGTGGGAAGAACAGGCGGCGCTGTTTAACCAGGGCAAGCCAGAGGAGACGGAAGGCGAGGAGGCCGAAACGGCTCCCTAGGCCATAGGTCTCATGAGTCCCATTCGGAAAATGGGACAAATGATAACGGCTATTCTTAGACATCTTTTCCACCAATGAACCCCACCTCTCCCAGTCAGCGGATTTCGCTCACCCGCATCATCGCCATCAACTGGTATGGCTTCCGCCAGATCATCGACGTGGCTGACGACATCCTCATTTCCGGCGTGTTCGGCTCCGGGAAATCGGCGTTGCTTGACCTGATGCAATACGTGCTGCTCGGCGAGCACTGGCGCTCGAACCGCGCGGCGGCGGGCGCGGGCAAGGGGCGTTCGCTGGTGAGCTATTGTTTGTGCGACAGCAACACGGTGCGGGATGGCGAGGCGCATTACACGCGGCCCAGCGGTGTCTCGGTGGTCGCGATGGAGTTCACCAAGCCCGCCACCGGGCGCAAACCGGAGAGCCGCGAGACGTGGGGCATCCATATCCAGTATGAAAGCGCGACCTCCAAGCCGCGCCAGACCTACTTCGGCGTGCCTGCGCGGCTGGAGTGGGCGGAACTCGCCCCGGAAGGCAAGCTGCGCGACGAGGAGGATTTCAAGCGCTTCGTGCGCCGCGAATACGGCCACGATTGTCTCTTCGGACTCCAACGCGAATACCTCGCGGAAATGGCGACGCCCGCGCACCTCTATTTCGACCGCGATCAGCTCAACAAAACGATGCCCAAGGCGCTGGCGTTCGAGCCGGAACAGGACATCCAGAAATTCATCCGCGAGTTCATCCTCGAGGCCGCCCCCATCGACGTGCGCGAAGTCCGCGCCGCCGTCAGCGCCTACCGCGAGACGCAGGAGCGGCTCAAGAAACAGGAGGACGAAGCAGGGTTCCTGCGCCGCATCTCCGGCTCGCACGAAGCCTGCCTGGCCTCGCAGCGCGAGGAAGCCATCTGGGGCCACATGCGGCACTCGCTCGATCACGCGCAAGCCCGGGAGTTGCTGGAGCGCCACCGCGCGGACCTCGCACGGCTTTTTGAAAAGAACGCCGCCGACGTGGCGCGGTTTGAAGCGCAGGTGGCCCGCAAAAACGAGCTCGAGACGCAATACAACGCCGTCATTCTCGAAGCGCAGAACGATCCCGACGCGGGCAAGCTGAAGGCGTTGCGCGACGACAAACGACGCCTGCTCGGTGAGATCAACTCACTCAACGAAGCGCAGAAGGCCATCCGCGAACGGCTTAAAAACAGGGCGGGCGCGTGGTGGGCCTGGATCAAGCAGGGCGTGGAGCTCCCGCTCGACGGCCTCCCCGCCGTGCTTGCCGTGGACGAGGCGGTTCTGGACGCCCTGCGTTCCAGCGACGAGCAGATCGCCCTTGATGCGCTGCCCAAGCTGGCCGAGCTCTTCAACGACCTCGTGCGCCAGGCAGAGAAATTGTTGCGTCCCACCGAGGACGCCTCCGCCGCCGCGCTGGCTCGCTTGCAGGAAATCGCGAAGAACCTGGAAAAGCTCGAACGCAAGGAGACCCCCGGCAGCTTTCCGCTTTTCAACGCCCTCAAGGCGAAGCTCGGTCACAGCGACACGCCGCCCGAGCAGCTCTGCCGCTTGATCGAAGTGCAGGACGACGAATGGCGCGAGGCGCTGGAACTCTTTCTCGGCCGCAACCGCTTCTCCATCATCGTCAGCCCCGCCGATTACGGTGCCGCGCTGGAAATCCTGCGCAAGACGCCGCCGGGCCGCGAGGCCGAGTCGCTGGTGCATCCCCGCGAGGCGCTTGAACTTTCCGCCACCGTGAAGAACGGATCGCTGGCGGGCAAGGTGAGCGTGGCGGATCCCGTTGCGAAGAAATTCACGAACCATCTGCTCGGCGGTGTCGCCGCGGTGGGCAACGTGGCGGAACTCGACGGGCACGACCGCGCCATCACGCGCGACGGCATTTTCAAGCAGGCACCCATCCGCCGCAAACTGCGGCAGGTGCCCGGCTTTGAGTTCACGCTGGGGCAGGAGGGGTTGAAGCGACTGCGCGAAGCGGCTTTCCGCGAGCAACGCGCGCTCATGGCCGAGCGCGAGGCCCTCGACGCCCTGCGCGACCGCGTGGGCCAGTGGATCACCGCCGGACGCAAGGCGGAACTCGGCGATCCTCGTTTGCCGGATCGCAGCCACGAACTCAAGCAGCTTCCGGAGATGGAACGCCGCCTCCAGCAGCTCAGCGACGAGATCGAGATCGTCTCCACGCCCGAGCGCGAAGCCCGGCTCGACCGCCTGCGCCAGCTCAAGAGCGATCTCGACCGCGCGATTGAATCCATCGGCGGCTTGCGTGAATCCCAGACGCTCTTTGAGACCAGCCGTGCCCGTATTCAGGATGCGCTGGACATGGCGCTGGCGGATTTCGAGAACGCCGAGCGCTGCCTCATCGAGCGGCGCACGCAAATCCCAATCGACATCACCAACGACGAACTCGACATCCGGCTCGCGGCGCTGATGAAGGAATGCGGCAGTTGGAAGGAACGCGTGGAGATCGCCCAGCGCAAGGCCGCCACGGCCGGCGTGAATGCGGCCAACCATCGCCACGCCCGCAACAGCGAGCGGCGCGCGCTGGCCAACGCCGTGGATGCCAACGGGCTTCCGGCGCACCCGCAATACCGCGCAGACTGCGACGACGAAGACGAGTCCAACGACCTCTGGGACGCGCGCTTGGAGCTGCTGGAGCGCACCGAGCTTCCCAAGTACCGCACAATGGCCGACGAGCGCCGCCGCGAATGGGAGGGCCGCCTACAATCCCAGGTGCTCGACAAGCTCTCCGAGAATCTGCAAAAGGCGCAGACCACCATCCGCCAGCTCCGCCAGTATCTCGACCGGCCCATCGGCAAATACCGCTACCAGATCGAGCAGGGCCGCGACAGCGCCTTCGCCGCCATCTGGCATTTGATCGACACGGGCTTCAACCCCGGCGACGAGCTGATGGGAAGCGTGAAGACGGACGAGATCGAGCGCGCCAAGGCGGAGCTCATGGCCGCCGTGGAGAAATCCGGCACCGAACTGGACGAGCGCAGCCGGCAATTACTGGATCACCGCCAGTATCATCGCTACGACCTGCACATGATCCCGGCGAACCGCCCGGACGCCCCCGCCATCTCGCTCGGACGGCACGGGCACAAGCTCTCCGGCGGCGAAAACCAGGCTCCTTTCTTTCTCTCCATGCTCGCCGCGTTCCACCGCGTCTATGACCTGGGCGGCGGCCAGTACCGGCAGAACATGGGGCTCGTCATCATGGATGAAGCGTTCTCGAAACTCTCCGGCGACGGGGTTGAGGACTGCCTCACGCTCGCGCGCAACTTCCAGCTTCAGCTCGTCATGGCGTTCCCCGTGGACCGCCTCGGCGTCATGGCTCCCTACGCCCGGACCATCATCCACTGTCGCAAAGACGAGCAGCGCGACAGCAGCGGCTACGTCACGCGCATCGACAACATCCCCACCGTGCTCAGCCCGGAGCAGGTGCAGGAATCGCTGGAGTAGGGCAGCGGAAAAACCCTGAGCAACCCTTCAGCGAAGGGACCGAAGGGTGCCTGTCGCACCGCACTGGTTCAGGGCCTCGTTTTCGTACGAATCGTGCTTTTTTGCCAACCAAGAACCGTTCCATGCGCGTTCAATAGGCAATGATAGCCATTGCCTTCGCTTTGCCTCAGGAAAGCCGGGATATGGTCGCCGCTTTGCTAAATCCTGCGCGGACCGGTTCGCGCAGGCTGCCGGTGATCACGGGCACGCTGGGCGGGCAACCGGTGGTCGTTTTTCACACCGGCATGGGGCCGGTTTCGGCCGCCGAACAGCTCGAACGGTTTTGGCAAACGCAGGGAGGGGAGGGGATTGACTGCGTGATCAGCACGGGATTCGCCGGAGGACTGGACCCCAAACTGCCAGCCGCCGCGCTCGTGTTGGCGCAAAATCACCCGCAACTGCTGGCTCCCGCGCAGGCGGTTCTGGGGAGTCGCATGCGGGAAGGACTGCTCGTGACGGTTCCACGGGTGATCGAAACTCAGGAGGATAAATTCTGGCTGGCCGTGGAGACCGGTGGCATCGCCGTCGATACAGAGAGCGCAACGGTGGCAGCGTTTTTCCGGGAAAAAAACGTGCCGTTCCTGGCGTTGCGGGCGATTTCCGACACGGCGCGCGAGGCGTTGCCGGTGCCGACGTCCGTTTGGTTTGACTCAGGTGCGCAACGCCCCTGCCCCCTGGCGCTGGCCATATATCTCCTGCTGTGCCCCACCCGTGTGATCCCGTTTATTCGATTTGTGGGCACAATCCGCCGCGCCCGGCGTGCGTTGACGTCCGCCCTCAACGATCTGGTGAGCTCCGGATGCCTGTCCCCGTCACGTCCGCCCGTGCCGCAGGCGGTCCAGTCCCACGGCGGCGATGATCACGCATCCGATGACGATCTCCTGCATCGGCACCGGCCAACCGGCTTGCTGGCAACCATTCTGGAGCACCGTCATGATGAGAGCGCCAAGGAGCGCGCCGAAGATGCCGCCCACGCCGCCGCCCAGTTTGACCCCGCCGATGACTGCGGCGGCGATGAGATCGAGCTCGAGTCCGGGGACGCCCGCCGGGTTCCCCTGATGCAGCTCGGCCATCTGGGCCACTCCCGCGAGCCCGAAAAGGAGCCCCGCCGTGGCGTAAACGAGCACCTTGGTCGTCCGCACGCGCACGCCGCACAGAATGGCCGCCGCTTCGCTTGAGCCGATGGCGTAGAGGTGCCGCCCGAAGACGGTGAAGCGCAGAATGAGCGCCAGAAACACCGCCAGAACGAGAACGCCCCAGACGCCGGGGGCCACAAACAACCAGGAAAAGGCAGGAATGGGCGCGACCCACGCGTTGATCCATATTTCCCCGGGAAGATGGATGGGCGTTTCGGAGGCGATCCAGCGGGCGACGCCTCGCGCCACCCCGAATGTCCCCAGCGTGACGATGAACGGCGCGATCCGCAACCCGGCAATCAACGAGCCGTTGAGCGCCCCGAGCGTCCCTCCGCTCAGGATCGCCGCGCCCAGGGCAGGCAGGATCGGGCAGCCGTTCTGAAGGAGCGTCGCGGCGACCACGCCGGAAAGCGCCGCGCAAGCCCCGGCGCTGAGGTCGATCCCGCCGCTCAACAAGATCAGCGCCATGCCCATCGCACCGAGGGCAATGACGATGCCCTGGGCGGCCATGAACTGGGCGTTGCTCCAAGTTAGAAAAAAATGGCGCACCGGTTGGCCGTCCGGGGTGAGGAGAAGAGAAAAGGCGAGCAGGATCAACCCCAGCGTGAAAAACGGGGTCAGCAAATCCAGAAGGCGCCGGAGTTTCATCTCCTTGTATATCGGTTCTCGGCGCTCACGGCGGTCCCATGGCGGCAGAGATAATCTCGGGTTCCGTCCACTGGCAGGCCGGGCGCGTTTCCACCAACCGTCCCTGCCGCAGCAGGGCGATCGTGTCGCAGAGCCCCAGCAATTCGGCGGGGTCGGAACTGGCCAGGAGCACCCCCTTGCCTTGATTTGCGATGGCGTCGATGAGTTGGTAGATTTGCGCCTTGGTCTGCACGTCGATGCCGCGGGTCGGTTCGTCGAGCAGCAGCACCGAGGCGTGTTGCAGAAGCAAGCGTGCGAGCAGCACTTTTTGCTGGTTTCCACCAGAAAGTTCCTCCGTCCGCTGAAGGGGACTGCGAACCCGGATGCGCAGCTTTTCCGTCCAGTCGAGCGCCGCGAACAGTTGGCGGTCCAAGGAAAGAACCCCCAGGACACTGAACCGTTGCAGGCACGGGAGCGTCAGGTTGTCTGCCACGGAGAGACTCGCCAGAACCCCTTCCTCGCGGTCAGCGTCCACAAGGCCCATCCCCGTGCGCAACCGTTGCGGCGGCGTGCCCCAGCGCGTCCGCCTGCCATCGCGCCAGATTTCCCCCTCGCGCAGCGCGGCCAGCCCAAACACCGCGCGCAAGGTTTCCGTGCGCCCGGCTCCGTCGAGCCCCGTCAGCCCGAGGATTTCCCCCTCGCGCAGGGTCAGGTCAATGCGGTGCGGGCTCGATCTTCCCGAGACTTTCTTGAGTTGCAACAGTGGCCTGCCAAGGAACCGCCGGGGTCCGGGGAAGATTTCCATCACGTCGCGCCCGGCCATCAAGCGGATCAACTCGGCCCGGTTTACCGCCGTCATCGCGCCTGAGGCTACCCGCGCGCCATCGCGCAAGACAGTGTAGCGGGAGCAGAGCGCAAGGGACTCCTCCAGATAGTGGCTGATGTAGAGCACCGAAACCCCGCGCGCCGCCACGCGCCGGATGGCCGCAAAAAGCGGGGCGGTTTCCCAATGGGAAAGGTTGCGGGTGGGCTCGTCCAGGATGAGCAACTTCGGGTCCGCCAGAAATGCGCGAGCAATTTCAACGCGCTGGCGGTTGGCGTGGGAGAGCGCGGCAACGGGCACGCCGAGGGGGATGTCTGTGCTGTCGAGTTCTGCCAGCGCCGCACGGGCCATTTCCCGACGCAACGGCCGATCAATCCATCCTCTGCGGGCCGGTTCCGCGCCGAGCACGAGGTTTTCCTCCACAGAGAGAGCCTCCGCAAGGACGCTCTCCTGGCAGACGATGGAGACGCCTGACTGCCGGGCATGGAGCGGTTTTTTCGGCGCGAACGGCTGGCCGTCGAGCAGAATCAGGCCGCAGTCAGGCTGTTCCGCGCCGCTGAGGATTCTAACGAGCGTGCTTTTGCCCGCCCCGTTTTCGCCCAGCAAGGCGTGGATTTCCCCGGCTGCCACGTCGAGCTCCACGTCGTGAAGCGCGCGCGTCGCGCCATAGCTTTTGCCCACGCCAAAAGTCTGCAATCGCATGAAGAACCGAGGGTTGGTATGCCCGTCAGGCAGACACCCTCTGTTGAGAGCATCGGATTC
>Ga0118677_10004581_pt1 | contig 25066 bp, 21 predicted proteins | sample AliMusrvi5mmetaG_FD_86154 | JGI IMG/M metagenome (GOLD analysis project Ga0118677, IMG submission 86154)
ATGCAGAAAAGAGAGCGCAGGAGCTCGGAATAAGGGAGATAACCCGCACTTTCATTGAGAACCTGAGAAAATAGGAAAATCAGAATTATGAAAAAAATTACAAAAAAGGAAGATTTCGTTGCAGTGAACAGCGAACATGTCACAGAGAAAAAAGAGAAAAATAAATGGACTGACGAATTAATTATTGCATACCGCGAACTCGCTTTCCAAAACGACAAACGGGAAGAACGGGAGGCAGAGTTAATCGGCTTAAATTGAACGATTATCATATAACGAATTAAAAGTTAGTTACACATCAGATGATGCTGTAAGTATGAAAATAGATATTCGATATAAACTTTTAATCTACACTTTACTTATTCCGGTAATTAATGGGCCTATATGCTTTGTCATATAGGAGATCAAACAAATACTTCAGGAATCGGAACAATGAGTAAAAAATATATGAGTGATTATTTGACGATTGGGTAATAGTTTGTCATTTTGTAAGTATATAAAATCTTTCTTCATGGAATTTGTTAGTATTGATATTAACCCATTTTCTGACAATTAAATACTGACAATTTAATCTTCATTAAGCACGGACATCATAGGTCTTGTTTTTCAAATAAAAAGAGCATTGTAAGTCGACAGACTGACAGCGTTCTTTTTTCTGTGAATTAATATTGACAGGAATATAAATGTGTGAATCATGTAACTTTTTTACGAAATTATGTAATGTTTATCGAAATAAAGGATTGCATCTTTATTCTATGAATATGATTCTTTATTAGCCTACTTTATACCAGGTATTTAACAAATCAGACTATAATCTTCAATCAAGACATTTTAAATGACAAGCAGATTGGGAATAAGAAGAATTACGAAGTTGAAAAACAAAAGCGGTTACTATTATCAGGTCAAGATATGGATGAAAGACAAACATCGGAAGAGTTAATAAATGCGAACAGAGAACTACTCCTTCAAAATGAGGAGAAGGAAAAGCTTGCAGCAGAGCTTATTATAGCTGATAAAGAACTTGCTTTTCAGAAAGAAGAGAAAAAGAAACGTGCAGCAGAGCTGATCATCGCTGACAAAGAGCTTGCTTTTCAGAAAGAAGAAAAAAAGAAACGTGCAGCGGAGCTTATTATAGCTGACAAGGAACTCGCATTTCAAAGCAAGGAGAAAGAAAAACGGGCAGACGAGTTAAATATTGCCAACAAAAAGCTTGCCTTTCAAAATGTAGAGAAAGAAAAACGGGCTGCGGAGCTTATTATAGCTGACAAGGAACTCGCATTTCAAAGCAAGGAGAAAGAAAAGCGTGCTGCAGAACTTATCATTGCTGACAAAGAGCTTGCCTTTCAAAATGTAGAGAAAGAAAAACGTGCTGCAGAATTAATCATTGCTGATAAGGAGCTTGCTTTTCAAAACGAGGAAAAAGAGAAGCGGGCAGCCGAATTAATCATTGCAAACAAAGAACTTGTTTTTCAAAACAGAGAGAAAGAAAAACGAGCAGATGAGTTAATTATTGCTAATAAAGAACTTGCCTTTCAAAATGAGGAGAAAGAAAAACGAGCAGACGAGTTAAGTATTGCCAACAAAAAGCTTGCCTTTCAAAACAAAGAGAAAGAAAAACGTGCAGATGAGTTAATCGTTGCCAATAAAGAACTTGCTTTTCAAAATAGAGAAAAAGAAAGACGTGCAGATGAGTTAATCATTGCTAACAAAGAACTTGCTTTTCAAAATGAGGAGAAAGAAAAACGGGCAGAAGAGTTAATCATTGCCAATAAAGAACTTCTCTTTCAAAACAGGGAAAAAGAAAAGCGAGCTGCGGAATTAATCATTGCCAACAAAGAACTTGCTTTTCAAAACGAGGAGAAAGAAAAGCGGGCCGCAGAATTAATCATTGCCAACAAAGAACTTGCCTTTCAAAACAGGGAAAAAGAGAAACGTGCAGATGAGTTAATCATTGCCAACAAAGAGCTTGCCTTTCAAAATGCCGAGAAAGAAATACGTGCGGATGAATTAATCATTGCCAACAAAAAGCTTGCTTCTCAAAACAGAGAGAAAGAAAATCGTGCTGATGAGTTAATCATTGCCAATCAAGAACTCGAATTTCAAAATGAAGAGAAGGAAAAGCGTGCAAAGGAGTCAATCATTGCCAATAAAGAACTTGCCTTTCAAAACAGGGAAAAAGAAAAACGTGCAGATGAGTTAAGTATTGCCAATAAAGAACTGGCCTTTCAAAATGAGGAGAAAGAAAAGCGTGCAAATGAGTTAATCGTTGCCAATAAAGAATTTGCCTTTCAAAATGAAGAAAAAGAAAAACGCGCAAAGGAGTTAATCATTGCCAACAAAGAACTTGCATTTCAAAACAGGGAAAAGGAAAAACGTGCTGATGAGTTAATCATTGCTAACAAGGAGCTTGTCTTTCAGAATGAAGAAAAGGAAAAACGTGCAGCAGAGTTAATTATTGCCAATAAAGAACTGGTCTTTCAAAACGAAGAAAAGGAAAAACGCGCGGCAGAACTTATCATTGCTGACAAAGAACTTGAATTTCAGAACAAAGAAAAAGACAAACGTGCAGAAGAACTAATCATTGCTGATAAGGAACTTGTTTTCCAGAACAAAGAAAAAGGTAAACGTGCAGAAGAGTTAATCATTGCCGACAAGGAACTTGTTTTTCAAAACAAAGAAAAAGGTAAACGCGCAGCAGAATTAATCATTGCTAATAAAGAACTGGACTTTCAAAACGAAGAAAAAGAAAAACGTGCAGCGGAGTTCGTTATTGTGAACAAAGAACTTGTTTTTCAAAATGAAGAGAAAGAAAAACAGGAGGCGGCAAATAAAGAACTTGAAGCATTCAGTTATTCCGTCTCCCATGATCTACGCGCACCTCTGAGACATATTGGTGGTTTTGTTGATTTGCTGATTAAAAATAATTCAGCTCAACTTGACGAGAAAGGGTTAAGATATTTGAACATCATTTCAGAGTCATACATTGAAATGGGAAATCTTATTGACGCATTACTTAGCTTTTCAAGATTTAGCAGGGCCGAATTGCAACGAACAAAAATCGATTCAAAAAGCCTGGTAAACAGGGTAATTAGAACTTTTAGCGATGAAATAGCTGGCAGAAATGTTGAAATAAATGTTTCTGACCTTCCTGATACGATGGGTGATGAAACCTTAATCAACCAGGTTTGGGTTAATCTGATTTCAAATGCATTGAAATATTCACGAAACAAAGAGAAAGCAGTGATTGACATCGGAGCTACAATAGAAGATGACCAGGCAATTTTTTATTGCAGGGATAATGGTGCCGGTTTTGATATGAAATATGCGGATAAACTGTTCGGCGTTTTCCAACGGCTACATAAGGCCAGGGATTTCGAAGGCATTGGAATAGGTCTCGCTAATGTAAATCGAATCATTGTGAGGCATGGAGGAAGGTGTTGGGCTGAAAGCGAAGTTGGTAAGGGAGCAACATTTTTCTTTAGTAAACCGATTGGTTAGGGAAGCTAGAAGACCGAAGACCGAAGACTGAAGTCAGAAGCTAGAAGACCGAAGACCGAAGACTGAAGTCAGAAGCTAGAAGACCGAAGACCGAAGACTGAAGACAGAAGTCAGAAGACAGAAGTCAGAAGACAGAAGACTGAAGACAGAAGACAGAAGTCAGAAGTCAGAAGACAGAAGACAGAAGACAGAAGACAGAAGATAGAAGTCGGGAGTCAGAAGACCAATTTGAGAAGAGGCATGAGGAAAGTCGGCAGAAAGAGGACGAAAAACTCGTACTTCTGACTCAGGACTTTTTAATCAGGTAAAACACAAAAAGACTAATTAAATGTATCCACCCCACCATTGACGTCTTACACTAGTAGATCTTTGTCGATAAATTGCGGGAGAAGATTTTTAAGTTGAGACGCTTTAGTGTCGTTGATGTTATTGATCACATAAGTGAGCCATTTCTGAGAATTGATATCGTTTTTTGTACAAGTAGCAAAAAAACTGTAGAACATGGCAATATCCTTGGCCGCATCGTGCGAGCCGGCAAACAGGTAATTCTTTCGTCCCAGCGCCAACGGGCGGATTGAGTTCTCCACCATGTTACTGTCGATCTCGAGCATTCCGTTGGTTAAATAGTTTTGCAGGCTAATCCACCGGTTAGTGCAATATTCAAAGGCTTTGCCTATCGGACTTTTGGGCGTTACCTTGTTCCGCTCTTGCTGGATATACTGACCAATCTCGTTGATGATGGGCAACGATTTGTCCAATCGTAATGCATAACGCTGCTGATGTGACATTTCAGATTCGCGTGCAAGTGCCTCGATGGCATAAAGTAATTGAATAAGTTTCATCACGTGCGATGCCCTGTCCCTGTCGTTTTCGAGTGCCTTATCGAAGTATCGGCGCGCATGTGCCCAGCACGAGAGGTGGGTGATGCCCTGTTGCGATGCCAGATAGGTGTAGCCCGAATAACCATCGGTTTGAATGTATCCCTTGAAAGTAGATAAATCATCGATTGGTCCTTTGGTGGAACGGCTCTTATAGTATTCGAAGAGTACCGATTTTGACAATGGTGCATACCTTACCCACATGTATCCCTGGTGACATACCCCCGGTTTGTCCCGATCCTGAACTTTCATGGGCGATTCATCGATCATTTGATAGATTTCGCTAAAAACATAAAGTCGGTGGACAGCGTAGAGCGGTCGTATTAACTCAGCGCCCAACTTTACCCACGATTCCAGGGTAGAGCTGGGTAATGGAACACCCATCTGAACAATCCGTTTGAGTATCCGGTATAGTGGCAGATGAAAGATAAATTTATCAGTAAAAATCATCGATAAAAGGGCCGCACTGGCGATACACTTTGGAATAGGCCGGTTAAGCTGGGCGATAACTTGTTTCTGATTGCCTTTTTCATCCTCTTTGGTGATGTATTTTGGTCGGATGATGCGGTTGATATGAAGTTTAGCAGGTGTATAATCCAATTCTTCGGTAATTTCCTGACCAATTCGAACCATATCGGTGGTATCTTCCAATGGTTCGATAAGTATTTCAACGACTGGCAAATGCGATGGCAATGCCATCCGTCCGGGATGTTCTTTTTTAGGTTTCTGGCGCAAGTAGCTCACTCTTATCTGTTCGCGCTCAAGCGTTACAGCTTCTGCTATTTCGAGGGCTTTGGGCTCAAATTCGAGTGCCAGTTGATGCGAATCGATAGCCGATTCAAAACGTTCTCGTTTGGAACCGAAAATCATGCGTCTGAGCTGTTCGTTTTGAAACTTGGCGGTTTCAAGGTCGGCGGTCAACTTCAGGATAGTTGAATCCCGTTCAGCAAGATTACGCTCCAAAACGACATTTTCTGCCTTCAGTGAATTGGTTGAAAAAGATTTGCTTTTTTGCTGATCGTTCATGCACGAACATACGTTAAAACACCTTATAAAACAAGGATTTCAGCGTATATTTGATTCCGAAAATCAACTAAATTTATACCGTTTCTTCCGGCTCATTTCCTGAAACGAAAGGCCTTCGAGAAGCATCAAAAGCTCCTCTCTCCGGATCTGTTTTGATGGCTCACAATGGGCCGATAAGGCATATCTGCCCCGTTCAAGTCGCTTGTAAAACAGGGCAAACCCATCACCGTCCCAATACAAAAGTTTGATGTGGGTGCGTGTTTTATTCAAGAAAATAAACACATCACCCGAAACGGGGTCTTTTTTCAAGTGGTTGCGGACAATTCCTGACAGGCCATCGAAGCCATTTCGAATATCAATCGTGCTGCAACACAAGAAGTATCGCAGGTTTGCGCTCAGTCCAAGCATAGCTTAGTAAAGTCTGATGCGTATTCCACCCGGAAGCTCGAGCTCCATCCGAACCGCCTGGCTTTGGACGTTCATGTCCAAATCGGAGGTAAGTTCTAAAAAGCCAGGCAATGCAACTTGGGGTTTAGTCGGAATTTTTATCGGTGCATCAGCCTTCACTATTTCCGTATATTGTTTCTTGCACCAATAATTGAACGACTCGCTCTCAAATCCATGTTGATTGGCAAATGTTTTGCGTGTCAATCCAGATTCCCTCCATTGTTCAACTAAAGCAAACATCTGTTCTTTCTTGCTCATATCCTTTTTTATCCAAAATTATATCCCTTCAACCAAAGAAAGAACATGGAAGCGGTGGGGTGGATACAATTAAATAGTAGAAAAATTAATAAAAAAACCAAATCATGAAAGCAGAAGTTAAAAGAATCCTTATTGTGGACGACAGTGCTAAAGACGTTGAACTTGTCATCGCTGCCCTTGCTGAAAGAAATCTTGCAAATGAAGTTGATGTTGCAGAAGATGGAGTAGAGGCATTAGACTATCTGTATAAGCGTGGCAAATTTGCTGCTAATGGAAATAGCAGTCCTGCAGTAATACTTTTGGATATCAAAATGCCCAGGATGAACGGTATCGAAGTACTTAGACATATCCGCAATGATCCTAAATTTAAGTTTATTCCGGTAATCATGGTAACCTCATCGCGTGAAGAAAAAGATCTGGTAGAAAGTTACAAACTTGGCGCTAATTCTTATGTAGTAAAACCTGTTGATATCATTCAGTTCATTGATGCGATTAAAACTCTTGGACAATATTGGGCTGTGATCAATCAACCACCATCAATAACGGAGAAGCTGGATTAACCTGATATTAAGATTATGGAATCGGTAATATCCAATATAAAGTAAGAATAGTGTATCAGGAAGATTCTTTGGCCGATTTAGACAGAAAACGTAGATTAATCTAAACGAAAAAGCAGGAAATTGAATCACAAAACGTAAAGTATTTTAAAATGAAAATAAGTATTCGTCTAAAGCTTTTATTTTATGCTTCCCTCATTCTGTTAGTAAGTGGGTTTACAGGATTTGCAGTTTATAAAAGCAATCAAAAACTTCATGATTCTGAACAATGGGTGCAACATACCGAGCAGGTAATTTATCAATCGGGCAAAATACTCTCATTGAGCAAAGACATAGAAACTTCCTCAAGGGGCTTTGTTATAACTAACGACAGTACTTTTCTTGAACCATTATTGACAGCTCAAAAAATAATCTTTGCAAACATTGAGCAACTCAGACAACTTACCCAGGATAACCCTGCACAAAAAAAGAATATAGATTCTCTTAGTTATTATGTACAAAAACGTTTGAGTTTTTCATTACAAACGATTGATATAAGAAGTAAACAAGGCTTAAATCAGGCCATCGCTCTAACTTCTACCCAACAAGGTAAGTTTTACACCGACCGTTTGCTTCAGCTTACAGATGATATTCAAAAGGATGAGAATATATTGCTTATTCAACGAAAGCAGACGAACGTGCATAGTCTCGTTATATTCAATTTAATAACAGTGGTCTTTTTCCTTTTAATGGTAGTTTTAACTGTTTTTTTGTTAATTTCTACCGGTAGAAATCTATTTCAAAATGAAGAAAAGGAAAAACGGGCTGCAGAATTAGTGATTGCCAACAAGGAACTTCAATTTCAAAACGAAGAGAAAGAAAAGCGGGCCTCAGAACTGATCGTTGCGAATAAAGAACTTGCTTTTCAGAATGAAGAAAAGGAAAATAGAGCAGCAGAATTAGTGATTGCCAACAAGGAGCTTGAATTTCAAAACGGAGAGAAAGAGAAAAGGGCTTCAGAGCTGATTATTGCGAATAAAGAACTTGCTTTTCAGAATGAAGAGAAGGAAAATAGAGCAGCGGAACTAGCGATTGCCAACAAGGAGCTTAAATTTCAAAACGAAGAGAAAGAAAAGCGGGCTTCAGAATTAATCGTAGCCAACGAAGAACGCCGTGAGACAAACGAATATCTTGAAAACTTACTCGATTGTGCCAATGCCCCGATTATTGTTTGGAATATCCACTATGAAATCACACGATTCAACAGGGCCTTCGAAATCCTTACGGGAAGAACTGAAGAGGATGTAATTGGGAAGTCTCTGGAAATCCTATTTCCACCTGATCAGAAGGACAATTCTATGAAACTCATCAGGAAAACCCTTAAGGGAGAGCAGTGGGAGGTTGTTGAAATTAATATCCTACCTATCAATGGCACAGTCCGGACACTTCTATGGAATTCGGCAAATATTATGTCCAGTGACGGGCAGACAGTGATTGCCACTATTGCTCAGGGCAATGATATCACAGAGCGAAAACACGCAGAGAATGAGATTATAAAACTGAATGAAACTTTAGAAAAGAAAGTAATTGAACGAACAATCCAACTTGAAGAAGCAAACAAAGAAATGGAAGCTTTCAGCTACACTGTTTCTCACGATCTTCGTGCACCGCTAAGACATGTAGGTGGTTTCGTTGATTTACTGATTAAAAATAATTCAGCACAACTAGACAAAACAGGATTAAGATATCTGAATATTATATCAGAATCTTCACATGAAATGGGTGATCTGATAGATGCATTATTGACCTTTTCAAGATTAGGCAGAGCAGAATTGCAACGAATGAAAATTAATTCAAAAAGCCTGGTTAACCAGGTGATTAAATCTTTCAGCGATGATTTAGTTGGTCGAAATGTTGAGATAAATAGTTCGGAACTTCCGGACACAATAGGAGACGAAGTTTTAATCAGACAAGTTTGGGCTAATTTGATTTCAAATGCTTTGAAATATTCCCGAAACAAAGAAAAAGCGGTAATTGATATTGGAGGTAAAATTGAAAATGGTCAGGTGATTTTTCAGATCAGTGATAATGGTGCAGGGTTTGATATGGAATATGCCGATAAATTGTTCGGTGTTTTCCAGCGACTACATAAAGCTAGTGATTTTGAAGGGATTGGAATTGGTCTTGCAAATGTGAATAGAATTGTAATGCGGCATGGAGGAAAATGTTGGGCAGAAAGTGAAGTCAATAAAGGCGCTACATTTTTCTTTAGTTTACCATATAATTAATAAATATTTAAAAAGAAACAAACATGAAAGCAGAAGTAAGACGAATACTAATTGTGGACGATAGCCGAAAAGATGTTGAGCTTGCAATTGCAGCCCTTGCTGAAAAAAATCTTGCAAACGAAGTAATAGTTGCTGAAGACGGCATAGAGGCATTAGATTACCTGTATAAACGCGGCAAATTTGTTAATGAAAGTGGTGATCCGGCAGTTATTTTATTAGATATTAAAATGCCAAGAATGAATGGAATAGAAGTCCTTAAACACATTCGTGCCGATGATAAGTTTAAGTTGATTCCGGTAATCATGGTAACATCTTCCGGTGAAGAAAAAGATCTGGTTGAGAGTTATAAACTTGGAGCCAATTCTTATGTGGTCAAACCAATTGATGTTGTTCAGTTCCTTGATGCTATTAAAGTTCTGGGGCAATATTGGGCCATTATTAATCAACCGCCCCCCAAAAGTCTTTTATAATTTAGATTTCTTTTTCAAGTAATCTTGATACCCGCAATTATGAATAAGAAAATAAAAATACTGCATCTGGAAGATTCATTGAAAGATTCTGAAATCATACGCTCAATAATTGAAGATGGAGAAATCGGGCATGACTATTTTTTAGCTGACAACGAAATTGATTTTATTAATTTTCTTGAAACTGAAACTATTGATATTATTTTGTCTGATTACAGTCTGCCTGATTATAATGGAAACGATGCATTAAAAGTTGCAAGAGAAAAATATTTTTTTATACCATTCATATTTGTTTCAGGAGCAATGGGAGAAGACAGAGCTATAAACGCAATGTTGAACGGAGCAACGGATTACGTGCTCAAAAACAAACTTGAACGCCTGGTTCCTGCAATTAAAAGAGCCATTAATGAACATGAACTTGCAGTTAAGCAAAAGCAGTCAGAAGAAGAATTAAGAATGGCTTACAATGAACTTTCTATTCAAAACAAAGAGAAAGACAAACGTGCAAAAGAATTGATCATTGCCAACAAAGAACTTGCCTTTCAAAACAGGGAAAAAGAAAAGCGCGCTGATGAATTAGTTATTGCAAATAAGGAACTTCTGTACCAGAACGATGAGAAGGAAAAACGTGCTGCTGAGTTATTTATAGCCAACGTAGAACTTGATTTTCAAAATACAGAGAAAGGAAAACGGGCAGCAGAGTTAATTATATCCATGGAAAAGGCAGTTGAAAGTGACCGCTTAAAATCAGCATTCCTGGCTAATATGAGCCATGAAATCAGGACACCTATGAATGGCATTCTGGGTTTTACAGAATTATTAAAAAATCCGAATCTAACGATTGAAAAAAAAGAATATTATATAAGCATCATCGAGAAAAGTGGTATGCGTTTACTTAATATTATCAACGATATCTTGAGTATTTCGAAAATTGAATCAGGACAAATGGAAGTTTTTATATCTGAAACAAATGTTAACGAGCAGATTGAATATATCTATAACTTTTTCAAGCCTGAAGCAGAAAGAAAAGAAATTCAGATTTCCTTTAAAAACAATTTACCTGGAGAAAAATCAATCATAAAAACCGATAAGGAGAAAATTTATGCCATTCTAACTAACCTTGTTAAAAATGCATTAAAATTTACTAAGACAGGATCTATTGAAATTGGTTACCATGTTATAGAGAAGTTGAATGCAACAACTCAATTAGAATTCTTTGTCAAAGATACCGGAGTTGGTATACGCTCTGAACAATTGAAAATAGTTTTTGAAAGATTCAGGCAAGGCAGTGAATCGCTAAATAGAACCTATGAAGGGGCAGGATTGGGATTAACTATTTCGAAAGCCTTTATAGAAATGCTGGGTGGTAAAATCTGGATAGAGAGCGAGTTTGGGATCGGCTCCACAGTTTATTTCACCATCCCGTATAATGACGAACAGGAAGAAAAAATCGGCAGCAAAAATATTATTCTTGCTGATGATGAAATAAACCCGATGAATAAACTGAATGTATTAATTGCCGAAGACGACGAAGATTCGGAATTGCTTCTTTCAATTGCAATAGAAAAATTCAGTAAAAGAATATTAAATGTCAGAACTGGTATTAAAGCGGTTGAGGTTTGTCGCAATAATCCTGATCTCGATTTGGTATTGATGGATGTTAAAATGCCTGAAATGGACGGATATGAAGCCACAAGGCAAATTCGAAAATTTAATAAAAACGTAGTAATAATTGCTCAAACGGCATTCGCTCAAACTGGTGACAGAGAAAAGTCAATTGAACCAGGGTGTAATGATTTTATAACGAAGCCCATAAATAAAAATGAATTTATAGGCTTAATGCAAAAACATTTTAAAAAACTGGAATCTGTCTCTTATATATCTTTTTAAATTATTCTAAATGGGGCCATATTCCCCATATAAAGAGGGACATATGAATCACCTGAATAATCGCAGCTATGAATTATAAAATAAAAATATTGCACCTTGAAGATTCGCTAAAAGATTCTGAATTAATTCAATCGATAATTGAAGGTGAAAATATGGACTATGAATATTTTCTGGTCGACAACGAAAAAGATTATATCGACACATTGGAAAATCAAGCCATTGATATCATTTTATCTGATTTCAGTTTGCCGGATTATAATGGTAGCGAGGCATTAAAAATTTCAAGAGAAAAATATATACATATACCATTTATATTCGTTTCTGGAACAATTGGAGAAGATGCTGCTATTAATGCAATGTTAAATGGGGCAACAGATTATGTTCTTAAAAACAAACTTGAACGGTTGGTTCCAGCAATTACTAGAGCATTAAATGAACAGAAGCTTGAAACTGATCGTAGTCTTGCAGTAGCAGAACTGAAAGAGAGCGAAGAACGGTTTAAGGCTATTTTTAACGATGCTCCGATGGGCATTTCTTTAGTTGATTCATTAACCGGGGAGATATGTAACGTAAATCCCATGTTTGCCAAAATTGCAGGTCGGACCATTGCTGAAATGACCAATATCGACTGGATGAGTATTACACATCCTGACGATATTCAGACAGACCTGAACAATATGGCGAAATTGGTTGCAGGAAAAATAAACGGATACCATATGGAAAAACGTTATATCCTTCCAGATGGATCACTTGTTTGGATAAATATGACCGTATCGCAGATTTTGTACAAGGATAAGTCACATCCCAGACATCTCTGTATGATGGAGGATATCACTGAACGCAAACGGGCTGAAGAAGAACTAATTATTGCTGACAAAGAACTTGCATTTCAAAACGGAGAGAAAGAAAAACGAGCTGCAGAATTGATTATTGCCAACAAAGAACTTTCCTTTCAAAACAGGGAGAAAGAAAAGCGGGCAGATGAATTAATCCTTGCAAACAAAGAACTTCTATATCAGAATGTAGAGAAGGAAAACCGGGCTGCAGAATTAAACATTGCTAACATAGAACTTGCCTTTCAAAACAACGAGAAAGAAAAACGGGCCGCAGAATTGATTATCGCCAACAAGGAACTTGCTTTTCAAAATAGAGAGAAAGAAAAGCGTGCAGACGAGTTAATCATTGCCAATAAGGAACTTCTTTTCCAAAATGAAGAAAAAGAAAATCGGGCAGCAGAGTTAATCGTCGCTAATAACGAGCTTCTTTTTCAAAACAAAGAGAAAGAAAAGCGTGCAGCTGAATTAATCATTGCCAACAAAGAACTTGCCTTTCAAAACAGAGAGAAAGAAAAGCGAGCTGACGAATTAGTCATTGCAAATAAGGAACTTCTTTACCAGAACGATGAGAAAGAGAAGCGTGCTGCTGAGTTATTTATAGCTAACAAAGAACTTGATTTTCAAAATAAAGAGAAAGAGAAACGGGCCGCAGAATTAATCATAGCCAATAAGGAACTTGCCTTTCAGAACCAGGAAAAAGAAAAGCGTGCGGCGGAGCTAATTATTGCCAAAGAGAAAGCAGAAGAAAGCGATCGGTTAAAATCAGCCTTTCTTGCCAATATGAGCCATGAAATCAGGACACCAATGAATGGAATTCTTGGATTTGCAGATCTTTTAAAGGAACCTGAATTATCAGGTGAGGATAAAGACTATTACATCAGTACAATTAAAAAATGTGGTGTCCAAATGATCAGCATTATCAATGATATTTTGAATATTTCGAAAATAGAATCTGGAGAAATGAATGTTTCAATGTCTGAAACTAATATAAACCAGCAAATTGAGAATATATATACCCTATTCAAATCAGAGGTCGGGCAAAAAGGTATGCAGATATTCTATAGAAATACTTTACCCGAAAAAATGTCAATTATTAATACAGATCGGGAAAAAATCTGTACAATTCTGACTAACCTGGTTAAAAATGCAATAAAGTTTACGGAAAAGGGTTTTATTGAATTTGGATATAATACAAAAAGTCCATCAGATAGTTTAACTGCACCTAATGACGGATCACCAAAGGAACTGGAGTTTTTTGTAAAAGATACAGGTATAGGCATACAAGCAGAACAAATAGAAATCATTTTTGAACGATTCAGGCAAGTCAGTGAATCACTAAATAGAAAATATGAAGGAGCCGGACTAGGATTATCCATTTCGAAAGCTTTTGTGGAAATGCTTGGTGGCAAAATTTGGGTGGAGAGTGAGCTTGGAAAAGGGACTATCATTTATTTTACCATTCCTTATGAAACTATTCAGGAAGAAAATTACTCCAGCAATGTATCGCTCGAAATAAGTTCATCATAATTAATAATGATCTTGTTTTCAGTACTTCAAATATTAAGTTTGTACTTCCCCAACTAATTCTTTGAGATCAATAGAATTTTCTACTAATCGATTTATTCCTGGAATGTGTGAAAGATGTAACTTATTTATAAAGTTATGTAACACCCTTGGTTGAAAAGCAAACTAACTTTGAATTGATTTTTAAATTATTTTATATGACTCTTTAATCCATTTTAATCGTAATAATTGTTGTGGGAGTTCTGTTGTGGATTATCAATACATTCATCCCGATGGATCATAATATCAGATCAATTTTCAATGTCGTAGTTGTGATTGTACTTATTGTTTGGTTGCTCAAGGTTTTTGGGATTTTCACCTACCTGATGGATATAAATGTGTAAAAATAGATGGCTTAGTCCATAGGACGAATAGTTTTCATATCCAACAATCATCATTGAATTACTATTACTCTTCGATAAAAATCGGCTTTAGTTCACGCCATAAACTTAAAAATTGAAACAATGAATCTCAAGAGAATTTTTGGTGCGTTACTTACACTTCTTGGAATAGGAGGTCTTATCTACGCGGCTCTCTTATTTGTAAATGCCTCGGGCAATTCACGAGATATAAAAGCGCTAGTTATATATGGCATACTTGGTCTTCTGTTTTTTATTGCAGGTATCAGCCTGATTCGTACAACAAAAGATGAATCCTAAAGTATTTATTACAATAAAACATATATTGATTTTTAATAAAATATGCTTACAGTAATTAATTAGATACACCATTTATTAAAAAAAGCCTTTTCCATGCAAGTTCGGGCTTTTGTATAAGGTAATCAAAATTAACTGTTGAGCATAGTGATCATTAATGTGCCGAAAATATATAAAGCCATCTTTTGAAACATTATCTTTACCAATTAGAAGATGTCAGATTCCATAAAATTGAAAATCATGCAAGTTACAGTATCAAGAAAAAAATTTATATTCTCTCCTGATTCTACACGGGTAATAGCCCGGTTTCTATATTTAGACGATGAAAGATCGGCTGATATAATCAGGAAGGTATTAGCCATGCCGGAAAATGAAGTAAATATTGCTATGAGTCAATTGCTCAGAGGTTATTCCAGACGTCATAGGAATATTTCAAAAATATTTGAGAAACACTTTGACAGGCTGGCTTCCATCTTTGATAAGATTGAAGTGAATCAGGTGGATCTTAGTTCGTCACAGAAAGCATTGGTAGGATCATATTTTACCATGGAGTATTCTATTGAATCGGCTGCTTTTTTTAATCCATCTATTGTTGAACATCCTGATCAGTCAGAAATAAGAACTGATGAAAAAAGAGTGATTTTCAGTTTCAGGGCTACCGGTGAAGGCCATATCTCATCTGTAGTTTTCCGATCAGGAATTCTAGATAAAAACAATAATCTTAGCATAGAACCCGTTGGAAAAATGCTGGCTGAAGCAGATAAAATTATACGAAATGTATACGATAAGAAAAGTTTCAAGGAAAAACTGGAAGGAATGCTGGATCAGACTAACGAAGTTTCTCCTGTTATGCTGGATAATCTTAACGCTATGCAAAGTAAGGATAACGTCATTCCTGCTGTTATTGTAGAAAAGACTGCTGAAATTCCGATAAAAAAGAATTTCTTTTCTGCTGATTTTATACTGGATAAGTTAGGCGATAATTTCACTTATGGAGAATTGATGAGAAATCTGGAGATAGTAATTAAAAATCCTGATATTAACGAAGATCAGATAAAGATCATAAATCACATGATGTCGCTGGCTTCATCGCATTACGAGATTCATTTTTCAATTGATTCGGCAATTTCCGAAAGGGTTATTTTTCCTGTTTCGGCTACTGAACAGGGAGGAATTGAAGACGCCAGATTTGTTAAATTTACGGATGATAACGGCGAAATTACTTATTATGCGACATACACTGCCTATGATGGGATGAATATTCTTCCAAAATTAATCCGTACAAAAGACTTCTATGATTTCAAAATATTGCCGATTAATGGTGAGATTGCTCGGAATAAGGGAATGGCCTTATTTCCCAGAAAAGTCAATGGTAAGTATGCCATGTTATGCCGGATTGACGGCGTAAATAATTATATCGCATATTCGGACAATATCAATATCTGGCGTGAAGCTAAAATTCTGCAGCAGCCTAAATACCCTTGGGAACTTGTTCAGATAGGTAACGCAGGTTCGCCCATTGAGACTGAAGATGGCTGGCTGGTGATTACACACGCGGTTGGACCAATGCGCGAGTATACACTTGGAGCTTCGTTGTATGAACTTGATAACCCAGAGAAAGAGATTGGAAGGCTGATTACTCCATTGATGGTTCCAAATGAATTTGAAAGAGAAGGTTATGTGCCAAATGTAATTTATTCCTGTGGTTCGATTATTCATAATGAAGATCTGGTCATTCCTTATGCTATGTCTGATCATTCATCAACATATGCTACTATAAATTTAAAGGAACTGCTGGATGTTCTGAAAGCTTCCGGTTCCTTAAAAAAGTAGTATTTTTGATTGGCTTTACTTTTCATTCTTTTTTAAGCCTGTGTCATTATTCCAAGATTGGTATAAATATTTTTCTTTATTCAGATAAAAGGCTGGTTTAGCATAGAAATACAGATTCTTTTAAACACAAAGCCCACTCCAGTCTGAAGTGGGCTTTTGCTGTATATTGACCTCACTCTTTCCATTCCTCTTAATCCCTGATTTTATTATATGCAGGACTGGCTTGTTTTACATTGAATTTTATGCCAGAGGTGGCATATGTGTGAATCTTGTAACTTTTCCCCGGAATTATGTAACGCGTTTCAATTGAAACAGGCTCATCTTTGTATGGTAAATAAAGTTAAGAGACATGAACAAAGAAAAAGTAAATATAAACTGGAATGAGCAGAAAGGCAAACTGAAAGAGAAATTCGCAATCTTAACGAATAATAACAATATGCTTTTAGAAGGTAAAAAGGAGGAGATCTTTGGCAGACTTCAAATTGAACTTGGCAAAACAAAAGAAGAACTTGAAAAGATAATTGCTGCGCTTTAACTATTTAGGAATAACCGGATAGTATTAAACTTAAATGAATTATTTAAAATAAATTAAATCAAACAAAATGAATACTGTAAGATTGAATACCATGGGAACAAGATTTTTTTTAGGAATTCTAATTTTGATGTTCCTTTTTTCTACAGAATCACAGGCTAAAAAAGTTCATTTTTTGGTTTCTGATGTTGTCCCAGCTGCCAGAGGTTTTGCAAAAGTAACAAGGGATAAAAACCGAAATTATGTCATCAAAATTAAACTTTTTGATTTAGCAGAAGTGCAGCGATTGGATCCTTCAAAACTATCATATGTTGCGTGGATTGTTACTGACCGTGATGTTACTAAAAACATAGGACAGATAGAAAGTTCAACTAAGATACTTTCAACGAAATTGAAAGCATCTTTTGAGACCGTATCCTCGTTTAAACCAATTCAGATATTTATAACAACTGAGGATGATGCAAGTGTTCAGAGTCCTGGAATGCAGGTTGTTTTGACAACTAACAAATTCGGACATTGAAGGAATTAAACTGAATTAATTTATCAGATCAAAGGACAGCTTAACTGTCATATGATCAAATGAATCAAACACTTATAATATAAACAAAATGAGCAATTTACTTTATTTAATAGCAATAATTCTCGTCATTGGATGGGCAATCGGATTTATTGGTTACAACATTGGAGGAGTCATACATATCCTTCTTGTTATTGCAATTATTGCAGTAATCCTTAGGGTTATTCAGGGAAGAAATGTTATTTAAAATCAACACTTTAATATCAATCATTTAAAAATTAAATTATGAATACAGGAAAAGTATTACTAGGAGTTGTGGCTGGAGCAGCCACAGGAGCATTACTTGGTGTTTTATTTGCACCACACAAAGGTGAAATTACCAGAAAGAAAATTTCCAGAAGTACTGGACATTATGCTGATGAAGTAAAAACTAAATTCAATGATTTTCTCGACACTATGACCGAAAAATTTGATAAAGTAAAGGAAGATATTTCTGAATTTGCTGATGAAAAAATGGCCAAGGTTGACGAGGTGAAAAAAAGCATGAAAGCTGTTTAATTAGAAATCATCAACTGGTTAATTCAACCATTGAGTCTGCTCCGAAAGAATATAATTTTAAAGATTTGAGATTGATTATTTCGGAGTTGACTCATCTTTGATGTATTGTGTAAATTCTATTGTACATAGACATCGTTTGCTGTATTCATAAAATCAGACCTATAGCGAAGATGTTTATTCCCTGCAATTCTATTCACATGATATACTGACAGACCCTTCGATTAAAAACAAAATATTTTCGGATGAATAAAGAATTGTCAAAAGTCAGAACTTACCCATGGCCGGATAAAAGTCCAATTAACGAATCCGTCCATATATCCAGGTTGCTGGTTATAGTTACTATGATGAATCATAAACTTAACCAGATTGTCGGAAAACTTACAACTTTCATCCGGCACAAAAAGGGTGATCAGCAGGTTGTGCAATCAGGATTACTTAAAGGCAAGCAAATCGAATCTGTTCATGTAATTGATTCAATTACTAATCAAAATATTGAACAGCCTTCAGACAATGAAAAAGGTCATTTAAAGACCATCTATAAAGTCAATAAATACAGATTGCTGACCAGAAAAGAGACAATGTTTCTTTTATCATTCAGCACCAGCAACTTCCAGCAATTAGCAAATTAATTGCAGCTGATTTTTTTAATACATTCAAAGTCCAAATCATGGAAAACAATACAAATATATTCGAATCGTTACTGGAAAACACAGCAGAATATGGCAAAACAAGCATTGAACTTACAAAGCTTAAAGTGCTTGACAAAACCGCGGATGTTGTTTCTTCACTGATCCCACATACTATTGTCCTTGGCTTTATTGCCGCATGCATACTTTTTATTACCATCGGATTAGCTTTTTATGTTGGTGAAATTCTGGGTAGAATTTATTTTGGATTCTTTGTGGTTGCCGCCTTTTATGGTATTGTAGGAATTTTTATTCGATTCATTATGTACAAATGGATAAAAGGATCTATATGTGATTCAATTATTAAAAATGTCCTTAAATAAAGACTCATGGAAAACATTACTTCTGCCACTGAACTTAAAATTGCCATTCAGATTCTGGAGACTGAACAGGATATTAAGGCACAGTTAATCAAGGAACAATTCATTCTGGCACACGACAGTATTAAACCAATAAACCTCCTTAAAAGCACAGTAAATGATTTTGTCACTTCACCTTATTTGATTGATAACATATTGGGTGGTGCTGTTGGATTAGCCACCGGCTATCTTTCAAAGAAAATAGTTATCGGTGCATCAGGCAATCTGTTCAGAAAGCTTCTGGGCGTTGTTATGCAGTTTGGTGTTACAAACGCGGTTTCTCAACACCCTGAAGGTATTCGATCAATCGGTCAGTATATCTTTAAACATATCATTCCCAAAAAGAAACTAATCTTAAATAATCGTGATAACTAAAGATTTACAATTGCCATTTTATATTAAGGTAAGTATTTTTTTTGTCGGATTAATTGCCATGCTGTTTATATTGTATGTAGCTAAGAGTATAATTATACCTATTGTTTTTGCAGTCATTATTGCAATTGTACTCCATCCGGTTGTGAATTTCTTTGTGCGAAGAAAAATAAACCGGATACTTGCCATTTTTATTTCCTTACTGCTTACCTTAATAGTCATTGTTGCTTTCAGTGTCCTGGTATTTTCACAGGCAAGCCGGTTTGGCGAATCATGGCCAATCCTGGTTGACAAATTTACTTTGATCCTCAATCAAACCATTAGCGGTGCAGCCGGATATTTCGATTTAAACCCTAAAAATATTCATACCTGGATCACAAAAAGCACAGGTGAGCTTCTCCATTTCAGTAATGCTGCAATAGGTCAAACACTCATCGTTGTCGGCAACGTATTCATGATCCTGTTGTTGATTCCCACTTATGTTTTTATGTTATTATACTACCATCCGCTTCTCATAGAGTTTATTCATCGGCTTTTTGGCACCAATAACAAAAGTCAGGTTACTGAAATTGTTACACAGACCAAGGCGCTTATTCAACATTATCTGGTTGGATTGATTATTGAGGCAATTATAGTTGCAACACTTGATGCCTTAGCACTCCTGATACTGGGAATAGATTATGCCATATTGCTGGGCATTCTGGCTGCATTGCTCAACGTTATACCATATATAGGAGGAGTCGTTGCAGTGGCATTGCCTATGATGGTTGCGGTGGCGACCAAAGATACAGCATGGTATGCTTTTTATGTTCTTGTTTCTTATTGGTTCATACAACTTATTGATAATCATTATATTGTTCCATATATTGTTGCTTCGAAAGTAAAGATCAATGCTCTTTTCTCCATTATAGTGGTACTCATAGGAAATGCATTATGGGGCATACCTGGAATGTTTCTTTCCATCCCGGTCCTGGCTATTGTCAAACTTATATTCGACCATATTGAATCGGCAAAACCATGGGGATTTTTATTAGGCGACACCATGCCTCCGATTGTAAAAATAGATCCTATTATAAAGAAACTATTAAAAAACCCACTAAAATAGAAATTCTAAATGAAACCTAAATATATAACATAAGTTATAGATATTGATCTAAAGAGATTAACGCTAATAAAACAATTCAGATTTTGCCCAAGCCTCGATGAAATAAACGGAAATGGAGGCTAAACCATCAACTAAAATTACAAGAAATGAAAAATGAAATAATTTCCTTTGAATTTGCTGATTTTATCAAACGCTATCACGAGTTGTCAGCATGTGAAAATACCGTTCGTTCAATAATTACTCCAAAAGAGGATATCTTTGAATTTGCTGATTTTATCAAACGCTATCATGAGTTATCCGCTTTTGAAAACACAGTTCATTCTATAATTGCTCCAAGAAACGAAAAAAAAGAGCCTGACATGGTTGTACAAAAAGTACTTCCCGAAATCTTATGCATTACTTCGTACCCCCCGAGGGAATGTGGTATAGCAACCTATTCCCAGGATTTAATAAAGTCGCTTAATAATAAATTCAGCAATTCATTTTCAATCAAAGTCTGCGCCTTAGAATCAGGCGATACAGATTTCCCCTATCCGGAGGAAGTTAAATATATCCTTAAAACATCACTGGCTGTAGAATATGAAAAATTGGCTTGCAAAATAAATAATGATGAGCTTATTAAAATTGTACTGATACAGCATGAGTTTGGCTTTTATGCAAGACAGGAACATGCATTTCAACAATTCTTATCCTTGCTTTCAAAGCCGGTTGTAATTGTATTTCATACGGTATTACCTCATCCTGACGAACTGCTAAAATCAAAAGTAATTCAAATCGCTTCTGCTTGTCGGGCAATCATTGTAATGACAAATACATCAGCTGAAATTTTAACGAATGATTATTATGTGCCACGACAAAAAGTATCTGTAATAGCTCATGGTACCCATTTGGTACTTCATATAGATGAAAAAGTTCTGAAGGAGAAATATGCCTTAAAAAACAGGAAAGTCCTCACTACTTTTGGCTTGCTTAGCTCAGGGAAAGGCATTGAAACTACTATCGACGCGTTACCTTCCATCGTAAAAGCCTGCCCTGATGTAATATTTTTAGTCATTGGCAAAACACATCCTGAAGTGGTGAAAGAGGAAGGTGAAAAATACCGTGAAATGCTTGAAAATAAAGTAAAGCAACTTGGTCTTAAGGATCATGTCCGATTTATTAATAAATATCTGGAATTGCCTGAATTGCTCGAATATCTTCAACTTACAGATATTTACCTGTTCACTACCAATGATCCGAATCAGGCTGTAAGTGGTACTTTTGCATATGCCATGAGTTGTGCCTGCCCGATTATTTCAACACCCATTCCACATGCAAAGGAAGTATTGGATGGGGATATTGGGATCATATTTGATTTTCGCAACTCTCTCCAATTAGCCAATGCAGTTATTCTTTTGCTCAAAGATGACTCCTTAAGAAAAAATATGAGCGTTACCGTCTTGCAGAAAATAATTTCAACTGCCTGGGAAAATTCTGCCGTTGCACACGCGATTTTATTTCATAAAATCTTAGGTGAAAAGACGCCCTTGCATTATAATATTCCTGAAATCAATCTGGATCACCTTAAAAAAATGACAACAGATACAGGGATGATTCAGTTTTCAAAAATAAACCAACCTGATATCAGTACCGGATACACTCTGGATGATAATGCCAGGGCTTTGATTGCAATGTGCATGGTTTATCAATCGACAGGCGACAAAAAGAGTATTATTTATATTCGTAAGTATCTGAATTTCATAAAATATTGTCAGCAAGCTGACGGTAAATTCTTAAATTATGTAGATAAAGATCTCAAATTTACCGATCAAAACAGCGCGGTTAATTTAGATGATTCAAATGGAAGAGCAATTTGGGCTTTAGGATATTTAATGTCATTAATCGGATTATTGCCTGCTGAGATTATCTCGGATGCAGACAAAATCATTGAAAAATCATTGTCTTGCCTGGCTGCTATTGATTCCCCCAGGGCAATGTCTCTTACAATTAAAGGATTGTATTTTTATAATACTGTTTTAAAGTCTTCCAGAAATCTTGTAATCATTCGAACTTTTGCTGATCGGTTGGTCCAGATGTACAACCACGAATCAGAAATGAAATGGGAATGGTTTGAAGGTTATCTTACCTATGCCAATAGCATTTTGCCTGAAGCAATGTTATATGCCTGGTTGATGACCGGAGAAATCAGTTATATAGACATCGCCCGATCTTCTTTGAAATTCCTGTTATTGCAAATTTTCAATGATGATGGGATAAAAGTTATATCCAATAGAAATTGGCTGCTGAAGGGGAAAAAATCTGAAGATTTTGGCGAACAACCCATTGATGTGGCTTATACCATAATGACACTCAGTAAGTTTTACGATGTATTTCATGACGAAGATTACTTTCTGAAAATGGAAACGGCATTCAATTGGTTTTTAGGGAAAAACCACCTGCATCAAATAATATATAATCCATGTACCGGGGGCTGTTATGACGGGTTGGAAGAAGCAAACGTGAACCTCAACCAGGGCGCTGAGTCAACGGTAAGCTATCTGATGGCGTGTTTAACCATGTTGTATTATAAGAAACAACCAGGGAATCTGATCCAGGTGAACATTCCATATCACCAAAAAGTCAGTAGTGCTCAAATAAAACGCACTGATTCAGTTGATTATAAAAATCCGGTAATCAATCCTCATTTTTCACATTGACTTTAAGTTCTGAAGTTGATGAGTAGATGAAAAACTCTTGAAATGTGAGAATTGTGTAAATTATTTCAAAAATTATATAACATTTTACAACCCTCCAGTATTTATCTTTTCAACAATATTTCATAAGAGAAATTGAGATTGTTTTGTTTGGATTTCTAAGATTTTCCCTCCTGGTTAGGATTAGCGATTATTTTTTCCTATTCCTTTCCAGGTTGGGAATATCTGATGAATAATAGGTTTTTATGCAGATCGACAAGTCCTTCAGGAATGCCCCGGATGTTTTTATAAGACTGTAATTGCCAGTTAAAAGTTTTATAAGAAATTATTGTCTGCAATCAATTGGCAGTGATGCTGCTGATGTAAACTATTTCGGATTATTTAAATCGGTAAGAATTATGAACGTATTATTAGTTTATCCTAAATACCCGGATTCATTTTGGAGTTTTAAGCATATTATGCATTTTATCTCCAAGAAAGCATCCGTGCCACCTCTTGGATTAATTACTGTCTCGGCACTGCTCCCCAAAGATTGGAAGAAGAAACTGGTTGACCTGAATATTTCAACACTTCAGACAAGTGATATCATTTGGGCCGATTATGTACTTATTAGTGCCATGAACATACAAAAAGAATCTGTCGATAAGGTTATTGAAGAGTGCGTCAGGTATGAAACAAAAATTATTGCCGGTGGCCCTCTGTTTACCCAGGAATTCGAAAGCTATCCACTGATTGATCATTTTATTTTAAACGAAGCTGAAATTACTTTGCCTCTGTTTCTGAAAGACCTGGATTCAGGGCATTTACCCAGGCGCATTTACCAAACCGGTGAATATGCCGACATGAGCTTATCTCCTGTGCCTGATTATTCTTTATTGTCAAGAAAGGACTATGTAACAATGAATATTCAGGTTTCACGGGGTTGCCCTTTTTCATGCGATTTTTGTGAGATTACGTCCCTTCTGGGTCACAGGGTCCGAATGAAGGCTGCGAGTCAGGTAATCAAAGAACTTGAAGCTATTTATAATCTGAACTGGCGTGGTCCCATATTTATTGTTGACGATAATTTTATCGGGAGTAAGCATCAGATTAAAACCAATCTGCTTCCCGCTATGTATAAATGGATGCAAAACCATCATAATCCATTTTCTTTCAGTATTCAGGCCTCTATAAATTTAGCCGACGATACTGAGCTCATGATAATGATGACCAAAACAGGCTTTACCTCTGCTTTTATTGGTATTGAAACTCCAGAAGAACTTTCGCTTCAGGACTGTAATAAGAGCCAGAATGAAAACCGCGATCTGCTTCAAAGTGTAAGAAAGATACAAAATGCAGGTTTACAGGTTACCGGCGGTTTTATTGTTGGTTTCGACAGCGATACCCCTTCGGTCTTTCAAAAGCAAATTGATTTTATACAGCAGAGTGGTATTGTTTCAGCAATGGTAGGACTATTAAATGCCCCCAAAAACACAGTGCTTTATAAACGGCTTATGTTGGAAAACAGGTTAACTAATGAATCATCAGGAAATAACACCGATTCGTCCATGAATTTCGTTCCAAAGATGGACCCCCGGATACTTCAGGAAGGATATAAAAAGATCATTCAAAACATTTATTCAGTAAAACCTTATTATAAACGCGTCCGTCAGTTATTACTGAATTATAAGAAACAACCCGGAGTACATGCCAGAATGGAGTTTTCATACCTGAGCAGTTTCTTTAAATCGGTATTCATCATCGGAATTGTGAATAAAGGAAGAGGTGAATATTGGAAACTAGTGGGTTGGACACTTTTCAGGCGGCCCGGCTTAATTATCGATGCCTTGACTTTGACAGTCTACGGTTATCACTTCAGAACAGTTTATGGGTTAAGAAAGATAAGTGGCTAGATGATATGCATTTGACCTGTATAATTAGGAATAACAATTAATATTTTAATCATATAAGAGACTCTAAATGAAATCGAAAAAATTATTAGGAATCTGGATGGATCACTCAGTTGCACATTGTTCAGAATTAATCAACAATACCTTTATAACAAAAAGTATCGAATCAACTCCCATATCTC
>Ga0118677_10004583_pt1 | contig 25061 bp, 26 predicted proteins | sample AliMusrvi5mmetaG_FD_86154 | JGI IMG/M metagenome (GOLD analysis project Ga0118677, IMG submission 86154)
CCAGCAGACCGAGGTGCGACCCATCAACGCCGCCATCGGCAGCGTGCTCGTTGAGTCGAGCAACTCGACGTCAGTTGCCTCGTTCGTCTACAGCGTGCTGCTCAACGCCAACCCCGACCTCGACGCCACGTTCTACGGCACGGGCTACACCAACCCGAGCGAGCCCTACGACCCCAAGGTCCTTGACTCCATCCCGCCCGAAATCACCGAGTCCACCGAGCAGCCCGAGAGCCAGTTCGGCTTCGAGTGGCCGCCCCCGGCCGCCAAGAGCATCTTCGGTGACGAGTACGCCACGTAGCCGGTGAAGGTCTGCGGGACACCACCGAGCGTCAAAGAGGTCCCCGACGTGTCCAGAACGGCGGCTGAAGCCCCTGCTGGCGCTGCGGTGATGGCGACGCTGCCAAAGAGGGCGAGGCAGCCGACGATGACCCCCAGCCCTCTCACGCCCAGTCGCCAGTGAGCGATGTGCCTCTTGTTGCTCTTCATGTTGACCCCCCCTGCCATGGCCATGGCGTGTTCCCTGACACTGGTCACTACATGGCTCTGCGTCTCTCGACGCTGAGATTGCTGTCGGTGCGAGCTGGTGGCGATGTGCCACGTCGGTTCGGACGTCCTGAGGCGGACAGCTCCGATGCCGTGCGAGATGGGCCCGAGAGGTTGGAGGAGAAGCCAAGTGACATGGTTCCGACCTCCGATGTCTCTGAGAGAAGTTCAGTCAACTTCTGGTGCTGATGGGAAATCAATTGTGGACACCTGTCTGACTAAATAGCACGAGAAACTTTTCAGACAATTTTTTGGCGGAACTGTGACAACCCGGTGCCAAGGTTCACACACCGTCTTCGTCAGCCTGATTGCTTGGTCGATCGCTCGATCAAACTGCCACCTGTCGAGGGCCCTGTGCTCCCTAGGATGAGCCGATGGAAACCCACACCGTGCTCTCGCTCACGGCGATCGCTGTCTGTGCCGTGCTGGCCGCGATGCTGGCCGACGTGTTTCGACGCACACGGGTGCCCGAGGTGGTCGTGCTCCTCGTCCTCGGCATCCTGATCGGTCCGCAAGGGCTGCATCTGGCCACCGTCGAGCCGAGCATCAGCAGCCTCGCTGAGCTTGGACTCGCCTTCTTGATGTTCATGGCGGGCTACGAGATCAACCTCGAGCGGATCAAGGGCCGACCGATGGCGCTTGCCACGGTCGGATGGCTGGCGTCGGTGGCACTGGCTCTCGGCATCGGGTGGGTGCTGGTGAGCACCGGCAAGGCGCTCAACACGCTGGTGATCGGGATGGCGCTCACGACGACGGCCCTCGGCACGCTGCTGCCGATCCTGCGGGACGCGGGGGTGCTGCAGACGAAGCTGGGCGCCCATGTCCTCGCCGTCGGAACGCTCGGCGAGTTCGGTCCGATCGTCGCCATCAGCGTGCTCTTGACCGGCACGCACCATGTGCTGGCACTGGTGCTGCTGGTCGTCTTCGTGGTCGTGGCGGTTGGAGCGGCGATTGTGGCGACGAGACCGAAGCCGCCTCGACTCGTCGACATGCTGCAGCGCCATCTCCACACCAGCTCGCAGCTGCCGGTCCGGATCTCCTTCATGCTCACCATGGTCCTGATCCTCTTGGCCGCGGAGCTCAAGCTCGACATCTTGATGGGCTCGTTCGCCGCTGGCCTGGTCTTCCGGCTGATGGTGGTCCAGGGCGACGACAAGGTGGTCGACCGCAAGCTCGAGGCCATCGGCTTCGGCTTCTTGATCCCTATCTTCTTCATCGTGAGCGGCATGCGGTTCGATCTCGATGCGCTGTTTGCCTCCCCGAAGGCGCTGATCAGGATGCCGATCTTCCTCCTGCTGTTCCTCGTCGTGCGCGGCGTACCAGCCCTGGTCCTCTATGGGCGTGAGCTCAGCGCCAAGGGCAGGCTCTCGCTGGCGTTCTTCTCTGGGACAGCGCTGCCGCTGGTGGTCGTCATCACGCAGCTCGGTGTGAGCTCCGGGCGGATGCTGCCAGAGAACGCCGCATCGCTGGTCGGCGCGGCGATGATCTCAGTGCTCGTCTACCCACTGGTCGGGCTGGCGATCGATCGGCGGCACAGCGGCACAGACGAGGCCGCTGTCAACCCGATCACGTCGCTCAGCGAGCCCTGACGTCGGTCCCACCTGGCGTCAGAGCACCTTGGCACGGTGCAGAGCGTCGATCACCTTCTGGGTGGAACCGTTGGCACGGCGAAGGGACGTGGCGCCGAGGGCAGCGCTAGCCGGCGAGCGATTGTCGTCGCGATCAGGTCATGAGCCAAGGGGTACGGCATCGGACTTGGAACGACGAAGCCAGAGTCCGTGTACCACGAGGGGGGAGCCTCAGGATGCGGTCCACACAGCCCGACCCGGCCCTGTCCCGACTCGGCGACGAGCGCTGCGATGCCCCCGTTCGAGTAGCGGGCGAGGACCTGGGCCTTCGCGCCTTTCTTGAGCGTGAAGCCAGGACCGTCCTGGAAGTAGATGGTCGCTGGCTTGTCGCGCCACGTCACGGTCACAAGCGCATCGCCCGTCGTGTGCACCGCGGCACCGGGCTCGGCGATGTACTCGTCGCTGTCCCCGGCGAAGAGTCCGAAGCCCGGATCTGAGCCAGCGAGATAGCCACCCATGCAGATGCCGACATAGCGACCCCCGTTGCGGACCCACTCGGTGAGGACCGGTGCAAAGGAACGCATCGCCCGCCAGGCTGCGTCAAGGTCATCGCCGCCGCCCGGTTGCCCGTAGAGCGCCGCGCCGTCAAGTGCGTCACGGCTGAGTGGGGTTGCCTCGTCGGGACCGCAGTAGACGACGTGGAACGGCTGCGGACCGCTCCGAAGGATCGATGCCATCGCCTCTGGGCAGCCCTCCGCGCTTGCAGGACCTCGATAGACGAGGGCCGTCGGCAGCCGAGAGGACGATGCAGGGGTCCGGGTCGAACAGCCTGCGACAGCGAGCTCCATCGGTGCGAGACCAAGCCCGAGCAAGTTCCGGCGCGTGATACCTCGAGCCACCCGAAGACCGTATCTTCCTTGGGCAAAGGCAGATACAGAGCTTTGCGTCGCAGAGCAGGTGGATCGTCTCCAGCACGGCCGAGTCCGATGGCGGGATGTCCTCAGACATGGTGGACTTGGGAGATGCCAGAGCGACAGGAGATCTCGCGTGACATTGCTGCCCCTCCAGAGGTGGTCTATGCCGCGATAGCCGACGTGACCAGGATGGGAGAATGGTCCGAGGAGTGCCACACGTGTGAGTGGGTCGATGGTTCCGACGGCCCCGTGGTCGGCGCCACTTTCGACGGTCACAACCAGAACGGTGACCACCGGTGGACGACCCGTGGCACCGTCGTCGAGGCAGAGCCCGGCAGAGCGTTCACGTTCGAGTGCTCGATGATGGACTTCCACTTCTCGACCTGGGGCTATCGCATCGAGCCCACGGAGGCTGGCTGCCGAGTGACCGAGTGGACGGAGGATCTCCGTCCCGAGTCCACGCTCGAGTTCAGCCAGCAGCTCTCCGGGGTGGAGGACCGAGCAGCACGCAACGAACAGACGATGAGCGGCACGCTTGAGCGCCTGGCGGCAGCCGTCGAAGTCTGACGGTCCGGCGGGGAGTTGCCGTGATTCGTCGTGGTGGTGGGCGAGGCGGGACTTGAACCCGCACATCCTTTCGGACACTGGAACCTGAATCCAGCGCGTCTGCCTATTCCGCCACTCGCCCGAGTAACCAGGTGATCCTACCCGACCGTCCGAGGAGGTTCCCAACGGGTTTCGGGCCTGTGGCGCAGCCAGAGGTCTTGGCTTCGGTAATGTCGGGAGCATCATGGGGCTCAAGAGGTTCGAGGAACGACTCGAGCGTCTCGTAGAGGGATCCCTCACCCGGCCATTCCGCAGCAGCCTGCAGCCGGTGGAGATCGGCCGACGACTCACTCGGGAGATGGATCTACAGCGCCGCGTCGGGCCGCGGGGTCAGTTGGTCGCGCCCAATGCCTTCACGGTGACCCTCTCCCCAGCAGACGTCGAGCGGTTCTCGAGCTATGTCGATGCGCTGGTCCGGGAGCTCGCAGAGGCCGCTCGGGAGCACGCTGAGCTCGAGAGCTATGTCCTGCTCGGTCCGGTCGAGGTGGACATCTTCGAGTCGTCGCGCACCAAGGCCGGCCAGATCACTGTCGAAGCTCGGGTGATCGAGGGGATGGACGTGCTCGACGTCGTGCTGCCCGATGGGCGGCGGATCCGACCATCGGCGACCCCCATCGTGCTCGGCCGTGACCCGGGTTGCGACGTCGTTCTGAACGATCCGAACGTGTCCCGGCACCACGCGCAGATCGCCCTGATCGGCGAGGATCTGGTGGTGACCGATATGAACAGCACCAACGGGACCACCCTCAACGGGGTGCCGATCTCCTCTGCAACCGCAGTCGCTGGTGACGTGATCGCGATCGGGACCTCTCGCCTGGATGTCGTGTCCTCGTGAACGAGGGCTCCTGGCTGCTGGCGCAGACCAACTACCAAGCCATCATCCGACCGCTGCAGTGGTTCGTGGTGATCCTGATCTTCCTCTTCTTCCTTCGGGTGGTCAGAGCGGTGTGGGTCGAGACCAGGCCAGGTGGTCGTCGCAAGGAGCGTCGTGGGGCGAGCGGTCGTCGAGCGCTCACCCTCGAGATCCTCGAGCCGGAAGGTCGGGCCGGCGAGCGGTTCACCGGCCAAGCCGGCAAGGAGATGACCATTGGTCGCTCCTTGATGTGCGACATCGCCATCCCTGACGACGTCTATGCCTCAACGGTCCACGCCAAGGTGACGACCGATGGAACGACCCTGTCGGTCGAGGACCTGCACTCGACCAATGGGACCTACGTGAACACCGAGCGGGTCGTAATCCCGACCAAACTGAGCCGCGGCGACCTCGTGCAGATCGGTGGCACGATCTTCGAGGTCGCTCGATGAGCGTCCTTCGGGCGGGGTCAGCAACCGACACCGGGCGGGTCCGATCGATCAATCAGGACGCTGTCCTCACCACGCCGACCCTGTTCGTCGTCGCCGACGGCATGGGTGGACACGCCGCCGGCGAGGTCGCCTCAAGCACCGCCATCGATGCACTCCGTGCTGCGGCAGAGCGGATCGGCACGATCGAGGGCTTCACGACCGCTGTTCGAAGCGCGAACGAGGCGATCTTCCGGGCGTCGCTCCAGGACCCCACACTCGCCGGGATGGGCACGACCGTTGTCGCTGCCTGCCTGCTGGCCGGGCCCACCGGTGACCAGCTGGTCGTGCTCAACGTCGGGGACTCGAGGGCCTATCGGTTCCGTGAGGGTGCTGTTCGCCAGGTCACCGATGATCACTCGTTGGCAGCCGAGATGGTCCGAGGGGGTGAGATCACCTTGGAGGAGGCGGCGACCCACCCTCAGCGCCACGTCATCACTCGAGCGCTCGGCATCGAGGGGGAGGTCACGCCCGACACGTTCCCGATCGCCATCCGTGAGGGCGATCGGGTGCTGCTGTGCAGCGACGGGTTGACGAACGAAGTCGATGACGAGGAGATCGCCCGTGTCCTGGCCACGGTCGCCGATCCGCAGGACGCAGCCGATGAGCTGGTGAGCCGGGCCAACGCCCATGGCGGAGCGGACAACATCTCGGTGGTCGTGATCGACGTGGTCATCGCTGACGAAGGCGTCGAGGTCGAGGGTGAGCGCACGCAAGCCCACCGGATCGTCGCCACCACCACGGCCGCGTCAGAGCGTCTCGGCCCGAGCGCGTCGAACGTGTCGCGCCCAGCCCCTGCGCCCGCGCCAGTCCCGGCGGACGAGAGCTGGCTAGCTCGGCGCCGTCGGCTCGGCGTCCGCCGTGCGCTTACGTTCCGCGTGGTGTTCTTCATGCTGCTCGTCGTCGGCGTCTTGGTTGGTGCCTGGGCCTTCCTGCGTTGGTACGCCACGTCGAGCTACTACGTGACCACCCAGCACGACGCGATCGTGATCTACCAAGGGCGACCCGGAGGCGTGCTCTGGTTCCAGCCCCAGCTGGTGACGGTCTCATCGACCCCGATCGACCAGATCCTGCCCTCGAGGCGGGCGACCTTGAAGGGCAGCGTCGTCGAGCCATCGCTCGATGCAGCCAAGCGCTATGTCGCCAACCTCGCCGCTGAATACCAGGCGGTGAACGCGCCGCAGCCTTCTTCGTCCACCACCACCTCGGTGCCGTTGACGTTCTCTTCGACCACCACCACGATCACCGCCGGGGCGGGCTAGGCAGTGGGCAGGCGCATTCGCATCATGGCGATGATCATGATGCTCCTCTTCGGCATGGTCTTGCTCCAGGCGGCGAACATCCAGTTTCGCCAGGCCCATCGCCTGGCCGCAGATCCGAAGAACCCGAGGAACATCACCGCCCGCCTGAGCCTCGGACGAGGTCGGATCCTCGCCGGCGATGGCTCGGTGCTGGCCAAGTCGGTGCCGACGCCGACGGGTGTCTACAAGTACCAGCGCGTCTACCCATCTGGCCAGCTCTTCGGCCAGATCACCGGCTTCGACTCCCCGATCTATGGGACCTGGGGCATCGAGGCCCAGTACAACAACGAGCTGATGACTCATAACGTCCCGGCCACCACGCTGTCGCAGATCTTGAGTCCGACCACCACCACCGACTCGGTCGCGCTCACCATCCTGCCGTCGCTGCAGAACCTCGCCGCCCAGCAGCTCGCAGGGCGCAATGGCGCCATCGTGGCGCTCAACCCGTCGAACGGTGCGGTGCTCGCGATGTACGCCAATCCGACCTTCGACCCGAACCCTCTGGTGGCGCCCTCGGGTGCGACCGAGCGACAAGCCTGGGCCGCGGCCAACACGCCGAACGCGTTCGGCTACGCACCGCTGACCGCGCTGACCTATCAGCGCACCTTCCCGCCCGGCTCGACCTTCAAGATCGTCACCTCGGCCGCCGCCTACGACTTCCGGCCCGACCTCGTCTCGAAGTCCTACCCGCAGGAATCCTCGATACCGCTGCCGAATACGAACCTCCAGCTCCAGAACTATGGCGGCGGGACGTGTGGGGGCACCATTGCTGAGATGCTGCCGCCATCGTGCGACACCGGCTTCGCACAGCTCGGTCTCGATCTCGGTGGGATCACGCTCTGGAAGCAGGCCAAGACCTTCGGCTTTGACGCCCGAGCACCGCTCGACCTGCCGGGCGTGGCCATCTCGAACTTCCCCAAGCCCATCACGCTCATCCACAACCAGCCGTTCCTGGCCTATGGCGCCATCGGCCAGGGTGACGTGACCGCCACGGCGCTCCAGAACGCCCTCGACGCGGCTGCGGTGGCCAACGGGGGCCGCCTGATGACCCCGCACCTCATGCGAGAGATCCGCGACGCCCAGGGCAACCTCGTCGATCGCTATGGCCCACACCAGTGGCTCACCACGATGACGCCATCGACCGCTGCCTCGATCTCGACCCTGATGCAGCAGGTCGTCACCGCGGGGACCGCAAGTGGCGTCGGCTTCCTCTCCCAAGACGAGGTCGCGGCCAAGACCGGCACCGCCCAGACCTCGCTGACCAACGTCAACCAGAAGACCGACGACTGGATGATCGCCTTCGCGCCGGCGTCGCACCCAGAGATCGCTATCGCGGTGATCCTGCCGGACCAAGCGTTGAGCGCTACCGGTGCCGAGGTGGCCGGTCCGGTCATGAAGTGCATGATCGAAGGGTCGCTCGCCGCGGCTATCGGTCAGCCGGTGTCGAACACCTCGACGACGTGCCCAGGGTGATCGTGCAACCCTCACTCGGTCGTGGCCGTTGGCAACGTAGGCTGATCCGCTAATGGAACCGGTTGCCGAGCCGCGCATCTTCTCTGATCGCTACGAGTTGACGCATTTGATCGCGCGCGGTGGCATGGCGCAGGTCTATCGGGCTCACGATCGACTGCTCGATCGGATCGTCGCTCTCAAGGTGCTCTTCGCGGAGCTGAGCGTCGACCCCACCTTCGTCGAGCGCTTCAAGCGCGAAGCGCAAGCGGCAGCTCGCCTCAGCCACCCGAACATTGTGCCGGTCTTCGACTGGGGCGAGGACGCCGGGACCTACTTCATCGTGATGGAGCACATCGATGGCGAGCCGCTGTCGACGACGATCAAGGAGGCAGGTTCGCTGCCACCGACGAGAGCAGCGATCATCGCCGCCAACGTGGCTGCCGCCCTCTCCTATGCCCATCGCCACGGTGTGGTCCACCGGGACGTGAAGCCGGGCAACGTGCTGCTGACTGCGGATGGTCTCGTCAAGGTGACCGACTTCGGCATCGCCCGGGCGGTCAACACCGAGGAGGGCCTCACCCAGCAGGGCTCGGTGATGGGCACCGCCACCTACTTCTCGCCCGAGCAGGCTGAGGGCGCGACGGTGGATTCGCGCAGCGACGTGTACTCGCTCGGCATCGTCTTCTACGAGATGCTCACCGGTCGACCACCCTTCACCGGAGACTCGCCGGTCGCTGTGGCGTCAAAGCACGTGCGCGACGCGGCGCCGCTGCCTCGGACCTTCAACCCAGAGGTCCCCGCAGGCGCTGAGGCGATCACCATGATGGCGATCGCCAAGAACCCCGGCGCCCGCTACCAGTCGGCTGATGACATGCGAGCTGACCTGCTTCGCTTCGTCGACGGCAAGCCTGTCGTCGCCGAGGATCCCACCGCGGCGGTGGCCGACGTGAGCGCCACCACGATGATGGACTCGGTCAACTCCACCCAGGCAGTCCCCGTCTTCCCGGGACCCCGAACTGACCTGGCACGTCGAAAGAGCCGACGCCCCCTCTGGATCGCCTTGATCGTGGTGGCGATCCTGGCCTTGATCGGGGCTGGGATCGGCTACGCGGCGTCGCGCTCGAAGACCGGAGGCTCACTGACCATGCCAGCGGTCACCGGCAAGTCGCTCAGCCAGGCCACGGCTGAGCTCAAGGCCGACGGGCTCCAAGTCGGCACCGTGACGCTCACCGATTCGAACCAGCCAGCCAACACGGTGCTCTCGTCCAACCCTGCTGCGGGTCTGCCGGTCGCCAGGGGGACCAGGGTCGAGCTCACGGTCTCGAACGGGTCAGGTGCAGAGAAGGTCCCCGTGCCCAACGTCCAGAACGAGGACGTGAGCGCAGCAGAGGCCAAGCTTCAGACCATCGGCCTCACCTTCAAGATCGTGACCGCGACGTCGAACCCCAACAACCTGGCGGTCAACACCGTGGTCTCGCAGGATCCGCTGGCTGGCACCCGGGTGGCCAAGGGCTCGTCCGTCACCTTGACCATCATCGGCCAGCCCACGACCGTGACGGTTCCCTCGGTGGTCGGCGTGTCGGTCTCGCAGGCCGGCTCGCTGCTCGGCTCAGCGAACCTCTCGGTCGGGAGCACCTCGACGGCGTGCTCGAACAGCTACGCCAAGGGCCTCGTCACTGCGTCGAGCCCAGCCGGCGGCACCTCGGTCAACCCGGGGACTGCTGTCAACCTCACGGTCTCGTCGGGATCGTGCCAGGTCATCGTCCAGAGCGTCATCGGCATGAGCCAGGGCTCTGCCACCTCGACCCTCCAGGGACAGGGCCTCAACGTGGCGGCGGTGACCGCCACCCAGGGCTGTACCCCGTCGAACGTCGGCGCAGTGGTCAGCCAGTCGCCGTCTGGCGGCGTGTCGGTCGGGGCTGGCTCCACAGTGACCATCGGGGTGTGTCCGGCAACGCCGCCGACCACCACGACCGCCACAACCGTCCCTGGCTGATCCTCGGTCGGCCTGGTGGTCTAGCCGGCGGCGAGGGCGAGGAAGTTCTCGAGGATCTTCGGCCCGCTCGGCGAGAGGATCGATTCGGGGTGGAACTGCACGCCATAGACCGCGTGCTCCACGTGGGCGATGCCCATCACGACCCCATCAGCGGTGGTGGCGGTGACCTCCAAGATGTCGGGGATCGATGCGGGATCCAAGATCAACGAGTGGTAGCGGGTGGCGGTGAAGGGGTCATCGAGCCCGCCGAGGAGCCCATGGCCGCCGTGGTGGATGTCAGAGGTCTTGCCGTGCATGAGCACAGGTGCTCGCACCACCGTGGCGCCGAAGACCTGTCCGATGGCCTGATGGCCCAGGCAGACGCCGAGGATCGGGAGCTCGCCGGTCAGCTGTTCGATCGCCGCACACGTGATGCCGGCGTCCTCTGGACGGCCTGGCCCAGGTGAGATGAGAAGCGCATCGGGCGCGAGTGCTCGGATGCCCTCCACGTCGATGGCGTCGTTGCGCGCCACCTCGATCTCGGCACCGCGCTCACCGAGCTGCTGGACGAGGTTGTAGGTGAACGAGTCGTAGTTGTCGATGATCAAGACCCTCGTCGCCACGCTCCTCAGGCTAGACGGGTGGGAACCGCCGGCCGCCGTGGCTAGAGTTCCACCCCATGGCGAAGAACACCGGCCCTGGCTCCTCCACCAAGCGCGGTCGATCGGCGCGCGGCCGTGCCACACCCAAGGGATCGCAGACTCGCAACGCCTCGCTCGGTCGTTACGTGGGTGCCGAGGAGTCTGGTCGCTACACCAAGGCGGTGCCGCGTGACCTCAAGGTCAGCCCACGGTGGTTCGGACCCCTCATCTTGGGATTGTTCATCCTTGGGGTCCTGGTGATCCTGCTCAACTACCTAAGCGTGTTCGGGACCCCGTCAGGCTGGTTCCTGCTCGTGGGCCTCGCCATCATCGGTGTCGGCTTCGTGATGGCCACCCGCTACCGCTGACAGACGACGACGGCGGGCCGCCCGCCGCCTTCCAAAGAAGCAGCAGACGACCCGCCGGTCGACACGTCGCGGAGCGTCGTTGCTAGCCGAGCCGCTCGATGATCGTGGCGTTGGCCATGCCGCCGCCCTCACACATCGTGAGCAGGCCATACCGACCGCCGGTGCGCTCGAGCTCATTGAGCAGGGTGGCGCAGAGCTTGGCCCCTGAGGCACCGAGCGGGTGGCCGAGGGCGATCGCGCCGCCGTTGACGTTGACCTTCGAGAGGTCGGCGTCGAGCTCCTTCTGCCACGCCAGGACCACTGAGGCGAAGGCCTCGTTGATCTCGACCAGGTCGATGTCGTCGAGCGTCATGTTGTTGCGCTCAAGGATCTTCTTGGTTGCCGGGATCGGGCCGGTGAGCATCGTCACCGGGTCCACGCCCGCGAGTGCGAAGGCGTGGAAGCGGGCACGAGGGGTCAGGCCGAGCTCCTTGGCCTTCTCCTCGCTCATCACGAGGACCGCAGAGGCGCCATCGGTGATCTGCGACGCGTTGCCTGCGGTGACCTTGCCGTCCTCACGGAAAGCGGGCTTGAGCTTGCCCAACGTGTCGACGCTCGAGTCCGGGCGGATGCCCTCGTCGCGGGTCATCGTCTCGCCGGTCCCCTTGCCCTCCTCGTCGCGGATCTCGATCGGGATGATCTCACCCTCGAAGCGACCCTCCTCGGTGGCCTTGGCAGCGCGCTTGTGGGACTCGACGCTGTACTCGTCGAGCTGCTCGCGGCTGATGCCCCACTGATCAGCGATCATCTCGGCACCCTCGCCCTGTGAGACGAGGTGGAACCGCGACATCACACGGGGACCGAACGGAAAGCCGAACTCGCGGACGACAGAGGAGCCCATCGGGGTGCGGGTCATGGCCTCGACGCCGTTGGCGACCACGATGTCGTACGCGCCCGACATCACGCCCTGGGCAGCGAAGTGGAGGGCCTGCTGGGAGGAGCCGCACTGGCGGTCGATCGTGGTGGCGGGCACCGACTCAGGCCAGCCGGCGGCCAGCACTGCGTTGCGACCGACGTTCAAGGACTGCTCGGAGACCTGCATCACGCAGCCGGTGATCACGTCGTCGACGAGGGCTGGGTCGAGGTCGTTGCGCTCCTGGATTGCCTTGAGCGCCTCAGAGGCGAGATCGACGGCGTGCCAGTTCTTGAGCTGGCCGCCTCGCTTCCCACCTGGCGTGCGGACTGCATCCACGATGACAGCGTTGGGCATGAGGGACTCCCTTCCACTCCGGCGGCGCAGATGCCTGCCGGTCGTTCTTCACGCTAGCGCGATGAGCACCTCGAGGTGCCCTGGCGGGCTGGCTAGGGTGCGCTCATGGCCAGCGACTACAAGGACATGGATCGGTGGCTCGGCGACGGCGGGATGCCGATCATCGAGCAGGTGGGTGGCTCGTTCGACGCCTACGGCGTCGATGGTGAGGATCTCGGCTGGGTAGAGGGGACCTTCACCCCGACGACCCTGGCTTGTAACCCACACGGGATCGTGCAGGCTGGGGTGCACTCGCTGCTCCTCGATGCTGCCATCAACTTCGCGATCAACGCCGCGCTCAGGGGCCGGGATCGGACCAAGGCCACCTTGGAGCTCAAGATCGAGACGATGCGGGCCGCGCTCGACGGGCAGTCCTATGCCTTGCGGGGGGACGTCGTCCGGATGGCCCGACAGGTGGCCTACGGCGAGGGCGTGGTGCGCGACGGCGAGGGTCAGATCGTGAGCCGGGCAACAGCGACCTTCCTGCTCCATCGCCCTGAGGCCTGAGTCGCGAGCACGGACCCGCCAGCTCGGGTACCGTTCGTCTCTATGGACCTCATCGATGACATCAGCGACCGCCTCCTCCTCGACCACCCCTTCTACCGACGGTGGGAAGCGGGCGAGCTCAGCCGTGACGAGCTGACGGCCTATGCCGAGCAGTACCGTCACTTCGAGGCGCAGCTCCCGAGCTTCCTCGAGGCGCTCCTGGCCATCGTCCCCGCTGCCGATCGACCGCTGATCGAGGCGAACCTCGCTGACGAGGTCGCAGGACCGGCCACCCACCTCGAGCTGTTCGATCGCTTCTGTGCGTCAGTGGATGCCACGTCGGCTGCCGCCAGCCCAGCGATGTCGTCGCTCACCGACCTCTACGAGGCTGCGGTCGCATCGAACGATGCGTCCTTCGCCGTCGGCGTCCTCGCCGGCTACGAGGTCCAGGCGGCCGAGGTCGCTGCGACCAAGGGCGCTGGCCTCACCGAGCACTACGGCGTCGATGGCGACGGCGTGGCGTTCTGGTCGCTCCATGCCGAGCTCGAGGCAGAGCACGCCGCATGGACCGTCGCTGCTGCTTCCACCTTGGACGAGGAGCGGGTCCGAGAGGGCGCGCGTGCATCGGCTGAGGCGTGGTGGCGCTTCCTCGACGAGCGCGAGGCGCTCGTCGCCTGATCCGCTCGGGGCTCTTGCGAGCCCTAGCTCGAGGTGGTGCCCACGATGGCGAGGCACATCTCGTCAGATGAGCCGTCGCCCCAGGTGACGTAACGAGCCGGCAGCGGTCGCAGTTGCGGCAGTTTCTGTCGCAGCGTCGGGTCGTAGGTGCAGGTGATCTTGATGGCGTCGAAGGACTTCGTCGTCACGGGCTTTGCCAAGGCGTATGAGATCTGCGAGTCGAAGCTGTAGTTCGTCACGTTGGTCAGCGTCGTCGTCTTGGAGCCACTGATGAGCTGCACCTTGGCCTTCTCGCCGATGAAGTGCATGTGCGGCGTGATCTGGCGGATGACCTGCCCACCGCCGATGGGCATGGTGCAGGTCGTCGACACTTTGGTCGATTTCGAGGGCTTGAGCGCAGCGTAGTTGTGCCCGCAGACGGCCTCGAGGCCGTTCACGAAGTCGACCGACGAGGATCCGAAGCGGTTCCCGAGATCGGTGAGGCTCGCCGAGCGACTGCAGAGCGCGCCGGTGACTCCCTTGGGACAGGGCAGATCCGGAGGGGCGACGAACTGTCGGAGTGTGAGCGCCTTGAGCGAGCTCCCGGCAGCAGGGACGGTGGTCAGCTTGACCGAGGAACGATCAGGCGTCGTGCCGTTGAGCAGGTTGTAGTGGATCTGCATCACGATCAGACTTCCGGCCGGCATATAGACGCCGGTTCCAGTCGGGAAGACGTCAGGGCCGTGGCCAGGGACCCAGGCGCCGAGCCAGGGGGTGCCGTCGAAGGCGCTCGATTGGTTGAGTGGGGAGCCGAAGCATGTCCAGCCGTTGCCGCCGGAACCAGCATTGAGGGACTGGACCTGAGCGACGTGCGCCGGATCGATGAGGAACAAGATGGCGTGGTGGACCTCTGGGGTCTGGTCGGGGAGCAGCTGGCTCGAGGTGACGTACTGATCCTGAGTGAGACCCGGATCGATGACCGTGCAGTGGTAGACGTCGGTCGAGCCACCGACCGCGCCGGTGGTCGGGTCATAGGCGTTGGGCGGGGTGTAGGTCGTCGTCGTGGCGACCTTCGGCGTCACGATTTCATGTTGCTGGCGGGTGGCGGCACTGGCTTGGAGGCTGATGGCGCTTCCGCCACCGCAGCTATAGCCGCCAGTCCAGTCAGGAGGGCGAGGGCACGGCGGTGGCGCATGGATGGCACCGTACTCCTCAACCCTCTTGATTTCTAGGGGTTCGTCAATAGGGTGGCACCCATGGAGCGCCGAAACGTCCTTGCTGCCATCGGTTCAGGAGCCATCGCCCTCGTCGCTGCCGCGTGCGGCGGCGCGGCAAAGGCCGTGAAGGCGACGCTGCCTGCGGTCGAGCGAACGACCACCACCGCCAAGGGAACCGTGACGACCACGTCGTCGAGGCCGCACCACCACGGCACCACCACCTCGTCGAGCCCGACCTCGACGACACAGGCACCTTCGTCGACCACCTCGAGCACGCCGGAGGCCACCACGCAGCCAACGACGACCACCATCCCGGCTCCCTCCTGGCCGGCCATCGCCAAGGTGGCGGATGTGCCCGTCGGCGGGACCCTCGTGTTCACCTTCGGCCCCACCTCGTCGCACAACGGGGATCCCGGCATCCTCTACCAGCCATCGCCCGGCGTGTTCGTTGCTCTCGACACGATCTGCACGCACCAGGGCGGACATTGCGCGGTCCAAGGCCAACTCCTCGTCTGTCCGCTCCACGGCTCAGAGTTCGCCCTCTCGACCGGCGCGGTGGTCCGCAGCCCTGCCGAGTTCCCGCTCTACAAGGCCAACGTCGCTGCTCGCTCCGACGGGTACGTCTGGTTCGTCACCGACGCCTGAGCTGCGACCTCGCTGAGCCGGCTGGGCTCGATCAGCTCGGCCAGGTGGCGTCGACCGCAGCCAGTGAGGCGTCGAAGAGGGCTGCGGCGAGCTCTTGGTCGAGCGCCTGGGCAGACGGCTGGACAGGGACCGGGTGGCCCCAGAGCTCCATCGGGCCCGACGGGCCGACGTAGCCGCCAGGCGGGATGGACGGATCGAGCGCCGCTCGAAGCGTGGGAAGCGCGCCATGCTCGGTGGTCTGGCCGAAGTGTGCGCCGGCGAAGGCACCGAGGCGCTTGGAGAAGGCACCCCTGCCTTCGACAGGTCCCTTGGCCGCCAGCTCTGAGCGAGCCCATCCAGGATGGGCGGCTCGGATCGACGCAGGTGAGCGGCGGGCGCGCAGGCGACGGTCGGCCTCGAAGCAGAACAGCAGGTTGGCGAGCTTGGTCGAGCCATAGGCCTTCTGCGTGGACTGGCCAGAGAGATCGAGCGGCGCATCGGCACGGAGCCGGCCCTGCTTGTGGAGGTTCGACGACACCACGACGATCCGTCCGCCGGCTTCCTCGATGCTCGCCAACAGCGCTGCGGTGAGCGCCACGTGGCCGAGATGGTTGGCGGCGAGCTGTCGGTCTGGACCGTCGGGGCCGGGCAGTCCCATGACGCCGGCGTTGTTCACGAGCAGGTCGACGTCGCCGCTCTCGACGATGACGGCCGCCGCTGTGGCCACGCTCGAGAGGTCTTCGAGGTCGAGCTCGACGACGAGTGGCTGCGGTCCGGGGCCGTCAGCCTCGAGTCGACCGACAGCAGCGGCAGCCTTCTCCAGGTTCCGGCAGGCCAGCACCACTGTGGCGCCCTTGGCACGGAGCGCTCGGGCAGTCTCATAACCGAGGCCGCTGTTGGCGCCGGTGACGACGCAGCGACGACCCTCGAGTGAAGGTGTCGATTCGATGCTCCAGGCGGCCGGCATCTCAGATGTGGTCCGCTGGGATGGTGCCGAGCTTGCCGGCCTCGTAGTCATCGAAGGCCTGTCGCAGCTCGTCCTTGGTGTTCATGACGAAGGGACCGTAGGTCGCCACAGGCTCCCTGATCGGGCGACCCCCGAGGATGAGCACGTCGAGGCCAGCCGCGTGCCGGGCGTCCTGCTGCTCGCTCGCAGCCACCGTGAGGGTGTCACCGTCGGTCATCACGCACAGCTGGCCGGTCGTGATCGGTGCCCGGTCCTCGCCAACGGTCCCGGTCCCGCTCAAGGCGTAGACCAGGCAGTTGTAGCTCGAGTCCCAAGGGATGGTGACCGTGGCGCCAGGCGCCACGGTGGCGTGGACCAGCGAGATGGGGGTGTGGGTGATGCCGGGCCCGTCATGACCGGCGAGGTCGCCGGCGATGACCCTGAGCAACGTCCCGCCGTCAGGCGACGCAAGGAGGGTGACCGCTGCCGCCTCGATGTCCTGGTAGCGGGGCGAGACCATCTTCTGGGCCGCCGGGAGGTTCACCCAGAGCTGGATCCCGTGGAACAGGCCGCCGGCGGCGATGAGGGCCTCGGTTGGCCGCTCGATGTGCAAGATGCCTCGCCCAGCCGTCATCCACTGGGTGGCGCCGTCCTTGATGACGCCACCGCCACCGATCGAGTCCTGGTGCTGGAACACGCCGTCGATCATGTAGGTCACCGTCTCGAAGCCCCGGTGGGGGTGCCACGGGGTGCCCTTGGGCTCGCCGGGTCCGTACTCAACCTCGCCCATCTGGTCCATGTGGATGAACGGGTCGAGGTCAGCGGTGGTCACTCCGGCGAAGGCTCGCCGAACTGGGAAGCCCTCACCCTCGAATCCGGATGGCGCGGTGGTCCGTTGCTTGACCTGACGGGGTCGGGTCGTGGTCGGATCAGGGCGATCGATCGTTGGCAGGACGAGGATGTCCTCGACGGTGACGGCAGGCATGCGGACCTCCTTGAGATCGCGTGGTTCTCTCGTTCTAACGCCGTCGAGATGACGGCTATTCCTCAGCTGCTGGTCGCACCCCTGGTGAAGTGTGCCGGATCGACAGCGATGAAGAGGGCTTCTGCCTCGGCGATGAGGGTGTCGCCGGCGTGCATCTCGGCGGACATCGTGATCTTGCGTCCGGTCCAGTCGAGCGCTCGGGCACGGCCGATCATCTCGACGCCGAGGGGGGTGGGGTTGCGGTAGGTCACCGTGAGGCGACCGGTGAAGGCAGGTGTGCCCAGGATGCCGAGCACCTGCCCCATGAGTTCGTCGATGAGCGCCGCCATCACCCCGCCATGGGCACGATCGGGCGCTCCTTCGAAGGCGGGTCCGAGCGTGACCTGCATCACCGCCTCATCGCCGTCCTTCCAGAGCGACGCCTCCATTCCCATGGGATTGGCGCGGCCCGAGACGATCGAGTCGCCGAAGAGGGGCTTCGGCTTAGTGCTGAGCTCCTCCGGTCCCGGCATCGAGAAGTCAGCGGTCGACTTGAACGGGTGGACTCGTCTCGGATGGCCTTCGAGGGCTGCTCGAAGCAGCTCTGCCTGATCGGCGATCTCCTCGAGCGTGTCAAGATCCGCGCGGTGGGCCACCATGGCGTGGTTGAGCTTGCGCAGTGCGGTGGCCGCCCTGACTCGGGCCTCGAGCTCCTCGTGGGTGGGGACGCTCATCGGCTGGTGGTGTGCGCGTCAGCTGCCCCGAGCGCCCGATCGAGCCGCTCCAAGGCGAGTCGCGCCTCATCGTCGGAGATGGTGCAGGGAGGAACGACGTGAAGTCGGTGGTAGTTGATGAACGGAAGCACGCCCTCGGCCTTGAGGGCAGCTGTCAGCTCGGCCATCGCTGGGCTAGTGCCGCCGTAGGGAGCGAGCGGTTCGCGGGTATCGCGATCGATGACGAGGTCGAGGGCGAAGAACACGCCGCGACCGCGCACCTCGCCGATCGACGGGTGGCGCTCAGCGAGCTCAGCGAGGCCTGGTCCGAGGATGTCGGCGCCAATGTGGCGAGCGTGCTCGATGATCCCCTCGCTCGCCATGGTCGTGATGGTGGCCACCGCCGCAGCGCAGGCGAGCGGGTGGCCTGAGTAGGTCAGACCGCCGGGGTACGCGCGTTCAGAGAAGGTCTCGACGATCGGGCTCGAGATGATGACGCCGCCCAATGGCACATAGCCCGAGTTGACGCCCTTGGCGAAGGTGATGAGGTCAGGGACGACCTTGTCGTGGTCGAAGGCGAACCAGTCACCGGTCCGCCCGAACCCCGACATGACCTCATCGGCGATGTAGACGATCCCGTGCCGGTCGCACAGCTCGCGCACCCCGGCGAGATAGCCCGGCGGAGGCGGCATGATGCCGGCGGTGCCGGGGATGGTCTCGAGGATGATGGCCGCGATGGTGCTGGGTCCTTCGAAAGCGATCGTCCGCTCGAGGTGCTCGAGCGCTCGCTCGCACTCCTCGGCCTCGGTGGTGGCCCAGAAGGGGCTTCGGTAGAGGAAGGGGCCGAAGAAGTGGACCACACCGGCGGTGCCGGTGTCGCTCGGCCACCTCCTCGGGTCGCCGGTGAGGTTGACCGACAAGGTGGTCCCGCCGTGATAGCTGCGATAGCGCGAGAGCACCTTCGGTCGTCCTGTGTGGAGCCGGGCCATGCGCACGGCATGCTCGACAGCCTCGGTGCCGCCGTTCGTGAAGAAGACGTGGGTGAAGGGTTCTGGCGCTCGTTCGGTGATGAGACGAGCGGCCTCGCCGCGGACGTCGTTGGCGTGTTGCGGGGCGATGGTGCAGAGGCGGTCGGCTTGGGCCTTGATCGCCTCGACCACCGCAGGGTGCTGGTGGCCGATGTTGGTGTTGACCAGCTGGCTCGACAGATCGAGGAACTCGTTGCCGTCGTAGTCGTAGACATAGCTGCCCGTTGCCCCGGCGATCGCCATCGGCGAGATGAGGGCCTGGGCGGACCATGAGTGGAAGACGTGGCCGCGGTCGTCGGCCATGACAGCCGCCTTGGCGGTGGGGTCGGTGATCGGTTCCATGGGGAAAGAGTCTGCCACCTCTGATCTGGTGGCCTTCCCGGCTAGGGGGTGGTCGGGCCGGAGGACACCAGGGTCTCGAGGTGCCGCAGGATGTCGGCGATCCTCTCATCCTGGGCCTGGAGGTGGAGCTGGATCTGCTTGGCTTCCTCGAGGACCGCAGCAGCGTCCTTGTAGGTCGCCTCGGCACGTGCATCGGCCGCTGCAGCCTGGATGTTCTGGCCCACGATGATGATGGGGAGCAGGACCAGCTGGAGGAAGCTCGAGGAGAGCCAGATGACGATCTCGAGCACCGAGCCTGAGCTGATCGCCGAGGGCAGGGCGATGAGTGCGATCACGCCGAACAGATAGGCGCACCACATCGTCCCGACGATCAAGGTGATCCGGAGCCCGACCTTGGCGTTGATCCGGCCGATGACCGTGTCCTTGTGCTGCTTCGCAGCGGTGTCGGCGACCTTGGGTGGCCCGGCTGCTTCGCGCTCCTCGATGCGGCGTGGGCGCTCATAGGTGAACTGGACCTTGTGACCGGTGGCCTCTGACATCGCGGCTCCCTCGGGTGGCGTCGGTGACGACGCTACCGACACACTGCCGAAAGCCTGGGGATCGCTGCTCGACGGAGCTGCGAGCCCACCGACGGGCCCTGTCGCCGGGAGTGGCTCAGCGTGGAGGGAGAATCGCGGCGAGGACGCCGTCGAGCACCAGCGAATCCCACTCCGCCTCGTTGTTCGAGGACGTGTCCATCTCGATGATTACCCGAGAGAAGATCACCGAGGTGACGTAGGCGGCAATGGTGAGCGCTGAGATGTCAGTCCGGACCAATCCCCGCGCCTGGAGGCGGGTGAGGATCGCTGCGAACTGCTCGTTCGACTCGCGAAGCGCGTTCGACAGCCGTTCTTGGAGGAGCGGCCGTGACACGGCCGAGCCGAGTGCTTCGAGCCGAGTGAAGCGGAACTTGCTCCGGTCCGAGCTGAGGATCGGCGCCGCGAGCGAACGAAGCGTCGCCTCGACCTCCTCGATGCTCTGGCAACGCTCGAGCTGCTCGCCAGCTGCCGGCGTGAAGGTGAGGAGGCTCTCCTTGAACCGTGCGGCCTGTGCCTCGATGATCAGGCCCGCCCGGCTCCCAAAGAAGTGGTAGATCGTGGGTGTCGTGACGCCGGCGGCGGCGCCGATGTCGCGGAGGTGGACGGCCTCTTCGCCGCCTGCCTCGATGGCCTCGATGGTCGCTTCGAGCAGCAAGTCACGTGATCCAACTCCTGCGTCACTTCGGTGTGTTCTCGTGGCTGCCATGGTGTCGCTCCCTTCGGCGGGTCAGTGTAGCGACCGGTCCTGGTGCTTTTGGAGGATGCTCCCCGTCGCCGCGTGGCTGCTCTGGTGGGTTGTGTTGCGAGAGGATGGCTGCCATGGTCGAGTTCATCGATGAGCCGAGCAGTGGCCGGGTGTATGCCTCGAGGGCCATCGTCAGGCTGGCTGACGCCGATCCTGACGGCATGCTGCGTGCCGACGGCCTCGCCCGGATGCTCCAGGACGTCGCCACCGATGACTGGTCCGAGGTGGCAGGAGATGCCGACGACACCTGGCTCGTGCGACGCACCGCGCTGCGTCGATACGGTGCACGGTGGCCGAAGCTCGGCGAGAAGGTCGAGCTTCGGACCTTCTGTTCAGGGATAGGCGCGGCGTGGGCGGAACGCCGGACCGATGTGCTCCTCGCTGGCGAACGGGTGCTGGCCGCAGCGGCGATCTGGGTGCCGGTCGCCCCGTCAGGCCGACCTCGCCGCGTGAGCGAGTCGTTCAACGTGGTCTATGGCGAGGCGGCAGGTGGCAGGAAGGTGCCTGGTCGGCTGCCTGCACCACCAGTGCCAGGACCCCAAGCGCGAGTGCAGCCGTGGGTGGTTCGTCGGGCGGATCTCGATGTGGTCGGCCACGTCAACAACGCGGTCGCCTGGGAAGCGCTCGTAGAGGTGGCTGCCGGAGAGATCGATGAGGCGGTGGTGACCCATCATGGGCCGCTGCTGGCTGACCATGAGGTCCAGCTGGTCGACGAGCCTGGCCGGCTGTGGCTGCTGGTCGACGGGACGGCCGCCGTGACAGCGACCTGGTCGGCTCAGAGCGACTCGTAGACAGCGTCGATCAGGGCCCTGTTCCGGCTCGACTGCCAGCGTGGGATCACGTGGTTCATGGCGTAGCCGAACGAGACCCGGGCGATCGGGTCAGCGAACCCGACTGCCCCGCCGGTGCCGAAATGCCCGAAGCTCGACTGGTTGGGGCCGAAGGGTCGACGAGGACGGGTCGGGACGAAGCCGAGGCCGAAGGAGACTTCCTCGCCGAGGACTGGGCAGAAGCCCGTCGACTGCGCGCGGGTCGCCTCGGCGAGCAGGTCGTGCGAGATGATTCGATCCTCCTCGAGCAGCGCGCCATAGATGGCGCCGATGCCTCGGGCGGTGGCATGGGTGTTGGTTGAGGGGATCTCGGTCTGGCGCCACCGGGTGGTGTTCACGACGCCCATCGATGAGTAGCCCGGTGGATTGAAGTAGCTCAGCATCACCATGCGAGCCTCGCGGGGGAGGCTTGCTGGGTCGAACTGCGCGAGATCGACGGCAGCCACGAAGTCCACCTCGGCGCACCGAGCAAGCTCGGCATCGGGCACGCTCACGTAGACCTGATCACCGACGCCGAGGGCATCGACGAGAGCTGCCAGGCGGACTGACGGCATCTGAGAGCTTGTCCGGCGGACGATCTCCCCCATCAGATGGCCGTAGGTGTTGGTGTGATAGGCGTGTGCGGTCCCGGGGGGCCACCACGCAGGTGTGGCCGCGAGCGCGCTGGTCATGGTCTCCCACGACCAGAGGTCCTCGTCGCTGAGCGGCTGCTCGATGGCGGGGACGCCCGCTCGATGGCTCAGCGCATGGCGGATGGTGGCCTCGGCCTTCCCCTCCACGCCGAACTCAGGCCACAGCTCGGCGACTGGGAGCTCGAGGGTGAGCCGGCCCTCGTCGACGAGCTCGAGCGCCAGCAGGCCGATGAAGGCCTTGCCGACCGAGTAGACGTCGACCAAGGTGTCGGGCTGCCACTCGACCTGCTCGTCGTGGTCGGCCCACCCGCCCACGAGATCGAGCACGGTCGTGCCGTCGACCTGGACGTAGACGCCAGCGCCGACCTCACCTCGCGAGCGGAAGTTCTCGACGAACGCATCTCGGACCTTGGCGAAGCGGTCATCGCACCAGCCTCGAATCGGAGCTGTCACCTCGCCCCCTGCCTGCCTCGGATGGACCTATTGCTGCTCCGGCAGTGGCCGGCACTCGAGACCCACGGTGTTGGCACGTCGCCGACGAGCGACTCGGTTGCCGACCGGGCCGGAGCCTCGGCGGTGGGTGGTGGGGCTAGTAAGAATCGAACTTACGACCTCAGCATTATCAGGTCTGATCTGCCCGTTTCCTCCACCTGCGGTATCGCCTTTTCCCCCCTCTGAACTGGGCCTTTGAAGATCCATTCAAGACCGCCCAAGACCATGTTTGCCCGTTCGATCGCGCACGATCGCGCACGGTCGTGGGCCTCAAGGCTGGCGGAAGTAGATCTCGTCCCGCTGAGTGGTGTCACTTGGACAGGAGCATCCTCAACTCGCCAGTGATCTCTTGGACTGCCATCGATTGAGGCGTCTGACACAATGAACTGAGGGGGTGAGAATGTTCTACTTCGACGATGGAGCTCCTTCAGCAGACGACCTGCATGTCACTGAGTTGATCCGACCGGAGTACCTCCAGGTCGGCGACTTCTTCTGGGGCGTCTCTGATGACTTGGATGACACCCGCGTGGAGACCACTGGGCGGAGAATCGACAGCATCAGTGCAGTGTGCGAGCAGGGCCTCGTGCATTACAACCTCGAGTTCGAGGGACGCACCTCCTCTGTGCGCGGCGACAAGTTCGCGCGGATTCAGCGACGGGGTCTTGGGTGGGAGACGGCGACCAGCATGCTTCGCGGCTACCACTGCCCTGTGCCGCCGCTGCCTGAGCGTCAGCGCGCGCAGATGAGGATCGAGAGCCAGTCTTCATGGAGCTCGATGCCGTACTTCGACTTCATCGAGCGAGCGACATCGCAGGATGCTCGCTGGAACCTCGCCCTGGGTGGGGATCCCCAAGATCTCTGCGCACTTCGGATCGTGGCGACGCCGGATGCGCTTGAGCTCCAGGTGCTTGTCGTGGTGAAGCCCGTGGCCGTCTTCTTGAGGATCGCGACGGAGCTCGACTACCAAGATCGCGTGCCGAGCAGCTCGGTTCGGCGATTCCGAAATGTCTTCGGGGCGATGAAGTCCTTCTTGGACGACGGGGAAGCGATGGGTGCCCATCCGACTACCTGGTACGTCTTCGATTGCGACGCCGTTGACGCTGAGTTCCAGCTCATCGAGCTCAACCGCTGGGGATCCATCGAGGAGGCCCTGGAGAAGCGGAAGCGCTATGGACTGGTCGACGATCTAGCGGAGGCTTGGGATGGCATCCGTGCGACGCCGGTTACGTGTGGCAAGGACTCCGTGTGGTGAGAGCGAGTCGGCTGAATCGAAGTGCAGATGACGTTGACGGACGCCTGAATGCGCGATGCGACCCACGGAGTCGGGTCATCTCGAAGCAGAAGGAGTTCATCGATGGAAGCCTTTGAGCAGTTCGTCGCAGCCGCGATGGAGTCCGAGTACCTTGTTGTGTCGTCGGCCGTCAAGTTCCCTGTGAGGCGAAGGACGAAGAAGCAGGCCTATGCGGAGTATCAGACCCACGGCTATGAGGTTGACCTGGTTGGAGCCAATGCGGAGAAGCTTGTGCTCGCAACGGTGAAGTCGTTCTTCGGATCTCACGGCGTGACTGCGGCTGATGTGAAGGGAGAGGGAGGTGGAGCCGGCGGGTATCGCCTGCTCAACGACAAGGTGATTCGTGATGGGGTTATCAAGAAGGCAAAGGAACTGTACGGATACGACCCCGCTCAGATCTACATGCGGCTCTACGTCGGGAGATTCGCCGGAACGGGACAGCAGCAAACGGAGATTGAGGAGTGGTGTGGGCGTCAAAAGCTGCGCAGCGGCCCCATCGAGGTGGTTACCGTTCGTGAAGTCGTCGACGCGCTCAAGACGATCGCCGCGCCTCCGGAGGCAGCTCAGAACGGATGGACGTTGGACGGCGCGACTGGGGGAATCAGCATGGGGGATGGCAGGCTGGCGATCGACCGCGTGATAGCCCTTGAAGCCCTGGCGGCGCGTGCCGTACTGGGCGACACCGAGGCGGCGCCCGGGTTGGTCCGCGCCGCCATTCGGCACCGGTTGGAGTTCGAGGCCCTGCTCGATGCGACGCAACATACGATCCATGGAGTGATCACACCTGCCGAAGCGGCCCGGCACGCGCGGCAGGCGGAGTCCCTGGCGCCGCGGCATGCCCTAGCTAACCGGCTGGGGGCCATGGTGGCGCGACTGCCGGCCAGTTCCTATCCGGCGGTAGCGGCCTGGGCGAACGAGATGGCGGCCGCGGCGCGCAAGCCGGGCATGGCTTACCCGATCCAGTACGCCCTGGCCGCCGAAGGATCCAGTGAGATCGCGGTCGACGCCCTGATGGCCGCGTTCGCCGACCGGGGCGAGCCCCTGTCGCCCGCCGGGGTCGAGGCGCTGAACCAGGTGGCCGCCCAGACCCCCATGCCGGCCATCCGCATCCTGTGCGAGCATCGGGTCGAGACCGCCAAGGCCGGGCGTTGACCGTCGGCAACTACCAGACCGTGAAGAACGGCTTCAACACGATGTTTCTCCTCGTGAGCACACTCACCCTCCAACGGAACAAGGGCGTTTTGGCGATCTGAAGGACGAGCGTCTCCGCAAGCCGAGTTCTTCAACAGTCTGTTAGCGAAGGTGCCCATGAAGCATAACCTGCTGTATCTGTTCGCCGGAAAGCAGTTGCATGTTATGGTGTTGCCGTGTTGACGGGCGTGGCCGTGAAACGAGTGGAGCAGTACGCTGCGGGTGAACGGGGTATTCAGCGACATATGAGGCGTTAAGAACTGTGAAAAGTGAAGACCCTCCTGAGTCCACCCCTCCTGGGTGTAACAGTTAAGCTCCCTTCTTCCTG
>Ga0118677_10004584_pt1 | contig 25059 bp, 20 predicted proteins | sample AliMusrvi5mmetaG_FD_86154 | JGI IMG/M metagenome (GOLD analysis project Ga0118677, IMG submission 86154)
ATTGTCTCTGAGAGTCGCAGCGTTGGAAACCCAGATGGGTATGACTGCCGCCGCAGACGAAGTGAAGAAGGAAGATGAAAAGGCTGAGAAGAAGGAAGCATCCGAGCGTGAGACGCTGGCTTCTGAAATCGAAGCTATGGAACGCAAGATCGGTTCCATAATCGCCGACGAGAAGGTTGACGAGAAGAAAGTTGAAGAGAAGAAGGAAGATGCCAAGGAAGAGAAGAAGGCATCCGAAGTCGATAAGTCTGGTGTCGAGGAACAAATCACCCAGAAGAAGTTTACCGAGGTGGAGAAGCTCGAACATGGTAAGGAACTCGCGACTGAGCCGACAACGCTCGATGCGGCCCCGACCGAGTATGTGGCCCGCCTTATGAACGCTTCAGTCCGGTTAGATGCCGTGGCTGAGTATTTAGAGAAAACAGGCCGGTCGCAGATGGCTCTGCGTATCGACAGGATCGCGGACGCAATTGACGTTCGGATTGCCAGTATCAAAACGAAGTAATCCAGGAGGACAGAAATCATGAGCAGAGTCAGACTTACAGCGAGAGGCCGTTCAGCGGCAGACCAAACCCCGTATCCCGGTAATGTTAACCAGCCGGATCGTAATGATCCGAAGTGGGAACAGTATCACACTTTCGAGCAGAAGGTGAATCACGAGTTGCCGGATATGCGGCATGACTGGCAGAACGATGGACATGACGGTATCGGTTTCGGAATTCCCGAGGAATACGGGAAGTCTCCTACCGTTGCAGCAGTTCGCGTTGCGGCCAACAAGGCAGTTCGCGTTGCCGTTCTCCTCTTGGGAGACAAGGTTTCGGATGAGGCGATTGAAGCCCAAGCCCGTGACCTGATGGCGATGGGACCGAAGGCCATGGATCGCACCCTGGCACGTTTCGCCGACACTCAGAAACTCTACGCCGACGATGAGAAGGTGGATGAGAAGGATGAGAAGAAGGAAGAAGTCAAGGCAGCCGACGAGAAGAAGGACGAGAAGGTTGAAGATAAGAAGGATGAAAAGACAGCGGCCTCAGAAGCCCAGTTCACCCCGGCAATCGAGAAGCCTGGTGCCGAAGTCAAGGCCGCTGATGAGAAGAAGGAAGACGAGAAGTGTTCCTGCAAGGCAGCCGACGAGAAGAAGGAAGATGAGAAGAAGGACGAAGCCAAGGACATGAAGGCAATGATCGCGTCAGCGGTTGCCGAAGCATTCAAGGCGGCTTTCCCGGACTTCATCCAAAAGAAGATCGACGAGAAGAAGGACGGCAAGAAGGACGACGCCAAGGACGAGAAGAAGGACGAGAAGAAGGCGGCGGACGAGAAAGTCGAGAAGGTTGAAGAGAAGAAGGAAGAAGTTAAAGCGACCGACGAGTCTGAAAAGAAGGACGAGAAGGTTGATGAGAAGACAGCTTCCGTGACGCGTCAAGGGATGAACGAGTTTGATATCGAACTTACGGGTTCGATGGATGACGAAGTCGCCCCGGATGCAGAAGCGGACGAACGGTTGGCTTCGTTGTTCGACGATCCAGGAATGGTCGCCGCGACAGCAGGGAACTCGGACCGCAAGGTTGAGGCATCCCAGAGGAAGACCGGCATTACGAAACTCGGTGGGCAGCCGAGAGTCGCTTCCGCAGAAGGCGGTGGCGTCGATATCAGCTCAATCTGGCAATCGGCCCCGGATGTGAGTGAAGCGTTTAAATAAGGTCGAGTAACTAAACCAAGGAAAAAGAGGAGAATCTGATATGTCACTGACAATCCTGATTCGTGGACAGCTCAACTCGATTCCTGTTCTGTCGGACGCCTGCTTTACGAAGCAGAACTACGATGTGAACACGAACACGACTTTGAGCATCAATACGCCTCGGGGCGTCCTGGGTGGATCAATCGCGGCAGCATCTGCCGGATTGGCCTACACAGTCGTTCCGATGACGACCTCACTTATGCCTGTTGGTTTGTTCGTCAATGACGCGGCAGGAGCCGCCTTTGAGAACAGCCCCGCAGTCGCGAGTGGGAAGGTAGCCGTAATGAAGGCTATGGCATCTGTAGAGGTTGATGTGTATGAGACTCGTGCCGCGAATAACGGTAGCGATCTCGCATATGCTGAAGGCCTTCCGTTGTATGGTTCGGCACAAGGTTTCCTGTCAACGGAAACTACTGCGTCGGCTGTTGTGATCGGTGTTGTGACCAAGGCACCTTCCACAAGCTCACCCACTCTTGGTTTGGACATGCGTATCTAAGAAGATACCAAGGAGGATCTAGCAATGGCTATTGATAACCAAACCAAGCAGGAGATCATCTCTCAGCACATTCGTACCGCCGCAGGGCGTCAGCGTTTGGCAGCGAGCATGATTCAGCCTCTCCGTCGCCGGAGAGACTATATGTCGGTCGGTCGTAAGGCGTTCTTCGTGGAAGCTCTCCCGGATGGTGCTCTGCCGATCTACGACAAGGACCCGAACATCACGGCTTACGTCGTGGGTGAAGAGGGTGAGAATATCGTGGCGGTCGCAAAGCCGAAACGGGTACTTTTCCCGTTGTTCGAGATTGCGTCCAATCCCGAGATTCAGTTGACCGAAATCAAGCAGCGTCGTTTCGACTTGATCGAGCGTTCAGTTGACTTGGGCAAGTCAGAGATTCAGGCTGAGGAAGACCGCAAGGTGTTCGCAGTTATGGACGCTCTGTCCGCTGACCCGACCAACCCGAACCCGGTCATCCCGGTGACAGGTAACTTGACCGCAAACGCATTGGCTGATGCCTTCGCAAACGTGGAGCGTACCGACATTCGTGTCGCTACAGTCTTCTTGAATGCCAAGGACTATGCTGACCTGCGTAAGTGGGATCGGGACACCCTGGACATCGAGACACAGGCGATTCTGTTGAAGACCGGTCTTATGGCTACGCTCTGGGGAGCAAAGCTCATCGTGTCACGTATTGTGCCGGAAGGTACAGTCTACGTCTGCGGTGAAGCAGAGTTCTTCGGTCGTATCCCGGTTCGTACCGAGTTGACGGTTCTGAGTGCCGACGACCCGAAGAACCGTTTGATCGGGTTCTCGATCTTTGAACAGCTTGGCATCGGGGCGTATAACCCCTTCGCTTTGCAGGTTCTCCAGATCACCCGCGTCTAAACAACGCGTTTGCTCAAGGCAAAGACAAGACTCTCGGGGGCAACCTCGGGAGTCTTTTTGTGTTTTGGTATCAGTAAAAACCCCTAATACTTTTAAACCCAAGAGATAGGGTTATACCCTATATGGTAAAAAACAGCGTTATGAGAATATGGAGATGTTGGAAGAGGTAAACAGACAACAAATAGAAAGGTAGTCTGACATTATGAAAAAGACAACAAAGGGAACGGGAGCGGTGAAGGTGGTTGGAACGGTTAAGGGAATGCGGATCGAAAGTCAGTTTCGGCGAGGTGGTATCATGTATGCCATTGTTCACCGAGCAACGCGGAATTCGATCAGTCGTCATGATCTGATTCAAGCAGTGGCCAAGGCCACCGGGGCGTCTGTAAGGACAATCCAGTCAGAGATATCATATCTTCTAAATCCGAAAGATCACCGGAATGGTAATCGGGTAAAGGGAGATGCGAGAATGAGTTATGGACGTATTCGGTTGGTTGCCGCATAAAAGTTCGTTCAGTTAGTTTGAAAAGACCCAGGACACCACTGGGTCTTTTTGTTTTTAGAGTGATAATTGTTTGATATGTGATTCATAAGTAGATGAACCATATCTTTCAAATTGAGGATAGAATTGCTCGGATATCTGAGAGGGTTGCGGCCAGTTCCCTCAAACCAGAGACAATTCTTGTTTTCCCGGAACTTCACCAAGTCTACGATTATGACTGTGGGGCTTGTGCTCTCCAAAGTGTCCTCACCTATTACGGGGGAACTGTTCGGGAACAGAAGATTATGGAACACGCGGATACCACGGAGAAAGACGGGACAGATGCTCCGGGGATGATAAAGGCTCTCAAGTATTACGGTTTAAAATATAAAGACGGTTCGATGACCATAGATGAGGTCAAAGGTTACATCGACCAGAACGTCCCGGTTATCCTCATCATCCAGGCTTACAACGGCAAACCACCGAAGACTTGGAAGGGGAAGCCGGATCACTCTCATTGGGTCGTAGCGATCGGTTATAAGGGAGACAAGATTATCTTCGAGGACCCGGATGCGGCATTCCGGACATATGTGGAGAAAAAGGATTTGTTGGATCGGTGGTATGACTATAATAGTGAACTTCATTATTATGGAATTGCAGTCTTCGGAAAGCCTGTCTTCAAGCCGGAGTTGATTCTTCCACTGAAGAGATCTGAGACGGAGGCGGAAGGCCGGATGGAGAAGTTGAAGAAATCTTGATTGGTTTCTGGAATCCTGAGTATAATGAATCATTTGGCAGGTAAACCTCAAAGGAGGACAATATTATGTTAATTGCTATGGCCGTATTTGACACAGTTGAGAACAAACGGACGGAGATGACGGAAAAGACTATCCGGTCACTTTCTGAAAGAGTCAATTGGAACAAACATCGTCTTATCATATCTGATAACGGTTCCTGCGGAGAGACTCTGAGACTTTACAAGAATATGTCGAGTTTGAGTATTCCATTTGAGGTCATCTTCAATGGTGAGAATCTCGGGACGGCTCGGGCAGTCAATCGGGCCTGGAGTAAAAGAAAGCCTGGGGAACACGTGGTCAAAATGGATAATGACTGCGTAATCAATCACACCGGCTGGGCAGATGAGATGTCAGAAGTCTTTGACCGAGATCCTACCATCGGGATCTGTGGTCTGAAGCGAAAGGATCTGGATGAGCATCCGGGTCATAAGTCTCTCCAGTTCAAGACATCTTTGAAGATGTTGCCACATCAACCCGGACAAACCTGGATCATCGTCGAGGAAGCCTCTCATATTATGGGAACCTGTCAGGGATTCAGTTCGGCCTTGTTCGACAAAATCGGGTATTTGTATCAGGGCGATTGGAAATATGGTTTCGATGACACACTGGCGAGTCTCAGGTCTAAACTGGCCGGGTTCAGAAATGTCTTTATTCCCCATATCAACATTGACCACATTGACCCAGGGGGAGATGTCTATGCTCAACAGAAGAAGGATGAGGCTGGTGTGGTGATGGACAGGTATAACAAACTGGCGGAAGAGTATCGTTCAGGTCGTAAACCGATTTATTTCGATGGAGGAGATGATTACATATGGTCAAAATAGTCAGACTTGATATTGGTTCTGGTGGTCATAATCTTCAAAAGCCTTTGGAGGATTGGATTCACCAGGATGGGAAACCAGGAGACCACGTGGAGATCGTCTGTGATTGGAAGAAGATCCCCAGGGACACGGAATCCGTTGACGAGATGCACTTCGGAGATGTGATTGAGCATATCCCGATGTGGCAATTGGCGGAGACGCTGGGAGAGTGGAACCGGTTGTTGAAGGTTGGAGGGATATTTCACGGGTCGATGCCTAACATTGACCGGGTGATGAAAGACTATGCCAATGGGACAATGACATTGACGGATGCCAAGAATGCTCTTTATGGCTGGGCAGATTCGCCATTCCAACAGCATTATATGACTTACACGAAGGAAACTCTGAAGGAGACGATGTTGACTTACGGGTTCGAGATTGAGGACTTCTCGGGCAGTCCAGGGCCGGCAGACAGACCTTGGTGGTTAGTATTCAAGGGCCGGAAGACTTCCCGGTGTCTCTGGAGGGAATTGTATGGCGATTGAATTTAGTCTGTGTGTCTGTGTCTGGAATACATCTCACCTACTTAAGAGAAGTGTTCAGACTTATATTAAGCAGGATATTGACCCGGCAAGGTGGGAATTGATCGTCATGGATGACAGTTCCCAGGATGACGTCCAGAACGCACTTCGGCCTCTACTCGGGAAGATCAATCTCAGGTATGAGAGGTTGGAGCATTCGGAGGGGATGAGGGGGAATACGGTAGCGTTCAATACGGCTTTCAGATTGGCACGGGGACACATTCTGGCGGAGACGACTGCGGAGTGTCTACTTCCTCGGGATGCCATTAGTCAGATGCTGGAGCCTCATAAAACGAATCCAAGGTGTTTTGTTGCCTTGAAGACATACAATTTAAGGCCGGAGATGCAGGCGGTGATTGATCGAGTGGACTGGGAATCAGACATTATGAATGTGGCAGAGATCCAGGGGTGGGACGAAGCCTGGGTTCAGAATAATGTGGCGAACACTCATTTCGGGACTCATCAGATTTGCAGTATTCGGAAGGATGTCTGGTATGAGATCACGAAGGGGCAGGGGTTTCCGCTATATTGCGATTACGGTTGTTTAGATGGGAAGACAAAAGTTTTAACCGAGGATCTGAGGTGGGTGAGGAACGATTCGTTAAAAGTTGGGGATGTATTGGTTGGTGTAACAGAAAATCCTGTCGGTAAATCGAAGCGAAAACTTGAAAAGTCACAAGTTTTAAGTATCGGAGAAGTCCGTAAGAATTCCTTTAGAATCATCACGGAAGACGGGAGAGATATTGTGTCGTCTGAAGAACATCTTTGGCTTACAGCGAATATGAGGTCAACAGGAAGTCAAAGAGATGTTTTATGGAAGAGGACGGATAAATTGAAAGTTGGAGATGAGATCAGGAAATTGGTAGATGTTGGAGAGAAAAGAGACGTATTTGATTCAGGTTGGATGGCGGGGATAATAGACGGGGAAGGATCAGCATCGGGAGATTCAGGTCTTCGAGTTCAAATTACTCAAAATCCAGGAGATGTATTAGATCGGGCGATGAGTGTTTTAACGAATTGGGGGATAGATTTTAGTGCTCATAAGAGATACGAAAGAAAAGGCAAGTGGGGATCATCAAGAGATGGCAGGTGTTGGGATCTAAGGACGAGGAATACGGCAAGTGCTTTGGAACTTTTAATATCGGCTCCTTCTGTCAGACTTAAAAATAAATGGGTCGGGATTGGATTGCCGGTTAAGAAAGACTGTGTAGCATCTAAAATCATAAGTATTGAACCAGTAGGGATGAGGACGCTTATTGGAATGATGACTTCTACAAAAACATTCATAGCCGAAGGTTTGGTATCTCATAACTCAGAAGACCCCTGGTATTGCGGATTAAGGGAGAAGTCGAATGTGATGGATATTACTCTCCCGAATTGGTGTATGGCTATTCATCAGTGGCATGCCCCGTTTCAATATTGGATGGCCAAGGGTCGGGGTCCCAGGATGAACAAATTTGCTCACACGATGAGTAATTATATGAATGATCGTTCTGGTCATGTCCCGGAAGGTGGAACTTGCGAGATCTGGGATAAGGGAAGTCACGAACAACTTCCAGATGATGAAAAGGCTAAGTGGAAGTTGTTGGATGATAAGGTGTTAGATACGGGGATTCCCCGGTCGATTATTTGATTCTTTTCCGTATTCTGGTGGTATTTCGGCAATGTATTGGTATAGGAGACAATACAATGCCTGATTTAACAATAGAGACTTATTCGTGGTGCAAGAGCAATGAGGTCTGGGAACGCAAGGTTTCCGGAAGTAAAGGCCAATTCCACACGGTTAGTTATGGGAAGTTATCGAATCCGAAAGACTGTTCTCATGGATATGTCTGTGACTGTCTTTCTTTCAAGTTTCATCCTCACAAACCCTGTAAACACATTCTGGTCGTTCAGAATGAACGGTGTTCTTGGAATGTTGAGGCTTGCTGGGGATCGGCTGAACCTCGGTCGGCAGACGGTAAGTGTCCCAAGTGCGGTGGAGAATTAACAGGGATTCGGGTGGGTGTATGAAAGACAGGAAGATGAGAGTTGATGGTCGCCGTTTCACTCGGAAGCAGGTTCAGTGGTTGTTAGACCGAGAGCCTATGTTGGCAAGTGCCGGAAACTATTTTGAACTTGAGTGGAGGCTCTGTCATCTCGTAGATGGTTGTTTGGAGAATAGTCTTCATCCGGAGATAAAGAACCCGGACTGCACTTGCGGGACTGATGGGGGATTACCCAAGGAAAAGGCACTATGGCAGGAGTTTCTAACAACTTTGGATTCAAAGAAATGAAGACTCTGTTGTCAGTTGATTTCGATTACTGGGTGCCGGAAAAGCCTGAGTATGACTTTGGACACTCGGAATCATTGATGTTTCTCAAGATGCTGTGGATGACTCGGATTATGTATCACGAGGCCATTAAGACCACCGGGCAGGAAAACAATTTTTGGGATCTGGTTAAGTCGAAGGTTCCCGTGGTGAAGAAGGGAACCTGGGTGTCGGATTCACACGCTTATGCTCACAGTATCACGAATGGGATAGGGCATATTCTCTTGGTGGATGCTCACCATGACTGTTGGGAAGGGGATAGTCTTGGATTGGATAATACTGTCAATGATGTTTATTGCCACAATTGGGTAAGAGTTTGGCTGGAAGGCGATAAGAGGCGTCGAGTGACTTGGATACAGCCCAAGTGGTCGGTCGGCAACTTCAGTGTCCCTGACGACCTCAGGAACAGGGTTAAGGTCATTTCAGAGGGGGATGACTGGGGAGTTAAGACGATTGACCGGGTCCATATCTGTCGCTCGGGGTGTTGGGTTCCCCCGTGGTTGGACAAGGACTTTGTCAAATTCGTGAATTCTCGTGGTGGTAAGGTTCTCAAGATGCAGGGAGGGGATTGGGACCCGATGGCAGAAAGATGGACGGAAGAAGAGTTTTTGGCGGGGTTGGATCAGAATCAGGCAATGATAACTGCAATGAGAAAGATAATCCGGATTGGAGAGATGCCGAGTGGGGACTTTCTAAACGGGAGAGTAGAACTTTCGGTAAAGAAATAATTCTTTCCGTATTTCGGGAATGATTTGGCAATGAAGGGTTATGAGAGCCGGATTAAAACTTGTTTGTAAACGGATTGATAAAGCAGTTAAGCGGGCTGAAAAGATGTCTGGAAAGACGAAGAAGCCCACAGCCGCTCAATTAGTTCGTGACTACAAGATGTTGAAAGGACTTTCATTGAAATGAAGTTGAGAGATAAGATGTCGGCAGAGGCCGAGAAGATGGGGAAGTTGTTGGTTGGACGGAAGGTTGTATCTGTATCTCTCCCTGTGGAGTATCCTGGGCAATACCGGTGTCTGACTATAGTTTTTGATGACGGGACTCGTCTGGAGGTCAGTCAGGGGTCTGGAGCTGGTTGTAATGAGTGTGATCCTGAAGGAATGGGGTTCGGGGTGAATGTCTCTGTGGTGACGAAAACAAGAAAAAAAGGATGAGTTAATCTTTCGTATTCTGTCCACGATTCTGCAATGTATAGGCATGATGGACGATGTAAGGAACAAATTATGAAAATGACAGAACCAAAACTTTTAAGTGAATGTGGGCCGATTCTCGTGATTGATGACACTCCTGGGGAACATTATCAGGTCGAGATTGATCCTGGGGAATATCTGGTAATACGGACGGGTGTGACGGCTGGTAAGGCTATGATGAATTTCACGCATCCGAATATGGCGGCTTCTGGCAAGTCGGTTATGGAGTTCAAACATTACCGGAAGGGTGGGGGTAAATTCTGGACGGTTCGTGCTGGGATGGACTTCTATTTCGTGATACCTCGGACGGCAATCAAGATGCTTCCGGAGAAGGGGCATTCCTACGTCCCGGCAGAGATCAATGGTGTCAAAGTCGTATTCAATGTCTCGGGAGGTGGAGGAGGTTGTGATGGTGGGTGGACAGATTGGGTTCATACCCGGACTTCCATTCGGATCAATCACAAGATGAGAGATCTGAAGAAATTTGCAGAAGTGGCTGTTCGTGGCCTTCTTCATCGGGTACCTGCTCGGCATGAAGCTCGCCGTGCTTCCTTCGGCTCTGCTGGGTATCTTCCAGGCGTAAGCGTCGCCCGAGCAGGCCACCGCGGCCGCAGGAGGCACATGAGCGCCGAGTCGTCATCCGCTTCTTCTGATCCACTGTCGCCGGCCGCTGCCGGCGTCGTCCTCGTCACCGGCGCCACAGGCTATGTCGGCGGCAGGCTCGTGCCACGCCTCCTCGACGCGGGCTACGGCGTGCGCTGCCTCGTGCGCGACGCGTCACGCCTGCAGGGGCGCAGCTGGCTGCCGCAGGTGGAAGTGGCGACCGGCGACGTGCTGCGGCCGGAGAGCCTCGCCGCGACCATGGCCGGTGTGGACACGGCCTACTACCTCGTGCACAGCATGGCCGGCGGGGAGGGGTTCCACGAGCGCGACGTCGCCGCGGCGAGGGGCTTTGCCCAGGCCGCGGCCCAAGCCGGCGTCGGCCGCATCGTCTACCTCGGGGGCCTAGGCGACCCGTCGACCGACCTCTCCGACCACCTGCGCTCGCGGCAGGCGACCGGCGACGCCCTGCGCGAGGGGCCGGTCCCGGTGACGGAGTTCCGCGCCGCTGTCGTGGTCGGCTCGGGGAGCATCTCCTTCGAGATGATCCGCTACCTCACCGAGCGGCTCCCGGTGATGATCTGCCCGCAGTGGGTGTACACACGCGTGCAGCCCATCGGGGTCGACGACCTGCTGAGTTACCTGGTGGAGGCGCTGCTCGTGCGCGAAAGCGCCGGTCAGATCGTGGAGGTCGGCGGCGCGGACGTGCGCACCTACGGCGACATGATGCTCGGGTACGCGCAGGTACGCGGCCTGCACCGGCGCCTTCAGCCGGTCCCTGTGCTCACGCCGGTGCTCTCGTCGTACTGGGTCCACCTCGTGACGCCGATCCCGTCGACGATCGCGCGCCCGCTCATCGAGGGGCTGCGCAGCGAGGTCGTGGTGCGCGACGACTCGGCGGAGCGGCTTTTCCCGCACATCCACCCGGTCGACTACCTCACGGCCGTCCGGGCGGCCGTGGCCACGCTCGAGAACGGCCAGGTGGAGACGTCGTGGGCCGACGCCCTGGTGACCAGCGGCGGCGACGCGCCGCCCAAGGTGCTCACGACCCAGGACGGGATGATCGTGGAACGGCGCAGGGAGCAGGTCGCCGCCGCGCCCGAAGTAGTCTTCGCGGTCTGCGCCGCCATCGGCGGCGAGCGCGGCTACGGCTACGCCGACTGGACCTGGGAGGTGCGTGGCGCCGTGGACCGCCTCGTCGGCGGCGTAGGGCTGCGCCGCGGCCGTCGCGACCCGCGCGACCTGCGCGCCGGCGACGCCCTAGACTTCTGGCGCGTGGAGGCCGCCGAGCCCGCACGGCTGCTACGTCTGCGGGCGGAGATGAAGGTGCCCGGCTCGGCCTGGCTGCAGTTCGAGACGATCCCGGCCGAGGGCGGCACCCTGCTCGTGCAGACCGCCTTCTTCGCGCCCAAGGGCCTGCCGGGCCTCGCCTACTGGTACGGGCTGTACCCTGTCCACAGCAGGATATTCTCGGGTATGATTGCCGCGCTGGCCGCCGAGGCCAGCCGGCAGGCACTCATCACGGGGCGCGACCCCGACCGGAGCGCATAGCCCGCCGTCATCCGTTTGAGGAGGAAAGGGTGCCTCACTGGACCATCGCGGCGGCGACCACCACCACGACGAGCAGCTCCAGCAGCAACCCGTTCAACTCGGTCACGGACTTCTTCAAGTCCCCGACCTTCCACTTCATCACCTACATGGGCGTCTTCTTCGTGATCGCCCTCTGGCTCGCGTGCGCCTACTGGGTGTTCAAAGACGCGCGGCGCCGTGTGGAAGACCCGATCATCCTCATCGTCTGCGTGCTCACGGGGATCGTGTTCGGGCCTTTGGGCCTGTTCATCTACACGATCGTCCGGCCGGCGGAGCTCATCGTCGACAAGCGCGAGCGCGAGATGGAGATGGAGATGATGGCGCAGCGCCTGGGCGACTCGGCGCGCTGCTCTTTCTGCAAGTCGCCGGTGCGCGACGACTACCTCGTGTGCCCGATCTGCGGGCATCGCCTGCGCTCCACCTGCGCGTCATGCGGCAAGCCGCTGGAACCCAACTGGCGCCTCTGCCCGTACTGCGAAGCCGACGTGCTCGGGCCCGTGATGCCCGCCTACGACCGCGTCTAGCCCCGGTCCACGCCGCTCCGGACGCCGTCGCCGCACCACCCGCACGGCTTCTCTCGCGGCGCCGGCCCGCCGCTCCAAGCTCCCAGGAGGATCCTCATGGAACGCACGTTCATCATGGTCAAGCCCAACGGCGTCGCCCGCGGTCTCGTGGGCGAGGTCGTAGCACGCTTCGAGCGCCGCGGCTTCATGCTGCGCGGCATGAAGGCGCTGCGCATCGACCGCGCCCTCGCCGAACGGCACTACGCCGAGCACATCGGCAAGCCGTTCTTCGACGACCTGGCCACATTCATCACCTCCGGGCCGGTCGTGGCGATGGTGTGGGAGGGCCGCGAGGCCATCACCACGGCACGCACCATGATGGGCGTCACCGATTCCGCGCTGGCGGCTCCGGGCACGATCCGCGGCGACTTCTCGCTGAGCAAGGAAGAGAACGTCGTCCACGGCTCGGACGGCCCCGAGAGCGCGGTTCGCGAGATCGGCCTGTTCTTCGACGAGGCCGAGCTTGTCTGACCCCGTCCCTCGCGCCTTCTGGGAGCGCGCGCAGGCGCCGGACTCGGTGGGCTTCGAGTTCACCGGCCTGGTCCTCGCCTCGCGCTCGCCGCAGCGCAAGGCACTTCTCGAGCAGCTCCGCATCCCGTTCCGCGTCGTCGTGAGCGACCACGAGGAGGGCGTGCGCGACAGGGACCCGGCGCACACCGTGCAGCAGAACGCGCGCGGCAAGGCCGAGGAGGTGCTCGCCCGCGAAGAGCTGCGACCGGGTGAGCTCGTGCTCGGCGTGGACACCGTGGTCGTCAGCGGCGGCGAGATCCTCGGCAAGGCGCGCGACGCGGCGGAGGCGTCACGCTTCGTGCGCCGCCTCGCCGCCGGCCGTCACGAGGTCTACAGCGGCCTGTACCTGACGTCGCGGAAGCTCGCGCTCACCGCGCACGCCGTCACCGGCGTGATCTTCCGCAGCCTCACGGAGGCGGAGCTCGAGGCCTACATCGGCTCCGGCGAGTGGCGCGACAGGGCCGGGGCGTACGCGATCCAGGGCATCGGCTCGGCCCTTGTCGCGGCCGTCGACGGCGACTACTTCAACGTCGTCGGCCTGCCGGTCGCGGAACTGCAGCGGCTGCTCGCGGGGTTCGGCGTCACGCCGTTCTCCTGGTTGCCTGCCGCGGCGCCCGGGGCCTGACGAGGCCGCTCTCGGCGGGCCTCGGACGGCGGTCCGCCGCCCGCTGCGGGCCCGCGACCCCGCGGTGGCAGTGCCTCCGGGCTGCGTATACAATCATCGTTCGGACTCTCACCGAAAGGAGCTCGCCATCAGCTTCCTCGGATTCGTCACGGGCTTTGGCGCCCGCGATATGGCGGTCGACCTCGGCACCGCCAACACACTGGTCTATCTGCGCGGTCGCGGGATCGTGCTCAGCGAGCCGTCCGTGGTCGCCATCGATCACCGCACCGGCGAGGTCCATGCCGTCGGGCAGGAGGCCAAGCGCATGCTGGGCCGCACGCCGGCGACCATCAGCGCCGTGCGGCCGCTCAAGGACGGCGTCATCGCCGACTTCGACGTCACCGAGCAGATGCTGCGCCACTTCATCCGCAAGGTCATGCAGAACCGCTGGGCGCACCCCAGAGTGGTCATCTGCGTCCCCAGTGGCGTGACGGGTGTGGAGAAGAGAGCGGTGGAAGAAGCCACGTACTCGGCCGGCGCGCGCTGGGCGACCCTCATCGAGGAGCCCATGGCGGCCGCCATCGGCGCCGGACTGCCGGTCGGCGAGCCGACCGGCAGCATGATCGTCGACATCGGCGGCGGCACGAGCGAAGTGGCCGTGATCTCGCTCGGCGGCATCGTCGTGAGCCAGTCGATCCGCGTCGGCGGCGACGAGCTGGACGAGGCGATCATCAGTTACGTCAAGAAGGAGTACAAGCTCCTCATCGGCAGCCAGACCGCCGAGGAGATCAAGCTCGAGATCGGCTCGGCCCACGCGCTGCCGCAGGAGGAGCAGGCCGAGATCCGCGGCCGCGACCTCGTGACCGGCCTGCCGAAGACCATCGTCCTTTCGTCCGAGGAGATCCGCCTGGCCCTCGACGAGCCTACGCAGGCGATCATCGACGCGATCAAGGCGACGCTGGACAAGACGCCGCCGGAGCTGGCCAGCGACATCATGGACCGCGGCATCATGCTCGCCGGTGGCGGCTCGCTGCTGCAGGGTCTCACCGAGCGCCTGCGCCAGGAGACGCAGATGCCGGTGCACCTCGCCGAGTCGCCGCTGACGTGCGTCGCCGTCGGGTCCGGCAAGTACCTCGAGGAGTTCGATGTCCTCGTCAAGAGCAAGCGCAATTCCCGGCCGCGGGGCCGGTAGCCCCGTCGCCCACTAGCCTGTGAAGCGCCGGCGTGTACTCCGGCGGCGGATCGTCGTCGCGGTCCTGCTGCTGCTCTGCCTCGCCATGCTCACGCTCTACTTCCGTGAGTCGGGCAGCGGGCCCGTGCATGGTGTGCAGGGGGTCGTCCTGAGCGTGGTGCAGCCGCTGCAGAGCGGCACCTCCAGAGTCACGCAGCCGTTCCGCAACGGCTGGAACTGGGTGTCCGACCTCTTCCACGCCAAGTCGGAGAACGGCCAGTTGCGCGTCGAAGTCCGGCAGCTGCGCGCCGGCCTGGCCCAGCAGCTGACGACGCAGGACGAGAACGCGCAGCTGCGCTCCCTGGTGAACATGCAGAAGGGTCAGCTGTTCCCCAAGGGGCTTCAGCTGGTCACGGCGCGCGTCATCGCGCGTTCGACCTCGGCCTGGTATTCCACGGTGACGATCGACGCCGGCAGCAACGGCGGCATCGCCGTCTACGATGCCGTCATCAACGGTGACGGGCTTGTGGGGCGGGTCACCAAAGTGAGTCCGACCGCGGCCCAGGTGACGCTGATCACCGACCAGCAGAGCTACGTCGACGCGGTCGTACTGCCCGGCGACCCCAAGGGTGGGGCGCAGGGCATCCTCGCCGGCAGCGTCACCGGCGACGTCACGCTCCAGTACGTCGACAAGAGCGAGAAGGTGCAGGTCGGCCAGTACGTCATGACTTCAGGCACCTCGGGGCGCCTGCAGTCCGTCTTTGCGCGCGGCATCCCCATCGGCCAGGTCGAGAGCGTCGGCCGTCAGGAGGTCGAGCTCTACCAGAGCATCGCGGTCCGACCGTTCGTCGATTTCCACAAGCTCGACGTCGTGCAGGTGATCGTCCGATGATGCTCGCCGGAAGATCAGTCGAGCGCAGGGACCGCCAGTGGCCGAGCGCCGCCGGCGTCGCGCGCCTGGCGGCGGTCCTCATCGCCGCCGTGCTCCTGCAGACGACGGTGGCGCCGAACATCCGCATCCTCGGCGCCAACCCCGACTTCGCGCTCGTCATCGTCGTGTCCGTCGCGTTGATCAAAGGGTCGGAGACCGGCGCCCTGTTCGGCTTCCTCACCGGGACGTTCGTGGCCATCGCGCTCATGGAGCCCTTCGGCCTGAGCGCCTTCGTCTTCGTCCTCGTCGGCTACCTCGCGGGGCGCTACGCCGAGACCGCCGATCTCTCGGCGGGTTTCGCCCCGCTGCTCAGCGCCTTCGCCGCGACGCTCCTCGCCAACGTCCTCTTCGCGATGGCCCAGTTCCTGCTCGAGCGGCAGGTGCCGTTCGGCTTCTTCCTGGGCCGCGTCCTCGTCCCTTCTCTCATCCTCAACACGCTGCTCGCGGCGCCGGTGTACCTGGCCGTGCGCCTGTGGCTGCGCGGGGCAGGTGATCTGCGTGTCGTTCGGGCCAGGTAACGACTTCAGCCGCCACGACCGGCCGATCCGGACCGGTCGCCGCGACAAGCCCATCATCCAGCTTCCGTCGGTCGCCCTGCGCGTGGCGATCATGGTGGGCATCGCGGCCGTGCTCTTCGGCATCATCCTCTTCCGCCTCTGGTTCCTGCAGGTCCTCAGCGGGCAGCAGTTCGTGTCCCAGGCCAACGACAACCGCCTGCGCTCGGTCAAGATCGTGGCGCCGCGCGGCTCGATCGTGGACCGCAACGGCAAGGTGATCGTCGACAACCGTCCCGGCCTGGCGGTGGGCATCCGCCCCATGGACGTCCCGGCCGGCCAGATGCCGGCGCTGGTGGACGGCCTCGCGACCGTCCTCAAGATGCCGGCCGGGAAGATCCAGGCCAGGATCGACCAGCAGAAGCTGGTCGGCCTGCCCTACGACCTCGTGATCGTCAAGCAGGACGTCAAGCCCAAGGTCGTCTCCTACCTGCTCGAGCACGATCTCACGTTCCCCGGCGTCGAGATCCAGAAGGACTACCTGCGCCAGTACCCGCAGGGGGACATGGCGGCGCAGATCCTCGGCAACATGGGCGAGATCACCCAGGCGCAGCTCAAGGAGAATCGCTTCAAGGGCTATTCCCCCGGTGACATGGTCGGCCAGCAGGGTCTCGAGTGGACGTACGACCAGTGGCTGCGCGGCCGCGACGGCGTCGCCAAGGTCGAGGTCGACGCCATGGGCCGGCCGAAGGCGAACGCCCAGGTGCCCGGCGGCCGCCTGCCGCAGCCGGGCGACACGCTCGTCACGACCATCGACGCCAAGGTCCAGGCGAAGGCCGAATACGCCCTCCAGAAGGCCATCGACCTGGCGCATTCCACCGGCAACCCGGCCGCCAACGGCGGCGCGGCAGTCGTGCTCGACGCCAAGAACGGCCAAGTCCTGGCCATGGCGAGTTACCCCACATACGACCCCAAGGTGTGGGTCGGCGGGATCAGCGCCAAGGACTACAAGAAGCTCGCCGCGAAGGGCGCCAACTACCCGCTGCTCAGTCGCGCCACCCAGGAGGCCGTGGCCGTCGGCTCCACGTTCAAGGTCATCGACGCGGTGGCCGGCCTGGAGGAAGGCGTGATCACGCCGGCGACGACGTTCTTCTGCAACGGCAGCTTCAAACCGCCGATCGCCTACGACAAGACGGTGTGGCACTGCTGGCTGCCGAGCGGCCACGGGACCATCTCGCTGATCCCCGCCATCGCGCAGTCGTGCGACGTGTACTTCTACAACGTCGGCTACAAGTTCTACCTGCGCCAGGGCACCGAACTCGAAGACTGGGCCGGCCGGCTCGGCATGGGCAAGCGCACGGGCATCGACATCCCCGGCGAGGTCACCGGCCGCGTGCCCACCCCGGCCTGGCGCAAGAGCTACTTCAAGAGCGAGGTCGACCAGCAGTGGACGCCGGGCAACTCGATCAACCTCGCCATCGGCCAAGGTGACTTCACGGCCACTCCGCTGCAGCTGGCCGCGACCTACGCGGCGATTGCCAACGGCGGCACCATGGTCCAGCCGAATCTCGGCCTCAAGGTCGTCAATGCGCAGGGGCAGCTCGTGCGCAGCCTCGAGCCGACGACGTCGCGCCACGTCGAGATCGCGCAGAGCACTCTCGACGCCGTGCGTGCGGGGCTCCGTGAGGCCGCCACCAACGGAACCTCTTCGCCGACGTTCGCCGGCTACTCGATCCCGGTGGCCGGCAAGACCGGCACGGCGCAGGTCTACGGCAAGGGAGACTACGCCTGGTACGCGAGCTACGCGCCGGCCAACGACCCCAAGTACGTGGTCGTGGTCATGGTCGAGCAGGGCGGCCACGGCGGCACGGTCGCCGCGCCGGCCGCCCGCATGATCTACGACCAGCTCTTCCACGTGAAGAGCACCTCGATCACCGGATCGACCGTGACCGACTGATGTTCGACTGGCGCGCCTACCTGCGGCACATCGACTACCTGCTGCTGGCGGCGACCGTCGGCCTGGTCATCTACGGCGTCACGGTCATCTACTTCGCCACGCGGCACGACGTGCTCGGCTCGCCGCTGTACTTCGTGCGCCAGCAGGTGGTGGCGCTCGTCCTCGGCGTGGTCGCGACGGTCGTCGTCACGCTGATCGACTACGAGGTGTATCGCCGTTTCCAGTGGGTCTTCTACGGCGTGTCCGTGTTGCTGCTGGTCACGGTGCTGTTCCTGGGCGTCACCGTGCTCGGCGCCACGCGCTGGTTCGACCTCGGCGTGACGCGCTTCCAGCCGTCCGCGGCGGCGCTGCTGTTCCTGCCGCTGGGCATCGGCGCCTACCTCGCCGACCGGATGGACCTGCTCGGCTCCAAGCGTGTGACGGCCATCGCGCTGGCGCTCGTGGCCGTCCCGGCGCTGCTCGTCTACAAGGAGCCGGACTTCGGCTCGGCCATGGTCATGGTCGTGCTCGTGCTGGCGATGCTCTACTTCTACGGCACGCCGTGGACGCACTTCGCCGTGCTCGGCGGCGCGGGGGCGGCTGCGTTCGTGGTGGCACTCGAGATCCTGCCGCTGGCCGGCATCCACCTCATCCAGACCTACCAGTTGCAGCGCCTGTTCGTGTTCGTGAACGCCGGCAACGATCCGAGCGGCAGCGGCTACAACGTCATCCAGTCGACGATCGCCGTGGGCTCGGGCATGCTCACGGGGCGCGGCAACATGGCGACGCAGACCGGCCTCGACTTCCTGCCCGAGCACCACACCGACTTCATCTTCGCCGTGGTGAGCGAGAGGTTCGGCTTCGTCGGCGCGGTGCTCCTGCTCGCCCTCTACGCGCTCTTCATCTGGCGCTGCCTGCGCATCGCCACGCTCTCGCGCGACATGTACGGGAGCATCCTCGCCGGCGGCATCGGCGTGATGGTGCTCTTCCAGGTGTTCGTGAACATCGGCATGACGATTGGTATCATGCCGGTGACCGGCATCCCGCTGCCGTTCGTGAGCTATGGTGGGACTGCACTCATCTCCTTCCTCATGCTCGTCGGCCTGCTCGAGGCCATCCACCTGCGGGCCAGCCTCACCGCGAGCGATAGGGGGCGCATTGTCCGGTAGCTTGAGTTTCTCGAAGTTCTACAGGAGTTTCACTGAGGCGCGCGATCACACGGCCGAGCAACTTCGGCTCTGCGTGGTCGGCACGGGCCCCGAGCTGGCGCGCGTCGTCGGCGTGCTGTCGACCGGCGCGGAAGATGTGCGGGACGGCGTGAGCTCGGCGCTCGACGCGCTCTCGCTGGCCGACTTCCCGCGCGACGCCGGCCTCGCCGGTCGCTGGGAGATGGCGGTGCTGGTCGCGGCCGGGTGCCCGGCGGCCGAGGCGGCGCCTGTCGTGCGCGCCGTGCACGACGCCGGTCTCCACCTCGTCACGCTCATCGAGGAGCAGGACGGCGGCGCCTGGGCGCGGGCCGCCGGCGTGTTCGACGACGAGATCGCGCGTGGTGTCGGTGGCGATCACAACGGCACGCCGTCGCTCGAGAAGAAGATCGTGCAGGTCGCCCGCGACAAGGCCGCCCGCCTGGCGGCCGAGCTGCCGGCCATGCGTCGCGCCTACTGCGATCACGTCGTCCTCACCAATGCGACGCAGAACGCCGTCATCGGCGCCGTCGTCATCATCCCCGGCGCCGACATGCCGGCGATGACCGCGAATCAGATCCGCATGATCCTCAAGATCTCGGCCGCCTACGGCGAGGATCTGGGGCTCGACAGAGCCCTCGAGGTCCTCTCAGTGGTCGGCTCCGCGTTCGTCTTCCGCGCGCTGGCGCGCCAGGCGCTCGACTTCGTGCCGGGATTCGGCTGGGCCCTCAAGGGTACCGTCGGATTCACGGCCACGGTCGCGCTCGGCGAAGCCGCCATCGCGTACTTCGAGGCCGGGGCACCGCTCCGCGTCTCGCGCATGCAAAGGATCAACCGTCAACTTGACCGAGCACGCTCCAGACTCCCGGGATTCCTTCAGCGAGGGATCGCCGAGGAGTGAGCTAGCCAGACTCCTGGCCCGCGTCACGCGCCCCGGCCGATATACGGGGGGCGAGTTCAACGTCCGTCACAAGCCGGGAGCGCGGCCACGCATCGTGCTGTCCTACCCGGACGTGTACGAGATCGGGATCTCCAACCCGGGCCTGCAGATCCTCTACAGCGTCCTCAACGACGAGACGCCCGCGGTGGCCGAGCGCGCCTACTGCCCTTGGCCGGACATGGCCGGGCTCATGCGCGCCGCCGGCGAGCGCCTCTGGACGCTCGAGAGCATGGAGCCCGTCGCCGGCTGCGACCTGTGGGGCTTCACGCTGCCGCACGAGCTCACCTACACCAACGTCCTCGAGATGCTCGACCTCGCCGGCGTGCCGCTGCGCGCCGCGGAGCGCGGGGAAGAGGACCCGATCGTGCTCGGTGGCGGGCCGGCGGTGGCCGACCCGTGGCCGCTGGCGCCGTTCTTCGACGCCTTCTACATCGGCGAGGTGGAGCACCGCCTCGCGGCGATCGTGGAGGCGCTGGAGGCGCCGGGCCGCTCGGCGCGCCTCGGCGCGCTCGCCGAGGTCCCCGGCGTGTGGGTGCCCGGACGCACCGAGGGATCGGTGCGACGTGAGGTGTTCACCGCGTTCTCGAGCACGCCACCGGTGCTGCGGCCCGTCGTGCCTGTGCTGGAGGCGGTGCACGATCGCGCCGTCGTCGAGGTCATGCGCGGCTGCACCGCCGGCTGCCGCTTCTGCCAGGCCGGCATGTGGTACCGGCCGGTGCGCGAGCGGCCGGTCGACCTCGTCGTGGACGCCGCCGAGCGACTCCTCGACGAGACCGGCTGCGACGAGGTCTCGCTGCTGTCGCTGAGTTCCTGCGACTACAGCGGCGTGCATGAAGCGCTCACGCGCATCCGCGCCCTGCGGCCGGGCGTGCGCGTGTCCCTGCCGTCGCTGCGCATCGACTCGGCGGCGGAGAACCTGTCCCGGTTCGCCGCCGGGCAGCGCGGCTCCATCACGCTCGCTCCCGAAGCGGGCACGCAGGAGCTGCGCGACGCCGTCAACAAGGGCGTCGACGAGGCGCAGTTCCAGGAAGCGGTCGCGGCGACCTTCGCGGGCGGCTTCACCGGCCTCAAGCTGTACTTCATGATCGGCTTGCCCGGCGAGACCGACGACGACGTCGCCGGGATCGCGCGCATGGCGGCGACGGCGGGCGGCTTGGCGCGCGAGATGGCCAAGGGCCGCGCGCGCCTCTCGCTCGCCGTGTCGTCCTACGTGCCCAAGGCGCACACGCCGTTCGAGCACGAACCGTTCGCCGGCGAGGCGACGCTGCGCCGGCGCCAGCAACTCCTGCGCGACGCGATGCCGCGCAACGTGCGCGTCTCGTTCCACGACGTCGCCGCCTCGGTCGTGGAGGCCACACTGGCCCGCGGCGGCCCGGGCAGTGACCGCCTCGTGGAGCGGGCCTGGCGCAACGGCGCCCGGTTCGACGGCTGGACTGAGCAGTTCCGCCTCGACGCCTGGCAGAAGGCGGCGGACGAACTGGGGGTCACGCTCGGCGACTCCGCACCCGTGCTCGATGCCCCGTGGAAGGCGATCGTCGACCCCGGCATCGCGCCGTCGTTTCTCGGCGACGAACTGGCGCGCTCACGCCGTGGAGAGCTCACGGAGGATTGCCGCGACGGCGCCTGCGGCGCCTGCGGCGTCTGCGGCGCGGGCGTCGAGATGGAGGTGCTCGGGTGACCTGGTGGCTGCTCAGCTTCGCGCGACGCGGCCCCGCCCGCTACCTCTCTCACCTCGACACGTCGCGCGCCGTCCAGCGCACGTTCGCGCGTGCCGGCGTGCCCATCGCGCTCTCTCAGGGCATGCGGCCCAAGCCGCGGATCTCGTTGCCCCTGCCGTTGCCGGTCGGCGCGGCGGGGCTCGAGGAGCTCGCAGTGATCGAAGTGCCGGACGAGGTGCCGGGATCCGCGGCGACGCTGCGCGCGTTGCGCGCCGCCGCCCCGCCCGGCCTCGAGCCCCTTGCGGTCGTCGTAGTCGGCGACCAGCACCCGCGCCCGCAGGCGCGAGAAGTGGAGTACACCTGCCGTATCGAGTCTGACGCAGGCGCGCTGCGCGCCGCCGTCGAACGATATGGCAGCGAAGGATCGGTCGTGCGCGAACGCGTCTCGCCCAAGGGCAGGCGCAGGCTCGACCTCAAAGACTATGTGGCCGGCGCCGCCACGGTGGCCGTAGCCGGTGGGACGGAAGTCCGTTTCACCATCAGCTACGGCGCCGAAGGCGCCGCGCGGCCGCAGGAATTCATCGACCAGATCGCCGAGTGGGCGGGGGTCGAACCCGTGATGTACGGCCTCGAACGCCGGCACATCGCGTGGCAAGGCTTGCCCTCGGGGCGTGGCCCCGGGGACGGAAGGAGTGTGTCCTCGTGACGCCAGCAAAGAAAGAGGGGGCCGGCGACCAGCCGGCCGCGGCGGAGGGAGCCCGCACGGCGGGCGAGTCCGCCGGGACCCAGCCGGACACCGGCGCATCGACTTCAGGGACGACCCGGCGGAGGCGCGGCAACCGCGGCGGGCGCCGCCGGCGCAAGCCGGCGGACGGTACCGCAGCCGTGGCCGAGACCGGAGCGACAGCGACCGATGCCGCGGCGCTCGCGACCGACGCCGCGGCGCCGGAAGGCGTGGCGGTCGGGCGCAAGAAGGCGGTCGAGGCCGCCAAGGCCGACACCGCCAGGGACGACCAGGGCGGCGCCGGCGCCGCCTCGCCGGCGCGGGCGGGCGGCGGACGCCGTCGCAGCCGCTCCGGCAGGAAGCCGGTCCAACCGGCGATGGGAGCCGCCGGCGCCGAGGCGCCGGCGCCGCCAGCGCCCGCCGACGCGGAACCTGCGGTCGCCGCAGCCGGACCCGCCGAAAGCGGTCCGGGAGCAGCCGGCGAGAGTGACGCGGAGCCGCGCAAGCGCCGGCACCGTGGCAGCCGCGGCGGCAGGCGCCGCCGCAAGGCGGCCGACGCCGAGCACGCGGAGATCGTGCGCGAGGCCGAGGAGGCCGTCGGCGACGAGGCGCCGCCTCAGACAGGCTCTGCGCCCTTCGGCGCTCCATACGTCGGCATCCCGACGGCGCCTCTGGTGCCGACTGCCGCCGGGCCCTCGATCGCGGCACCGCAGGTTGCGGCGCCCGAGATCGCGGCGCCGAAGACTGCGGCGCCAGAGCCGGTGGCACCGGCTCAGCCGGCGCCCGCCCTGAGCGGTTTCCAGGCGGCGGTGGCCGCGGCGCTCGGCGCCGAGACCGGGCAGCCGCCGGCGCCCGCACCCGAGACCGCCGCGCCGACGACCGAAGCGAACGAGCCTGTGGACCAGGCCGCTGCGGCTGCCGTGGAGGCCGACGAGCCGCCCAGGGTGACCACTCGGGAAGCCGAGCGGCCGCCGGTCCGCGTCGGCGGCTATGCGATCACTGCCGCCGAGCCTGTCTCGCCCGCTGCCGGGAGCCAAGGCAAAGCGGCGAAGGCTGCGGAGGGCCAGGCGGAAGCGGGAGCCGACGCCGGAGCCCTCTCCGGACCCGGAGCCGAGTCCGACGCTGGAACTGGAGCCGAGACGCCGGCGAAGTCGGGCGGCAGGAGCCGTCGCGGCGGACGCCGGCGCGGGAAGGGACGCGCGGTCGCCGAAGGGACGACGGCCGGTGGCGAAGACGCGCTCGTGGGAGACGCTCTCGCCGCCGCTGAGCCTGCCGTGGCGGGCACGCCCGAGGGCGAGACTCAGTCTGCGTCAGACGAAGGCGGAGCGGCGGAAGAGACGCCGGCCGACGACGCCGGCGCACCGGAGAAGCGCCGCCGCCGGGGTGCGCGCGGCGGGCGCAAGGCGCGCGAGCGCAGCGGCGAGGACGAAGCGACTCCTCCGGCGGAGGAAGAGGCCCAGGAGTCACCGGCGGCGAGCAAGCCGGCGGGCAGGCGCGCGGCAAAGCCGGCGGCGAAGCCGGCGGCGGAACGCGCCGACGGCAAGTCGCGGCGCCGTGAGCGTGATCCGCGGCGCCCCAGGGCGATCGTCCGTCAGGACGAGGGCAGCGGTCTCGGCACGACGATGACCGCGCCGTCACCGCGGAGCATGGGCGTGACGGCGGCCGAGATCAAGCGCCGCATCATCCTCGTGACCGACGACGGTCAGGAGTTGCGTGTCGCGCTGGTCGAGGACGGCCGCCTGGCCGAGATCTACATCGAGCGGCCGGACAAGAAGTCGTACCTGGGCGACATCTACCAGGGCAAGGTCGAGAACGTGATGGGCGGCATCGACGCCGCCTTCGTCGACTTCGGGCTCGAGAAGAACGGGTTCCTCTACGTCGACGAGGTCACGACGCCCGAGGGCGAGAAGCGCGCCCGCCGTATCGGCGACGCGCTCAAGAACGGCCAGCAGGTGCTTGTGCAGGTCACCAAGGACCCGATGGGGCACAAGGGCGCCCGGCTGAGCACCAAGATCTCGCTGGCCGGGCGGTACCTGGTCTACGTGCCCGGCGGCAGCGGCGTGGGCGTCTCGCGCCGGCTGCGGGAGTCGGAGCGCGACCGCCTGCGGGACGTCTCCAAGCAGCTCAAGGCCAAGGACGCCGGCATCATCGTGCGCACCATCGCCGAGGGCCACGGGCTCGAGGACCTCAAGCGCGACCTGCAGTATCTCTCGCGCCTGTGGTCGCGCCTCAAGAAGAAGGCCGAGACGGTCAAAGCGCCGGGACTCGTGCACAAGGAGGTCGACATCTCCATCGAAGTGGCGCGCGACCTCTTCAACGACACCTGCGAGAGCCTCATCGTCGACGACCCCAAGCGGCACAAGGCGATCGTGGCCTTCCTCGAGAAGGAAGCGCCGGAGCTGCTGCCCAAGGTCCACCGTCACGACGGCGAGGAGCCTCTGTTCGAGGCCTACGGCATCGAGGAGCAGATCGCCCAGGCCCTGGAACGCCGCGTCCCGCTGCCGAGCGGCGGCAACCTCGTCATCGACCACGCCGAGGCGCTCACCGTCATCGACGTCAACACCGGCCGCTTCACGCGCGGCAAGGGCCTCGAGGACACGATCACCAAGACCAATCTCGAGGCCGCCCGCGAGGTCGTGCGCCAGCTGCGCCTGCGCGACATCGGCGGCATCATCATCATCGACGCCATCGACATGGCGCACGCCAAGAACCGCGAGATGGTGCTGGCGACGCTGGAGGCCGAGCTGGAGACCGACCGCACGAAGACGTACGTGGTCGAGCTCTCGCCCCTCGGCCTGATAGAGATGACGCGCCAGAACACCACGGACGGCGCGCGCGGCATCCTCACGCGCACCTGCCACACGTGCCTCC
>Ga0118677_10004586_pt1 | contig 25035 bp, 37 predicted proteins | sample AliMusrvi5mmetaG_FD_86154 | JGI IMG/M metagenome (GOLD analysis project Ga0118677, IMG submission 86154)
CGGGCGACAACATCGACATCGAGGCGGAGCTCATCACCCCGATCGCGATGGAGAAGGGTCTGCGCTTCGCGGTGCGCGAGGGCGGCCATACGGTCGGCGCCGGCGTGGTCAGCGACATCACCGATTAGGCCGCTAAAATCGAAGAAAAAAAGGTATAATAGCCATGGCTGAGACGAATCATCCGCAGCAGAGAATCCGTATCCGCCTTCGTGCCTACGATCACAGGGTCTTGGACACGAGTGTAGGCAAGATCGTCGAGACGGCGCAGCGGACCGGGGCCGTCGTATCGGGCCCCGTTTTGTTGCCCACTCACATTAAGAAATATACGGTTCTCCGGTCTCCCCACGTCGATAAGAAATCGCGTGAGCAGTTCGAGATGCGGGTGCACAAGCGTCTTATCGAGCTCAACTCGACCACGCAGAAGACGGTCGATGAACTGATGAAGCTCGATCTGCCGGCGGGCGTGGACGTCGAGATCAAGCTTTAATAAGAGGATTTATGAGCGCAGACGAAGCTAAGCCGGACGAGAAGGCCGCGGCCGCCGACAAGCGGGCGCCGGTCCATTTCCGCACCATCCTGGGCAAGAAGGTCGGCATGACCCAGATGTATGGGCGGGGCAACCGCCTCTTCGGCGTGAGCGTGGTCAAGGCCGGGCCTTGCCCGGTCGTGCGGGTCAAGTCGGCGCAGGGTCCGGACGGCTACAACGCCGTGCAGCTGGGCTTCGGCGCGTGGCCCGAGAAGCACTTCTCCAAGCCCGAACTCGGGCAATTCAAGAAGGCGGGCGTCGCGCCGGTCCGCTGGACCCGCGAGGTCCGCGTTCCCGACGTGAAGGGCCTGGAAGCGGGCCAGACGGTCAGCCTCGACGGCGTCTTCAAGCCGGGCGACTACGTGGATGTCCAGGGCACGACCAAGGGCCGGGGCTTCGCCGGCGTCATGAAGCGCCACGGCTTCCGCGGCATGCCTGCTTCCCACGGCGCTTCGGACAAGGAGCGTTCGCCGGGGTCTCTGGCGTCGCGCCGGTCTTTGGGCCGCGTCATGCCCGGCCAGCGCATGGCCGGCCATATGGGCGCCGTGACCGAGAGCACTCTGAAGCTCGAGGTCATCAAGGTCGACCCCCGGGAGAACCTGATCTATCTGGCCGGTCCGGTCCCCGGTCCCCGGGGCGGCCTGGTCACGATTTCCGAGACGGTCAACGCCAAGAAGCACTACACCGCCCCGATCCTGCCCAGCGTCCGAAAGGACAAGATGGGCAACATCATCGGCGGCAAGAAACCCACGAAGGTCGCGCCGAAATAGAGGATGCCATGCAAGCGCAACTACTGAACGTCAAGGGGGCGGAGGTCGGCAAGGTCGAACTTCCCGACGCCGTCTTCGGTCGGCGCCCCTCGCCGCAGTTCCTGCACGAGTACGTGACGGTCTATCTCGCCAACCAGCGGCGGGGCATGGCGAACACCAAGACGCGCGCCGAGGTCTCCGGCTCCGGCAAGAAGCCCTGGAAGCAGAAGCATACCGGCCGGGCCCGCGCGGGATCCTTGCGCTCGCCGCTGTGGCGCCACGGCGGCGTCACCTTCGGTCCGCGCGCCGGGCACGTGCACCTGGACTTCCCCCGGGCCAAGGCCCGCCTGGCCCTGGTCCACGCCCTGTCCGCCAAGCAGGCGGAAGGCGCTTTCGTGTTCGTGGAGAGCCTGGGCGTGGAGGAAGCCAAGACCAAGGCCGTGGTCGCGCTGCTCGAGTCCCTCAAGTGCGGCGACCGCAAAGGCTGCACCCTGCTGGTCCTCGACGCTCCCGACGCCAAGCTCGCCCAGGCCAGCCGCAACATCCCGAACGTGGAACTGGCCCTGGCCGCCGATGTCAGCGCTTACGGCGTGCTGCGGGCCCGGCGTCTGGTGGTCACCAAGCCGGCGCTGGAGAAGCTGCGGACGCGCTGCGCGTCCTTGGGGGACGTCAAGGCCACCGAGGGCAAAGCCGCCGACGGCAAGGCCGCCGCGCCCAAGGCGGCGCCGGCTTCCCGCAAGAAGGGCAAGGGGAACTGACATGGCCAAGACGACACCCGTTTCTGACGAGACCTTCGGCGTCATCGTGCGGCCGCTTTTGACCGAGCGCAGCACGATCCAGAAGGAGAAGTTCAACCAGTACGCCTTTGAGGTGGCGCGCACCGCCGACAAGGGGAGCATCCGGCGGGCGGTCCAGGCCCTGTTCAAGGTCGACGTTCTGGCCGTGCGCACGATGGTGATGCCGGGCAAGTACCGCCGCTACGGACGCGGCGGCGGAATGCGACCCGATTGGAAGAAGGCCATCGTCAAGATCGGCAAGGGCCAGAAGATCGAGGTCGCGGAGCAGTCGTCCTAGGAAGGATTTATGCCAATCAAGAGCTTTAGGCCGTACACGCCGTCCCGCCGGAACATGACTTCGGCGGACTACTCGGACCTGACCGCGACGCGGCCCGAGAAGAGCCTGGTGCGCGCGCTCAAGAGGACGGGCGGCCGCAACAACACCGGCATGATCATGGTCCGCCATCAGGGCGGGGGCGCCAAACGGGCCTACCGGGTGGTGGATTTCAAGCGCGACAAGATCGGCATCCCGGGCAAGGTGGCGACCATCGAGTACGACCCGAACCGCAGCGCCCGCATCTGCCTGGTCAATTACGTCGACGGCGAGAAGCGCTACATCCTGCATCCCGCGGGGCTCAAGGTCGGCGACATCGTCATCAGCGGCCCCGACGTGGAAATCAAGCTCGGCAACACCCTGCCCCTGGCCAAGATCCCCGAGGGGTCTTTCGTGCACAATGTGGAGCTTTCCCCGGGCAAGGGCGGCCAGCTCATGCGCGCGGCCGGCACCCAGGCGCAGCTCATGGCCAAGGACGCGGGCTACGCCCAGCTCAAGATGCCTTCGGGCGAGCTCCGGCTGGTGCCGGAGAGCTGCCTGGCGACGCTGGGCCAGGTCTCCAACGCGGAGCACAACACCATCAACCTCGGCAAGGCGGGGCGCTCGCGCCACCGCGGCATCCGCCCGACGGTGCGCGGCGGAGCCATGAACGCGACCGACCATCCGCTGGGCGGCGGCCGCGGCAAGTCCAAGGGCGGCAACCACCCGCGCTCGCCGTGGGGCCAACTGGCCAAGGGCTACAAGACGCGCAATAAGAGGAAGGTCTGGGGCTGGATGATCGTCGCCGACCGGCGGCGCAGCCAGACCCAGTCCTGAGAGGGAGCTTATGAGCAGATCCAGCCGCAAAGGGCCGTTCATCGACGCGAAACTCCTCCTGAAGGTCCAGAAGATGACCGCCTCCGGAGAGAAGAGGCCCATCAAGACCTGGGCCCGGCGCAGCACCATCCCGCCGGAGTTCGTCGGGCACACGTTCGCGGTGCACAACGGGCGCAAGTTCCTGCCCATCTACGTCACCGAGCAGATGGTGGGCCACAAGCTGGGGGAGTTCTCCTTCACCCGGCATTTCCGGGGCCATGGTGGGGCCCACAAAGAATCCACCTCTTTGACCTGAGGCCACCATGGAAGCTACAGCCTACGCCAGATTCCAAAGATTCGGGACGCGCAAGGTCGCGCAGGTCCTCAAGGAGATCCGGGGCAAGTCGGTGCTGCAAGCCGAGCAGATGCTGCCCCTGATCCCGCGGACCTGTGGCCACATGGTCGCCAAGACCGTGCGCTCCGCCGCCGCCAACTTGACCATCAAGGCCAGGCTCGCGGGCAAGACCTTGGTCCCCGAGAACGTCTACATCAAGTCCTGCTGGTCGGGCAAGGGGCCGATGGGACAGATGCGCCGGGTCATGCCCGCCCCCATGGGCCGGGCCAACACCTTCAAACGCAAGGTCTGCCACCTGACCGTCGTGGTGTCGGACGAGGCCGGGAGATAAATCATGGGCAACAAAACACATCCCAGGGGTCTGCGCCTGGGCTATACCGCGGATTGGGAATCCAAGTGGTTCTCGCTGCGGGAGATGCCGGCCTTGATCGGCGAGGATTTCAAGATCCGCAGCCTGGTCAAGAAGACCTTCCGCATGGCGGCGGTCAGTTGGGTCGGCATCGAGCGCGCGGGCTCCTACCTGCGCGTCAATATCCACACCGCCCGGCCGGGCGTGGTCATCGGCAAGCGCGGGGCTGACATCGAGGCCATCCGCGGCAAGATCGAGGGACTCACCCAGCGCAAGACCTTCATCAACGTGATGGAGATCAAGGATCCCGAGCTCGACCCCCGGCTGGTGGCCGAGGCCATCGCCATCCAGCTTGAGAAGCGCATCGCCTACCGCCGCGCCATGCGGCGGTCCATCGAGCGCACCATGCAGTCCGGAGCTCTGGGCATCAAGGTCATGGTGGGCGGGCGCCTCAACGGCGGCGAGATCGCGCGGCGCGAGTGGGCCCGTGAGGGCCGCGTGCCCCTGCATACCTATTCCGCGGACGTGGACTACGGGACCGCGGAGGCCTACACCACCGCCGGGATCATCGGCGTGAAGGTCTGGATCTTCAAGAAGCTGCATTTCGTCAAGGGCGCCAAGGAGTTCCAGCAGCTGGCCAAGGCCGCGGTCGCCGCGGCCGCCACCCAGGCTGCCCTGGCCGGCGCGGCGGCGCCCCAATCCGCGCCCGCAGCCGTCGCAGCCCCGGTCGCGCCGGAAGGAGGCACCCCCCATGCTGATGCCTAAGCGCGTCAAGTATCGCAAGCCCCACAGCCATCCGCGCATCAAGGGGCCGGCCAAGAAGGGGTTCTCCATCGCGTTCGGGGAGTACGGGCTGAAGGCGCTGGAGCCCAAGTGGGTGACCGTGCGCCAGATCGAGGCGGCGCGCGTCGCCATCAGCCGGCACATGAAGAAGGGCGGCAAGATGTGGCTGCGCGTCTTCCCGGACAAGGCGATCACCAAGCACCCGGCCGAGACCCGCATGGGCAAGGGTAAGGGCGCTCCGGACCATTGGGCAGTCGTCGTCCGTCCCGGGCGCATGCTCTTCGAGATCGAGGGCGTCACCCAGGAAGAGGCCAAGGCCGCCCTGCGCGTGGCCGCCTTCAAGCTGCCCATCCGCACCGCGTTCGTCGCACGGGAGCACCTATGAAGGCCAAGGACAGAGAGAATCTTCGCAACCATTCGGCGGCGGAGCTGCGGGTCGAACTGACGCAGACCCGGGAGAAGCTCTTCCGCCTGAGGTTCAAGCAGGGGGTCGCGCCGGCCAAGAACCCGCTGGAGCTGCGCAATCTGCGCCGCCACGCGGCCCGGCTCGAGACCTGGATCCATCAGAAAAAGGCGGCGCCGGCGCCGCAAGCCGGCGCGGTCGCTCCGGCGCGCGGGCGCAGCAACGCAAAATCCAAGGCTGCGCAGCCCAGCGGCGCTGCCGCGCCGCTGAAATCGTGAGGCCAACCATGTCCCCTGAAACCACTGTGGAGCGCAGCAAGCGCAAGACCCTCTCCGGCGTCGTCGTCTCGGACCGCATGAACAAGACGCGCGTCGTGGAGGTCCTGCGGCTGGTGCGGCATCCCTTCTACGAGAAAATCATCCGCAAGAGCAACCGCTTCAACGCGCATGATGAGACCAACCAGTCCCATGAGGGCGACCTGGTCGAGATCATGGGCAGTCGGCCGATCTCCCGGACCAAGCGCTGGCGTGTGGTCCGGGTCATCAAGGCCGCGCCCCGCCGGCCCGGAAGTCCCGAGACGGAGGTCAAGTCATGATCCAGCTGCGATCTATCATCAACGTCGCCGACAACTCGGGAGCCCGCCGGATCCAGTGCTTCCACGTCAATAAGGGGCATTATCACCGCTACGCCACGGTGGGCGACGTCATCGTCGCCAGCGTGCGTGACGCCACGCCCAACAGCGCCGTCAAGAAGGGCGACAAGGTTCGCGCCGTGATCGTGCGCACGGTGTTCAACCGGCGCCGCCCGGACGGGTCCTACATCCGCTTCGACGACAACGCGGCCTGCCTCATCGACGACAACGGTGAGCCCCGGGGGACCCGGGTCTTCGGACCGGTCTCCCGCGAGTTGCGCGACCTGGAATATCTCAAGATCATATCATTGGCCCCCGAGGTGGTCTGACGCGATGAAACTCAAGCTGCGTAAGAAGGACAAGGTGATGGTCATCGCCGGCAAGGACAAGGGCAAGACCGGCGAGGTCCTCAAGATCTACCCGGACGAGGGCCGCATCCTGATCAGCAAGATCAACATGGTGACCAAGCATAAGAAGCCCCGCCAGAGCGAGCCCGGCGGGCTGCAGAAGATGGAGGCGCCCATCGCCTTCTCCAACGCCATGCTGATGTGCCCCAAGTGCGAGAAACCCGTGCGGCCCAAGCTCGACAAGCTCGCCACGGGCGAGACCGTGCGGCTCTGCCGCCGCTGCGGCGAGACGATACTTTAGAGGAGCCCAGAGGACATTATGGTTGAGAAGGACGCGAACGCAAAGGCCGCGCCGGCGAAGAAGCCGGCCCCGGCTCAGGCCAAGGTCGGCAAGAAGGCCGCCGACGCCAAGGCCGGCAAGCCCACCGGTCCCGCGATGGCCGTCTCCGACGGCCGCGAGGCCAAACATCCGGTCCCGCGCCTCAAGAAGCGCTACCTGGAGGAGGTCGTGCCGGCCCTGATGAAGGCCCACGGCTTCGAGAACCCCTTCCAGGCGCCGCGCCTGCTCAAGATCGTGCTCAACGTGGGCGTCTCCGAGGCGCGTGAGAACGTCCAGATGATCGACGGCGCCCGCGAGGAGATGGCGCTGGTCACCGGCCAATGGCCGCAGCTGCGCCGGGCGCACAAGTCCATCTCGAACTTCAAGCTGCGCCAGGGCATGCCCATCGGTCTGCGCGTGACCATGCGCGGCGACCGCATGTACGAGTTCCTGGACCGGCTCATCTCCGTCTCCATCCCCCGCATCCGGGACTTCCGGGGCCTGGAGCCCCGCGGGTTCGACGGCACCGGGAACTTCAACTTGGGGCTGCGCGAGCAGTTGATCTTCCCGGAGATCAATGTCGAGAAGATCACCAAGCCCAGGGGCCTGAACCTGACGTTCGTGATCAGCGGCGGCAGTGATGAGCGGAGTCTCAATCTGCTGAAGGCGCTGGGGATGCCGTTCAAGGCGCCGGCGGCGCCGGCGAAGGCCGCGGCGCCCGAAGTGGCGGCGGCCGGTGCGGGGGGGAACTGACATGGCGACCACGGCGTGGAAGGCGAAGACGCAGCGGGTCCCGAAGTTCTCGACCCGGCAGCACAACCGTTGTCAGATCTGCGGACGGAGCCGGGCCTACTATCGGGACTTCGGGCTCTGCCGCATCTGTTTCCGCAAGATGGCGCATCTGGGGCAGCTCCCCGGCGTCAAGAAATCCTCCTGGTAGGGTGACCCATGGACCAATTATCCGACCTGTTGACCCGCATCCGCAACGCCAGCCTCCGGCAGAAGGACCGCGTGGACGTCCCTCACGGCAAGCTTAAGCTCGAGGTCGTGCGCATCCTCAAGGAGGAGGGCTTCGTCGCCAATTACAAGACCTTCTTCGCCAACGGCAACAAGCGCGGCACCATCCGGGTGTTCCTGAAGTACTCCCCGGAGAAGGAGGCCGTGATCCGGGGCATCCAGCGCGTTTCCAAGCCCGGTCTGCGTATCTACCGGTCTTACCGCGAGATCCCGCGGGTGCGCGGCGGCTTCGCCGTGACCATCCTCTCCACCCCGCAGGGAGTGCTCACGGGCAAGCAGGCCAAGGACAAGAAAGTCGGCGGAGAGATCCTCTGCCAAGTCTGGTGAGATAACCATGAGCCGAATAGGAAAGATGCCGGTCGTGATTCCCCAGGGGGTCCAGGTCTCCATCGCCGATGGCATGGTGACCGTCAAGGGGCCCAAGGGTCAGCTCCAGCAGCGCCTGCACCCGCTGGTGCGCGCCGAGGTCAAGGACGGCAAAGTGCTGTTGACCGCGGACCTCAACGCCGCCCGCGAGGCCTCCGCCATCTACGGCATGAGCCGGGCGCGCGTCAACAACATGGTCGTGGGCGTGTCCAGCGGCTTCGTCAAGACCCTCGACATCGTGGGCCTGGGCTTCCGGGCCGAGGTCGCGGGCCAGAAGATGACCCTGAGTCTGGGCAAGTCCCACCCCGTGCCCTTCACGGCGCCGGCCGGCATCACGTTGGGCGTCGACCCCAAGAAGACCCAGATCACAGTGGCGGGGTCGGACAAGGATCTCGTCGGCGAGACCGCGGCGAAGATTCGGGGCCTGCGCAAGCCCGAGCCCTACAAGGGCACCGGCATCCGCTACCAGGGCGAGCATGTCCGCAAGAAGGCGGGCAAGACCGCGGCCGGAGCCGGGGTCGGCGCCGCCGGAGCGGCGGGCGCCAAGAAATAGAGGACCAGATCACCCATGAAAGACAAGTGGACGCGATACGAGTACCGCCAGAAGCGCACGCGCGATAAGCTAGCCCAACGCCCGGAGGGGCGGCCGAGGCTCAGCGTGCACCGCAGCCTCAAGTACCTCTACGCCCAAGTCGTCGATGACGGCGCGGGCAAGACCCTAGCCTTCGCCTCCTCCCTATCCAAGGAGCTCAAGGGAGAGAAGGCGGGCAAGACCATCGCCGCCGCCAAGAAGGTCGGCGAGCTGATCGCCAAGAAGGCGCTGGCCGCGGGCGTCAAGAAAGTCGCTTTCGACCGGGGCGGCCTGGTCTACCACGGCCGCATCAAGGCCCTGGCCGACGCGGCACGGGCCGGCGGATTGGAATTCTAGGAGAGCCATCATGAGCGCGCAAACCCCCAGCACGCAGACCCCTGCCCCCTCGCCGTCGTCTCCGGGCCAGGGCGCCGGCCGGCGCTACGACCCCCGGATGCGTCAGAGGCGCGATCCCAACGCCCGCGCCGAGGATGGTTTTCGCGAGACGGTCGTGGCCATCAACCGGGTCTCCAAGACCGTGAAGGGCGGCAAGCGATTCTCCTTCGCGGCCCTGGTCGTCATCGGCGACGGCGCGGGCACCGTGGGCTTCGGCCTGGGCAAGGCCCGCGAGGTGCAGGGCTCTATCCTGAAGGCCAACGCTCAGGCGCGCAAGAACATCATGAAGTTCCCGCTCGTGGGCGACACCATCCCGCACGAGATCGTCGCCAAGTTCGGCGCCGGCAAGGTCTGGATGAAGCCCGCGGCCCCGGGCACCGGCGTCATCGCCGGCGGCGGGGTGCGGGCCGTGCTGGAGGCCGGCGGCATCCGCAACGTCCTCACCAAGAGCCTGGGATCGAACAACGCTTTCAACGTGGTCGGCGCGACGCTGGAATGCCTCCGTCAGCTGCGCACCAGCGAAGCCACGGCCAAGCTCCGCGGCAAGTAGAGGCAAGGTCATGAGCGAGAAGAACATCGTCAGTCTCACCAATCTGCGCCCCACCCCGGGCTCGCGCCGTCGCGGCGTGCGTCTGGGCATGGGAGAGGGCTCGACCACCGGGCAGACGGCGACGCGCGGCCAGAAGGGCCAGCGCAGCCGCTCCGGCGACGGCAAGATGTCCGGCTTCGAGGGCGGCCAGACCCCCCTCTTGCGCCGCATCCCCAAGCGGGGCTTCACCAACGGCCCGTTCCGGAAGCTCTACCAGGTGGTGTCTTTGGACGCCATCCAGAGGACCTTCCGCAACCAGAAAGAGGTCAACGTCGAGGCCCTGCGCATCCACGGCCTGGTTAAGGGCCGGCTGCCGGTCAAGGTCCTCGGCGACGGGAGCCTGAACTCCGCCTTCAAGATCAGCGCCCACGCGTTCTCGGGCAGCGCCCGGGAGAAGATCCAGAAGGCCGGCGGAGAGGCCGTGGTCATCGCGAAAGCCAAATGATCCAGCGCTTCACCGACATCTTCGAGGTCCCGGACCTGCGCAAGCGGGTGCTCTTTACTTTGGGCGCCGTCGCGGTCTATCGCTTGGGCGCCGGCATCCCGATCCCGGGCATCAACGGCGACGCGATCCGGGCCATCTTCGAGGCCCAGAAGAACAGCCTCCTGGGGTTCTTGAACATCTTCTCGGGCGGCGCTTTGGGCCGGTTCTCGATCTTCTCCATGGGGGTCATGCCGTACATCAACGCCTCCATCATCATGAGCCTGTTGCAGGGCGCTCATGTGCTGCCCTATCTGGACCGTCTCCATAAGGAAGGGGAGCTGGGCCGGCGCAAGCTCAACAGCCTCACCCGCTACCTGACCCTGTTCCTGGCCGCTTTCCAGTCGTTCGGTTTGACGATCGCGGTCACCAAGATGCCGTCGCCGGGAGGCATCCCCGTGGTCTCCAACCCGACCTGGGGCTTCTACATGATGACGGTGCTGACCCTGACCGCCGGGACTATCTTCATCATGTGGCTCGGCGAGCAGATGACCGAGAACGGGATTGGCAACGGCATCTCGCTGCTGATCTTCGCGGGCATCGTCGAGCGCATCCCCAGCGCGGTCTACAACGAGATCTCCCTGGTGCGCATGGAGGAGAAGGGGCTGATCACGGAGCTTTTCCTGCTAGCCGCGCTGATCCTGGTCATCATGTCGGTGGTGTGGGTGGAGACGGCCCAGCGCAAGATCCCGGTGCAGTACGCCAAGCGCGTGGTCGGGCGCAAGATGTACGGCGGCGCCTCGAGCTACCTGCCCTTGAAGGTCGACCAGTCCGGCGTCATCGCGGTCATCTTCGCGGTGTCGCTGCTGACCGTGCCCATGACGGTGGTGACCTTCGCGCCGCAGGCGCCCTGGGCGGCCAAGATGATGGAGTTCTGGAGCCGGGGCAACTGGATGTACCAGCTCGTCTACGCGCTCCTGGTGATCTTTTTCTGCTATTTCTACAACTCGGTGTCCATCAACCCCACGGACCTGGCCGACAACATGAAGAAGTCGGGCGGGTTCGTGCCGGGCATCCGGCCGGGCGAGCCGACGGGCAAGTACATCGAGTGGGTGTTGGAGCGCATCACCCTGGGCGGGGCCCTGTTCGTGGCGGCCATCGCCGTCCTGCCCGACTACCTGCGCCGCCAGCTCAACGTCGGCTTCTTCTTCGGCGGCACCTCGCTTTTGATCGTGGTGGGCGTGGCGTTGGACACCATGGGGCAGCTCGAGGCGCACCTCATCATGCGCCACTACGAGGGCTTCCTCAAAAAGGGCCGCATCCAGCAGCGCTGGTTCAACGTGGGAAGCCAATGATCGTCATCCTGATCGGGGCGCCGGGCTCGGGCAAGGGGACGCAGTCGTCCGTGTTCTGCGAGCGCTTCGCTTTCACGCATCTGTCCACCGGAGACATCTTCCGCGCCGAGATGGCCGCCAAGAGCGCCCTCGGGCTCAAAGCCGCTGAATACGTCAACAACGGCAAGCTGGTCCCGGACGGTGTCGTCACGGAGATGGTGGCCGGCAAGCTCTCCGACCCGCAGAAGGGGCGCTACCTGCTCGACGGATTCCCGCGCAATCTAGCCCAGGCCCAGGCCTTGTCCGGCCTGCTGGCCAAGCGCGGCGCGGGCGTCGACCTGGTCCTGTTCCTGGATCTCACCGCGGTCGAGGCCATGAAGCGGCTGACCTCCCGGCGCATCTGCGGCGGCTGCGCGGAGGTCTTCAATGTTTTGAGTCGTCCGCCCAAGGTCGACGGCAAATGCGATAAGTGCGGCCAGGCCCTCGTGCAGCGCGAGGACGACTCCGAGGCCACGGCGCGCAAGCGGCTGATGGTCTACGAGGACCTCACCCGGCCCCTGGTCGCCTACTACAAGGCCGAAGGGGTCCTCCACGAACTCGACGGCGGGCGCAGCCCCGAGGCGGTCGCCGGGGCCCTGGCCGAGATCGTGGCGCCGCAGTTGGGGGCGCGCTAGCGCGAGACATGTTTTCCACCAAGACCATCGAACTCAAGAGCGACGAGGAGATCGCCTGCCTGCGGCAGGGCGCGGAGATCCTCTCCCAGGCGCTGGCGGCCGTCATGGCCGCGGCTCAGCCCGGGACCACCACGCTGGAACTCGACCGCCTCGCGGCCGCGGAGCTCGCCCGGCGCCACGCCAAGCCGGCGTTCCTGGGCTATCACGGGTTCCCCGCCTCGCTCTGCGTCTCGATCAACGACGAGATCATCCACGGCATCCCATCGGCGGACCGCCGCCTCCGGGCGGGCGACCTGGTCAGCCTAGACCTGGGCTGTCTCTACGAGAGCTTCTACACCGACGTGGCCGTGACCGTGGGCGCGGGGCCGGTGAGCCCGGCCGCGGCCCGGCTCATGACCGCGACTCGGGACGCGCTGGCCGCCGGCATCGACGCGATGCACCCGGGCGGCCGCCTCGGCGACGTCTCCCAGGCCGTCCAGGAGCACGCGGAGGCGGCGGGATTCTCCGTGGTGCGCGAATTCGTGGGCCACGGCATCGGCCGGGCCCTGCATGAGGACCCGCCGGTCCCCAATTTCGGGAAGGCCGGGACGGGGCCGCGGCTGGCGGCCGGCTTGGTGGTGGCCATCGAGCCGATGGTCAATGCCGGGGGCTGGGAGGCGCGCACGCTCGAGGACGGCTGGACCTGCGTGACCAAAGACGGCAGCCTCTCGGCGCATTTCGAGCATACCGTGGCGATGACCGCCCAGGGTCCGGAAGTCCTGACGTGGCACGGAAAAAAATGACCCATGAGCGCCGTCATCGGGGATATATGAAATGGTGAAGGAAGATAAGATCGAGGTGGAGGGCAGCATTCTGGAGGCCCTCCCCAATGCGATGTTCCGCGTGGAGATCGCGCCGGGGAAGGTCGTCCTGGCGCATATCTCGGGGAAGATGCGCATGCACTACATCAAGATCCTGCCCGGAGACCGGGTGCGAGTCGAACTGTCGCCCTATGACCTCAGCCGCGGCCGGATCGTCTACCGGGAGCAATAAGATGAAGGTGAGAGCCAGCGTCAAGCCGATCTGTCAGAAGTGTCGGGTCGTCAAGCGCAATGGGGTGGTGCGGGTACTCTGCAGCAACCCCAAACACAAGCAACGTCAGGGTTAAGGAGAAAATGCGATGGCACGCGTAGCCGGAGTGGATTTGCCGAAGAACAAGAGGATCGACGTCGCCTTGTGCTACGTCTATGGGATCGGGAGGCAGCGAGCCGACGAGATCCTGGCCAAGCTCAGCGGCCAGGTCGCACCCGCGACGCGGGTCAAGGACCTCACCGAGCAGCAGGCCAGCCTCCTCAGCAACTTGATCGTCAAGGAGTACAAGGTGGAAGGCGAGCTGCGCCGCGAGTTGGCGGGCCATCTGCAGAGATTGCAGGAGGTGGGCTGCTACCGAGGGTTCCGCTATCGCCGTAACCTGCCGGTCCGGGGCCAGCGCACGCGTACCAACGCGCGCACCCGGCGCGGACGCCGTAAGACCGTGGGCGTGGGCAAGTCGGTCGAGAGGCCGGGCGCCCCCAAGGCGTGACCCTAAATAGGAAGGATTAGAGCTATGGCAGACGAGGAAAAGAAACCGACGCCCGCGGCTCCGGCCGCAGCGCAGGCGACACCCCAGGCCGCGCCGTCGGCGCCGGCCGCCCGGCCGCAAGCCGGGGGGGGCGCTAAGAAGTCCTGGAAGGGCCTGACCTACGCGAAGGTCTACATCCAGTGCTCGTTCAACAACACCATCGTCTCGCTGACCGATGAGCGCGGCGACGTGCTGGCCTGGGCCTCGGCGGGAGGCAGCGGGTTCCGGGGCACCAAGAAGGGCACGCCCTTCGCGGCCGGGGTGACCGCCACCAAGATCTCCAAGCGCGCCATGGAACTCGGCGTCAAGCAGATCTCGGTCTTCATCAAGGGGCCCGGCCCGGGCCGGGAGACGGCGGTGCGCAGCCTCGGCAACGCCGGCCTCACCATCATCAGCATCAAGGACGTCACGCCCCTCCCGCACAACGGCTGCCGTCCGCCCAAGGCCAGGAGGGTCTAATGCGCTACACCGGAGCCGTCTGCAAACTCTGCCGCCGCGAGCAGACCAAGCTGTTCCTCAAGGGTGACAAGTGCCACGCCAAGTGCACCTTTGACAAGCGCCCCATGCCTCCCGGTTCGGCGCGGCCCCAGCGGGGCAAGCCCTCGGCCTTCGCCGTCCGTCTGCGCGAGAAGCAGAAGCTGCGCCGCATGGTCTCCATGACGGAGAAGCCTTTCAAGCGTCTGGTGGAGGCCGCCTCCCAGAGTCCGGAAGCCTCCGGCGACCACCTCCTGCGAGCCCTCGAGTTGCGCCTTGACAACGTGGTGCGGCGCATGGGCCTGGCCACTTCTCTCAAGCAGGCGCGCCAGCTGGTGCGCCACGGCCAGATCAAGATCGGCGGCAAGAGGGTCGGCATCCCTTCGTACAAAGTCCGGGCCGGAGACATCGTGGCCTTGGACCAGAGGTATCGGGAGAACGTGGGCGTCAAGCTCAGCCTGGAGACAGCCAAGAGGCTCAATCAGAGGCCGAGCTATCTGGAGTACAATGAAGGCGAGTTCTCCGCCAAGATCATGCGTCTGCCGGAGCGGGCCGAGATGTCGTTCCCGGTCAACGAGCAGCTCATCATCGAGTACTATTCCAAGTAGGGGTGCGAGGGGGTAAGTGAGTCCATGGCTTATAAAGAACTGATTCTGCCGCAGAAGCTCAGCGTCGACGAAAAGACGATGTCGGAAAACTACGCCAAGTTCATCGCCGAGCCATACGAACGGGGCTACGGGCACACCGTGGGCAACGCCCTGCGTCGGGTGCTCCTGTCCAGCCTCGAGGGCGCGGCCGTGACCGCGGTGCGCATCGACGGCGCCACCCACGAATACGCCACCCTGCCCGGCGTGAAGGAGGATGTGATGAACATCCTCCTCAACCTCAAGAAGCTGCGGGTGCGGCTCTTCTCCAACGGCCCGGAGACGGTGTATCTCACCGCCAACAAAGAGGGCGAGGTGACCGCCGGGACGGTGCGCGTCAACTCCAACGTCGAGGTGGTCAACAAGGACCTCGTCATCGCCAACCTCGAAGCGGGCGGCAAGCTCGACATGGAGATCGAGATCTCCAAGGGCCGCGGCTACATCCCGGCCGAGGACCTGCGCCAGCAGACCCACTGGCCGGCGGGGTTCCTGCCCGTCGACGCCCTCTTCTCCCCGGTGGGCAAGGTGCATTACGACGTGGAGAACGCGCGCGTCGGGCAGGTCACCGATTACGACCGGCTCATCATGGAGATCTGGACCGACGGTTCGCTCAATCCCGCGGAGGCGCTCATCCAGTCATCTAAGCTGTTGCGCCAGTCCCTCGACATCTTCATCCCTGAGGAAGCGGCTCCGGCGGCTGAAGGCGCGGCCTTCGCCGGCGAGGGCGGCGCGACCGTGGGCGAGGCCTTGGGCGGCGACTCCAAGCTCAAGGACATCCTGGGCCAGCCCATCGAGATGATCGAGCTTTCCTCGCGCGCTTCCAACTGCCTGAAGGTCGCGCGCATCAAGACCATCGGGGAGCTGGTCTCCAAGCGCGACGAGGAGCTTCTGGCCGTCAAGAACTTCGGCCAGAAATCCCTCGACGAGATCAAGGACCGCCTCAAGGACATGGGGCTGTCTCTGGGCATGCAGGTCAACGCCTGAACCGGTTGCTATAATCAAAGAGAGGCCGTTATGATCAAGACTCTGGGCGGACGCAAATTGGGCGTGACCAGCTCGCATCGCCGGGCCATGCTCCGCAATATGGTGACGAGCCTGTTCCTCCACGAGAAGGTGGAGACCACGATCGCCAAGGCCAAGGAGCTGCGGCCCCTCGCGGAGCGCCTCATAACGCACGCGGTGCACGGACGGCATCCTCAGGTGCGCCGCGCCATCCAGGACAAGACCGTCTACCGCAAGCTCTTCGAGGTGCTCGCCCCGCGCTACGCCAAGCGGCCCGGGGGCTACACCCGCATCCTGCGGCTCGCCCCCCGTGCGGGCGACAACGCCTCGCGCGGACAGATCAGCCTAGTCGCTTAGTCTTATGTTCGACTTCCTCTTCGGCCTCTTCTCCAACGATATGGGCATCGACCTGGGCACGGCCAACACCCTGGTCTACGTGAAGAACCAGGGGATCGTGCTGCGGGAGCCGTCAGTGGTGGCCATCGACCGGGAGACCCGGCGCGTGCTGGCCATGGGAGCCGAGGCCAAGCGCATGCTGGGGCGCACCCCGTCGTCGATCGTCGCGGTGCGGCCGCTCAAGAACGGCGTCATCGCGGACTTCGAAGTGACGCAGGAGATGATCAAGTACTTCATCCGCAAGGTCCACAACCGGCGCTCCCTGCTGCATCCGCGCATCGTCATCGGCATCCCCTCGGGCATCACCGAGGTGGAGCGGCGCGCGGTGCAGGAGTCGGCGGAGCAGGCGGGGGCCCGGGAGGTCTACCTCATCGAGGAGCCCATGGCCGCGGCCATCGGGGCGGACTTGCCGATCTCCGAGCCGCACGGCAACTTCATCGTCGATATCGGCGGGGGCACCACCGAGGCGGCGGTGATCTCGCTGGGAGGCCTGGTCGTCTCGAAATCCATCGACATCGCGGGTGACGAGATGGACGAGGCCGTGATGATGCATTTCCGCAGGAAGTACAATCTCCTCATCGGGGAGACCACCGCCGAGGACGTCAAGATCCAGATCGGCTCGGTCTTCCCGCTCAAGGAGGAGAAGACCATGGAAGTCAAGGGCCGGGATCAAGCCACCGGCCTGCCCAAGACGGTGCTGATCACGTCGGAAGAGGTGCGCCAGTCCCTGATGGAGCCGGTGCAGCTCATCCTCGACGTGATCAAGAACACGCTGGAGGAGACACCGGCGGAATTGTCCGCGGATCTAGTGGACCGAGGCATCATGCTGGCCGGCGGCGGGTCGCTCCTGCGGGGGCTGCCCGACCTTATCCGGCAGGAGACCGAGCTGCCCGTGCATCGCGCCGCCGACCCCTTGAGCTGCGTGGCCATGGGGGCGGGGAAGTTCCTAGAAGAGCTCGACAACATCACGGACCGACGCCCGGACTTCGTCACCTCGTACCGCTACCGCGGGTCATAAGCCGCCCGGACAGCCTGGCTGTCCGGCGTTTCCGCCAGCCGTTCCGGATCACGGACGCCGTTGCACGACGGCGGAACGGCGAAGGCGAGCTCGGGAAGGCGAAGCCTTCCCCCGCTGAGCATGCATCGCGAGATAAGAGTTTCTAACTACGTCCTGGCCACACTTTCAGCGCTGGCGCTGGCGCTGCTGTCCTTGCCCCTGACCGCGCCGGTGCGGACGCTCAAAGCCGGCGTGGTCTACCTGCTCAACCCCGTGGCCTATTACGGGGCTAAGGGCGCGCAGCGGCTGGCGGACGTGCCGCCCGGCGTGGCGCGCCTGCTGCGCGCGGATCTGGACAACATCCAGCTTCAGGCGCAGCTGCGCGACGCCCTGTGGCAGAAATCCGAGCTGGAGGCCCTGCGTACGGAGAATCGACGGTTGTCCCAGGCCCTGGGGCTGACGCCCCCCAGGGGGTATGTCCCCCTGTGGGCCGACGTCATGGAGCGCGACCCCCTGCATTGGTACAACAGCATCATGATCGGCGCCGGCGCCCAGCAAGGCGTGAGCCTCAACGCCCCGGTCTTCGGCGACCAGGACGGGACTCTGGTCGCCGTCGGCCGGGTCACCGAGGTGCGGCGTGACTCGGCCTTGGTGCTCCTGGTGACCGACGAGGCCTCCTCGGTGGCGGCCTACCTCTCCACGTCCGCGGTGGAAGGATTGGTCCAAGGGCAGAGCGGGCCCCGCCTGCGCATGAACTATCTTCCGTCCGAGGTCGCCTTGTCCACGGGCGACCTGGTCTACACCTCGCCCACCAGCGCGACTTTCCCGGGGGAGATCCTGCTCGGGCACGTCATGGCGATCAATCCCCGCGACCCGTTCCTGACCTTCCAATCCGTGGAGGTGCGGCCGGCCGCCGATGCGGCGACTCTGAGCCAGGTGATGGTCCTGCGGCCCGCGGGCGCGGCGGACCAGGCCGTGGTCCCCCCGCCCATGACGCCTAAAGCATTTCCTAAGGGCCGTCAGGCCGGCGCCGCTGCCGCGACGTCGTCCGCGCCCCAGGTCAAGAAGAGCTCCGGGACGGCTCCCTCCGGCAAGGCCATCCCCAAGGCCGTCCCGGACGAAACGGAGGAGGGGCGATGAGCCATCTCCGGGGCGCCGTCCTATTCGTGGCCGCGGCTCTGCTGCAGTGGTGGTGGTCCACCCGGATGTCGTTCTGGGGCCTGAGCCCGCAGATCCTGCTCGTCTTGATCGTGGCCATGTCGGCCCGGCTGGGGCCAAATTCCGGGATGTGCTATGGCTTCCTCTGGGGGTTGTTCCTGGACATCCTGCGGCCTGAGCTCTTCGGGGGCAACGCTTTCGCCTTGATGCTGGTCGGCTACGGCACGGGGGCTCTGCGCCGGCAGATGGACGTGCTCGATGTCGTCTCCCAATACGTGATCGTGTTCTTCATGACTTGGGGGTACTTCCTGCTCTACGGCCTTCTGGGCGTCGTGTTCGCCAAGCAGTTTCTCTGGGTGGGCTGGCCGGCCTTCCTCTTCGATCCGTTCTACAACTGCTTCATCGTGCCGCTGTCCGCTTTGGCCTGCGCCTGGCTGAGGGTCCGATGAGCCGGGAGAGCGGCGCGCCGCTGGCTCGGCTGGAGGCGCTCTGGGTCCTGGTCTGCCTCAGCGGAGCCATGCTGGGGCTGCGGCTGGTCCAACTGCAGATCCTGCAGCGGGTCGAGTACCAGCAGCTGGCCGAGGTCAACGCCACGAAGATCATCTATCAGACCGCGCCGCGCGGCCGCATCTTTGACCGCCACGGCACGGCCATGGCGACCAATCAGGAAGCCTTCTCGCTGATCTACATCCCCCCCAGGAAGGGTCAGAAGACCCCGGACCTCACCTTCCTGGCCAGCCAGCTGGCCCACGAGCTCGGGCGCGACCCCGACGAGCTGCTGGAGACCCTGCAGCAGGCGGTGCATGAGGAGACGGCGCTGCGCCTGGCGGAGAACCTGCCGCGGGCCGCGATGTTCCGACTCTCGGAGCTCAAGACCATCTACCCCGGCGTGGAGCTCATCGTGGAGGCGCGGCGTTATTATCCGTTCGGACGTTTCGCCAGCCACCTGCTGGGCTATATGGGCAAGATGGACCCCCGCAGTTGGCGGGCGCTCAAGAGCAAGGGCTACCGGGTCGATTCGCGCATCGGCAAGATCGGGCTGGAGTCCGCCCTGGAGTCCGAGTTGCGGGGGCATGACGGGGGCCTGCGCATGCTCGTCGACGCCCAGGGCCGCCTGCGCCGCAAGCTCGAGAGCTTCCCGGGCATCGCGGGCGGCAGCGTGTACCTGACCATCGACCAGGCCGTGCAGAAGGCCGCCGACGAGGGCTTGCGCCGATCGGCGACCGGCCGGGGGGCCGTGGTCGCGCTGGACCCGCGCACCGGCGCGCTCCTGGCCCTGGCTTCGGCGCCGGACTTCGACCCCAACGCCTTCCTGTCCCCGGACCCCGCGGTCGTCAAGGACGCGGTGGCTTCCATCGACGAGTTCGACCGGGCCATCGCCGGGACCTATGCCCCCGGCTCGACCTTCAAGGTGGTGGTGGGGGCCGCGGGACTCAACGAGGGGCGCTTCACCGTCGACGACGCCATCTACTGCCCGGGCTACCTGGAGTGGGGCAAGAACATCTTCCTATGCTGGAATCACAAGGGGCATAAGAGGGTGACGTGGTTCCCGGCCCTGACCGAGTCCTGCGATGTCTATTTCTACCGCATGGGACTGCGCACGGGGGGCCTGCTCATCGAGCAGTACGCCCGCATGTTCGGGCTCGGCGCGCCGACCGGGGTGGCCCTCAAGGGCGAGCGGCGGGGGAACCTCTTCGGTCCGACCGGCCGGCTGAAAGCCGGGCTCTCGTGGTACGAGGGAGACACCATCAATCTCGCCATCGGCCAGGGTGCGATGCTGGTGACCCCCATCCAGATGGCGGTGCTGGCCGCGGCGGTCGCCAACCGGGGCACGGTCTGGCGGCCCTACTACATCGACCGCATCGTCTATTCCGACGGACGGCCCGAGGTCAAGCAGAGCCCGGAGAAGCTTGGCCAGGCGACGCTCAAGGACGAGGTGTGGCGGGACCTGCATGACGCCATGCGCCTGGTCATCTCGTCGGGGACCGGGGTGGCGGCGAAGATCGCGGGTCTGGAGGTGGAGGGCAAGACGGGCACCGCCCAGAATCCGGGCGGTCCGGACCATGCCTGGTTCATCGCGTCCGCCGCGCGTCCGGGGGAGCTCCCCGGCGTGGCCGTGGCGGTCCTGGTGGAGAACGGCGGTCATGGGGCCTCGGCCGCGGGCCCGATCGCGCGCGCGGTCATGATGGCCGCGTATGGATTAGAGGATAAGAAGCCGACGGTCGTCCAATCAGCCGTTGTCAAACCCGGGGCCATGAGCCCCGACGCCCTGGCTCGTGGGCTCCGGAGCGGCGGCGCTCCGGTGCCGCCGCGGGTGCGTTGAACGATACCTTTTTTAAAGTGAGGGATTTACCATGTCGAAAGAAGAACTGGATGTGACGCAGACGACTCCGCCCGTGACGGCCGACGCATCGCCTCAGGGCCGTCAGGCCGACGCCGCGCCCGCGGCGTCGGCGGTGCCGGAAACGCCGCCGGCCTCCGGCGCGGAGACCGTCCCGCCGTCCGCGGCCGCGCCGGTGTCGGCGCCGGAAACGCCGTCCCGGGAGGCCGGCGCTCCCATGCCGGCGCAGGACGGCGCTGCATCCGCGCTTCCCCCCGCGGCGGCCGAGGACCAGGGCAGCGACCGGCAGGAGCAGTATCCGCGGGCCGACGCGGTCATCGCGCGCGAGCCGGAGCCGGACTATTCCGAGCCGGAGGACACGGTCGAAGGGGAGGATCTGGACGTCCTGAGCGATGAGCCCGCGGACGCTGGCGAGGCCGCCCCAGCCGCCGAAGCCGGGCCGGCCCCGCAGGAGGGCGCGCCGCGGCCGCCGGCGCCGGCGCATCCGTCCCGGTATGAGGGGCGGGGCCGCCGGCGCGGCAGCGGCGGGCGCGGCGGCCAGGGGGCCGCCGGCGCGGACGGACGGTCGACCAATGCTCCCGGACGGGGCGGCGGCGGGGAGCCAGGCCGGCAGGAGCGCTCTCGTCAGGACCGGCCGCGTCCGGAGCGCGACCGGCAGGAGCATGAGCGGCGCGGCGAGGGGCACCGGGGCCGCGGTGAGCGCGGCGAGCGCGGCGAGCGCGGCGGCGAGCGCGAGTACCGCAGCGACCACCGCACGCCGGGTCCGGCGGTCAAGCGCGAGATCCTGGCCAACACCAACTTCGAGGAGACGCGCATCGCGATCCTGGAGAACGGCCGCATGGCGGAGCTCCTCTGGGAGCGCAAGAGCAGCCAGAACATCGTCGGCAACATCTACAAGGGCGTCGTCGAGAACGTCCTGCCCGGCATCTCCTCGGCCTTCGTCAACATCGGCTTCGAGAAGAACGCCTATCTCTACATCTCGGACGTCCTGGGGGAGAAGGGCGCCGCCATCGACGCGACCCTCAAGAAGGGGCAGCACATCATGATCCAGGTGGCCAAGGAGGCCATCAGCACCAAGGGCGCGAAGGTCACCATGGACATCTCCCTGCCCGGGCGCTACCTGGTCTTCACCCCCTTCCAGAGCTACGTCGGCATCTCCAAGCAGATCGGCGACTCCGCCGAGCGGACGCGGCTTTCCGCCATCGTCGACCGGCTGGTGGCCGAGCATCTGGGCGGCAAAGGGGTGGTGGTGCGCACCGAGGCCGAAGGGGCCACGGAGGCCGACCTGGAGCGCGAGGTCAAGTACCTGGCGCAGAGCTGGGCGCTGATCCAGAAGAAGTTCGAGAGCGACCCGCCGCCCTGTCTGCTGCACAAGGACCTGGACCTCGCCCTGCAGGTGACGCGGGACCTGCTCTCGGAGAAGGTCTACGTCTACCTGCTCGACAACAAGGACCAGTACAAGAACGTCATCGACTTCGTGGAGGTCATCTCCCCGGAGCTCAAGGAGAAGGTGCGTCTCTACGACGCCAAGACTCCCATGTTCAAGGCGTTCAGCCTGGAAGGGGAGATCGAGGACATGCGCCGGACCAAGGTCCCTCTGCCCAACGGCGGCTCCATCATCATCCAGGAGGCCGAGTCCCTCTGCGCCATCGACGTCAACACCGGGCGCTTCACGGGCTCGAAGTCTCAGGAGGAGACCGTCACCGTGACCAACATCGAGGCGGCCGCCGAGGTCGCCCACCAGCTGCGGCTGCGCAACATCGGGGGCATCATCGTCGTGGACTTCATCGACATGCGCAAGGCCTCCAACCGCCAGAAGGTGATGGAGGCCTTCGCTCATGCCTGCAAGGGCGACCGCGCCAAGATCCGCATCCTGCCCATCACCCGTCTGGGCCTCGTCGAACTGACGCGCGAGCGCAAGCGGGAGTCCACGGTGAGCCTGATCACCGACGAGTGCCCCCAATGCAAGGGCTGCGGCCGGGTGCTCTCCGGAGAGACCCTGCGCATCCGCATCCAGCGCGAGATCAAGCAGATGACGGGCGGCCGGCCCGGCGGCAACGTCCGCCTCCTGCTGCATCCCGGCCTGGCCGAGCAGTTCCGCGGCGCCCAGGTTTCCATCGAGAAGAACGTGGCCCGGACCATCAAGATCCAGAGCGACCCGTCGTTGCCCTGGGAGGAGTACCGCATCGTCCTCGAATGAGACTCCCGCGCCTGCTGACGTTGTCGCTGGCCGTCCTCCTCGGCGCCGCCGCGGCGCTCGCGCCGTCGGCGCGGGCCGAGGAGCTGCAGGTCGTGCTCAGCGGGCGCTCCCATGAGCCGCTGACCGCCTACGCGGTCGGCGACCGGCTGTTCCTCAACGCCAAGCAGGCCGGCGAGATCTACGGCGGGCAGGTGTACTGGTATCCGGTCTCGGGGCGGGTGCAGCTGAGCTTCCGGGGCCGGACCCTGCAGCTGGTGGCGGGCTCGGCCGCCGCCTCGGTCGATGGCCGGAGCGTGGCTTTGGAGGCGCCGGTGGTGCTGCGCGCCGCGCAGGCCTACGCCCCGCTCTCCTTCTTCCTCGGCAAGGAGTTCAGCGAACTCTCCGGCATGGAGAGCTCGTTCGACGCGCGCACGCGGCTGTTGACCGTGGACCGGCGCAGCAGCGTGGGCGCCGTGCGCTGGTACTCCTACCAGGACTACACCCGGGTGGTCCTGGAGCTCAAGAAGCCTCTGGGACACACCGCGGCGGCGCGCGGCGTCCAGGGCGTCGAGGTGAGCATCCCGTCCGGAGTCATCGAATCCCCCGAGGCGGGGACGGTCGATGACGGTCTGGTCTTGGGCTACGACCTGCGCCAGGAGGCCAAGGCCGCGCGCTGGAGCGTGCGCCTGGCCCGGCCCGGGCTGAAGTGGCGCGTGCGCGAGCTCTCCGAGCCGCGGCGCCTGGCCTTGGAGGTCGCGGCCGCGGACCCCGGCAGCGTGGTGCCGGACCGATCCGAGGCGGCCGAGGCGGCGGCCCCCGCCGCGGTCGCGCGGCCCGGGGCCGTCGCGGCCTCCACCGGCGCTGCGGCCGCTCTGGTCGGCGGGACCGGGCGCCGGCGCATCATCATCGACGCGGGGCACGGCGGCAAGGACGCGGGGGCCACGGGCCGGCGGGGGACTCTGGAGAAGGACGTCAACCTGGCCGCGGCCAAGGAGTTGGCCAAGCTCCTGGAGCAGGAGAAGGTCTTCGAGGTCGTGCTCACGCGCGCCGACGACACCTTCGTCCCCCTCGACGAGCGCTCCCGGATCGCCAACGAGGGGCATGCCGACCTCTTCGTCTCCCTGCACTGCAACGCGCACCGCAGCGCCAAGGAGAACGGCTTCGAGGTCTATTTCATGTCGGAGAAAGCCTCGGACCCGGAAGCCGAGCGCCTGGCCCAGTTCGAGAACTCCTCTCTGGAGCTGGAGGGCAAGACTCTTGCCGACGTGCAGGCGGACCTGATCCTGCACGCCATGACCAAGACCGAGAGCATCAACGCCGCCTCCGAGCTGGCGACTCTGGTGGCGCGGGACCTGCATCGCCGGGTGGACCTGGCGCAGCGGGGGGTCAAGCAGGCCGGGTTCTACGTCCTGCGCGGCACCGACGCCCCCGCCATCCTTGTCGAGATGGCCTTCGTGAGCAACCGCCGCGACGAGGCCAAGCTGGGCAGCCGGCGCTACCGCAGCCGCCTCGTCGACGGGATCTACGCCGGCCTGGTGGACTACGCCAAGCGGGAGGGCTGGCTGCAGGCCAGCGCCAGGAGCGTCGCGCGATGACCGCCCGCGCCGACCGGCCCATCGGGATCTTCGACTCGGGACTGGGCGGCCTGACCGTGTTCCAGGCGGTCAGCCGCCGCATGCCAGAGGAGAACCTGATCTATTTCGGCGACACCGCCCATGTCCCCTATGGCTCCAAGTCCCGGGAGACCGTAACCCGCTACTCGCTGGAGGTCGCGCGCTTCCTGGCCAGCCAGCGCATCAAGGCCTTGATCGTGGCCTGCAACACCTCCTCGGCGCTGGCTCTGGACGCGGTGGCCAAGAGCCTCGCGGTCCCGGTCCTGGGCGTGATCCAGCCCGGGGCCGATGCCGCGGCCGCGGCCACGCGCAACGGGCGCGTGGGCATCATCGGCACGGAGGCGACCATCGCCTCCGGGGCCTACACCGCGGCGCTGCGCGCGCGCCGGCCCGGCGTGCGCGTGACGGCGGCGGCCTGTCCGCTCTTCGTGCCGCTGGTGGAGGAGGGCTGGTGGGGCGCTCCCGCCACGACGCTGGTGGCCCGCGCCTATCTGGCCGGCCTCAAGCGCTCGGGCCTCGATACTCTGGTCCTGGGCTGCACGCATTACCCGCTGCTCAAAGGCGTGGTGCGGCGCATCATGGGGCCGCGCGTCCGGCTTATCGACTCGGCCGAGCAGACGGCTCTGGAGACGGAGCGCCTGCTCCTGAGTCTGGGCCTGCGCCGGCCGGGCGGCCGCGGGGCGTACCGCTTCTTCGTCTCCGATGCCCCGAAGCGGTTCTTGAAGCTGGCGCGGCGTCTGGTGGACGTGCGGGTGGGCAGCGTGGAGCTGCACGCCTTCGATTGATGCCGGGATGAACGACGATTTCCGACTGGATAGGTCGGGCTGTGTAGAGAGGAACGGAACATGAACGAAGAGAACGCGGGCGGACCAGGCGGCGGTCAATCGGGCGGCGGC
>Ga0118677_10004588_pt1 | contig 25021 bp, 12 predicted proteins | sample AliMusrvi5mmetaG_FD_86154 | JGI IMG/M metagenome (GOLD analysis project Ga0118677, IMG submission 86154)
GAAATAGGTCTATCTCCGATTGAAGACCCCCTATTATTTTAATACATTCTCAAAATTTAATATCTAAATAATCAAATCGCTGAATTTTATATATTTACACACTTTAACCTGACGGCTATGCGCTTCAACGGTCAAACATTTGAGGTCTTCAGCTATAATCCCAGAGACTCCACTTCGATTTCAAACAATTGGATTTACGCTATTGCGGAAGATCACAACGGAGATTTGTGGATCGGGACCAAGGGCGGATTGAACAAGTACGTATTCGCCCGGAACAAATTTGAACGAATAGCCTATCAGCCAGATTTCATGTTTGATGTTTCACGGTATTGTTATGACGTCATCTGCCTTGCGAGCGGAAACTTATTGGTCAATACTCCTCCGCTGATCTCTGTCTATGTTCCTTCCAGGAAAAGTTTCACCCAATTTCAAAGTAAGACGGAATACGATGGCGCGGTAAAAGATGTCAGAATTCCGGTTATTGAGGATCCTGACGGCAAAATTTGGATTGGCTCCACCAGGGGTTTGGCAGGATTTTCTCCCCGGACAACGGAGTTCACTTATTATCAGTTCGTCAGAAGTAAAGGTTCCCGACTGAAGGATGCCAACATCACAACCCTCTACAGGGATAAAAAAGGGATCCTATGGGCCGGCACGACTGCCGGGTTGTTCTATTTTAATTCTGCCTCGGATTATTTTGAGGAATTCCGCTTAGCAGAAGATAAAAGTGGATTTCTTACCTTTGAAAACAGTTGCATTCGGACGATGATTGAGGATAAAAACGGGAACCTAATCATTGGAACCGAGGACAAAGGGCTGTTTGTCCTTTCGTCTTCCGGACATTCCAAGGTGACTGTTCAAAATTATACATCCGAAAACAGCGAAATCGGCCACAACATAGTTCAGTCGCTTATAATTGATCATTCTGAGAATCTCTGGATTGGCACTTTGCAGGGTATAAGCAAAACCGATCTGAAGAAAAAAAAATTCAGGATTTACAGAAAAAGCAATTCGCCGAATTCCCTTGATCTCCAAGGAAATGTCATTGCCTCACTCTACAAGGACGATGCAGGTACATTGTGGGTCGGAAACTGGGGACAGGGACTGAACCTTGTGAACCGGTCCACCGGTAAAGTAGAACATTTTTCTACCCTACAGACAGGGAACCATAAGATTTCCAATGATTTTATCCATGCGATCTTTCAGGATACAGATCATCGTATCTGGCTGGGGACACGCGACGGGATACTCATTTTCGACAAAGCACGGAATCAGTTCTTCCCATGGTATGAGTATTTCAGAAATCCAATATTGCCAACCTTTAATCATGTAAGGATATACATGATTATCGAGGACAGAGACTGCAATTACTGGATCGGTACCCAAAACGGGCTTTATAAAATCAACCTGAAAAAACCCAGGGTCGAGATTTTTCAGAAAGAGCTGGATGAAAGCCATCAGTTGAGTTCAAATCTGGTATACAATGTTCTGGAAGATTCAGATGGCTTGATCTGGATTGGGACAGTTGGTGGTCTGGATAAGTATAATCCTGTCACTCAAAAAATCAAACATTTCAGGAAGGAAGAAAAAGGATTGAGCGACGATTTTATCATTACCCTGTGCGAGGATCACAAGGGGAGGATTTGGATCGGAACCGACATTTACGTGAACGTCTTTGACAAAAAGGACTCAACCTTTACCTATTATTCTCAGGAACATGGTTTACCGAATAACAGGATCTTTGAAATAATCAAGGATGTCAACCACGATCTATGGGTTGCTACGGGAAAGGGACTCTGCAAATTCAACGAAAAGTTCAACACGTTTCAGACTTTTACGCTTGAAGATGGACTACAGAGCCTTGAGTTCAATCTGAGGGCTTCCTGTTCATGTCAAGATGGTGAAATGCTAATGGGAGGCATGAATGGCTTCAATTCTTTCTATCCTGACTCCATCTCCAAAAATCCCTACATTCCCAATCTGGTTTTTACGGCATTTTACAAGACAAAAGGTAATACCAAAGAATATATCAATCTGGAAGAAACCCATGAAATTCTCTTGAAACACAATGAAAATTCCTTTACCATCGAATTCGCGGCCCTGGAATACACCAATCCGCTTCGCAACAGTTATGCGTGGCAGATGGCAGGTATATCCGATGAGTGGGTGGATATTGGAAACCGGAAATTTGTTCCTTTCTCTGCGCTTCAGGCAGGCGAATATACTTTTAAGTTAAGAGGTTCTAACAACGACGGAGTTTGGAACAACAGGGATATCAGCCTGCACATCACGATCCTTCCTCCCTGGTGGAAGAGTATTTATGCCTATTTTTTTTACCTCGTTTTCATCATCATGTCGGTATTCGTTTTTGTCAGGGTTCGCGAGCGGAAATTAAAGCAGGACAAGAATATCCTGGAGCAAAAAGTTTTGGAACGGACCCTCCGGATCGAGGAACAAAACCAGTTGATCAGTTCAAAGAATCAGGAACTCAAGGAGCTAAACAGCACAAAGGACAAGTTTTTCTCCATTATCGGCCATGATCTTGGGAACCAGTTCAATATTATTGTAGGGTTTTCCGAGATGCTGGTTTCAGATTTCAGAAACATGGATGCTCGGAAAATTGAACACCATCTGACCAACATTTTCAACTCTTCCAGACTTGCCCATGAACTACTTGAGAACTTGTTGACATGGGCAAAAATTCAGACCAAATCCATCAAATTCAATCCGGAGGAGTTTAATGTCCAATCCAAAATTGCTGAAGCAGTCGATTTCCTTGAAGGAGCCTATACCAAAAAGCATATCAGAGTAGATGTGAACGCAGAAGAAGAAGTCAGGGTGCATGCGGATGCCAATATGTTTTCAACCGTGGTCAGAAATCTGGTTGCCAATGCAATAAAATTTACGAACGAGCGCGGCCGGATAAACATTGAAATAAGGAAGAGGGAAAATAATTGTGAAATCACTGTCGGGGATACCGGTGTAGGGATATCTGAAGAAAATATCGGGAAAATATTCCGGATAGACAGCAACCATTCCACTTTGGGAACAAACGGTGAAAAAGGTACAGGCTTGGGACTGATTTTGTGCAAGGAGTTTATCGAAAAACACAATGGAAAAATAGGTGTTGAAAGCAAAGTTGGAAAAGGCACACGCTTTATATTTACCCTTCCTTTAATACCAGCCACAAACAGCACAAAATGATACAAATATCCAAGTCGCAAATGACATACGTCAAAGTAAGTAGAGATCCTATCCTACCGACTTCTGCCTGATTAACTCGCCTGGTCAGGCCCTGGTGTGCTTTTTCGGGTGTTAACATTTCAATATTGAATGCGTTCTCTCACTGCTGTTTACGCCTACAATAGAATGTATTGTCAATGCGGGTTTGACACAATCTTTCAACTTCATGTCGTTTAACCATTCTGTTTCAAAATTCCGTTTTACTCTTTCTCTAATTGCATTTTCTTACGGATCTCCGTTTTCAGTCATGCTGATTTTTATATCTTGTCCCTGAAGAAATTTCAAATATTTGGTGTTGCAATATTGAATTCCACGATCAGAGTGATGGATCAGTTCTTCGCAATTTGCAGGTAATTGGCTAAGTGCCTTATAAGGGCCTTCAAGGCCTTTTAGCTTCCATCATCCAGGTTAGACACCGGCGCCTATGATCTTATATGAATAAGCATCAGTAATCAAAAAAGAGATACAAAATCAGTTTCTGTTTTATTAAAGGGAATACCGCAAATCCATAAGTAGTTGGGAAATATTGGAACTAAATCCCGGATTAAGTTGGGATATTTGTGTAACCAATGCAACGAATTAGTTGTGACCACACGCATTTTCCTTTTATGTACCAATAACCCCCTTTGTCGCAGCAAGTCAGAAAAAGCATCCCTCCCAATTTGTTGATCAGTTGAGATTTGTTTAGATCTATTGTCCAAAAGCTTTGGGCCGCCAATCGTTTTTGTCTTTCCCTGATAATGTTTACTAAATTGAGAATTAAATCATTCTTGATCTGTTACTTAAAATTTCTTTTATGCTTCTAGTAAAAAGTTTGGCTCGCTTTGCAAAACTAAACAGCCCTATCTTTGAGGAACGAAGAGAAGAATGGAAAGTCAATCAATTCATTAAGAATATCAAAACTCCAGGTCGGATGTCTTAGAAACAGAAAATGTGCTGTTCAATAATGGGGAGATTTTAGAGTGGACCTTAAGAACTAAATTATTTAGTAACCGTAGCAATGTAGGAACGTAGGAAACGTAGGAATAATAGGAACAACATGAACCATAGGAACTTAGCAAACATATGAAAACTGCATGAACACAGGAATAGTATGAACTACAACAACTTAGCAACCGTAGGAAAATCGTAGGAACCATAGGAAAAGCGTAGGAAACCACAATAACCACACTAATCTCATGAACCATAAGAACATAGAAACAATATGAATAACAAAAACCGTAGGAAAACTATAAAAACCGCAGCAACCACGTCAACTAAATTAACAACATGAAAAACAGCAATATAGAAACAATTTTAACTATAGAAACCATAAAAAAACAACTACCTTTCCTACGTTCCTACGTTTCCTACGCCCTATATTTAAATTTTAAAATTTACTTCTTAATTCAGTATTCGCCTTAATTGAACTTAACCAGTATTCTGCAGCGCTGATCAAATATATCCGTGAATAAATTATATGCATTTTTTAGAATCTCAACGAACAATTATCGTATGTATTGAATAAATTTGGCAATAAATATGACATTTTGTTTTAACCATTAATTAGTAAATAAAACTGGCTATAATCGAGTCTCCCACCCCACCAGCAAACACTGGCAGAGAGAGTCTCTTGCCATTACAAGTATGGACCAATTAAATTAGCAATGAGTGATGAACAGCAGTGTCTGAAAGCATAGTCAGCTTTGAAATCGTCCCGGCTAATGAGTTGGAATAGGATGTTGTTTCAATGATAATTCAGCTTCGATGATGAGTAAGAAACAGTTGGATATGGAATTCATTTTAAAATCTTAATTTTTGAGTTATGATCAAGATTATTTCAATTTGCGCAATGGTATTTATTGTGCAAACCAGTATTGCCAGGACTCCACAGTTAACCAAATATGTAAATCCATTTATAGGAACTATTTTTGAAGGGAATGCTTATCCCGGAGCGACTCTTCCTTTCGGAATGGTACAGCTTAGTCCGGATAACGGACTGACAGTCAAGGATAAATATGAAGGTTACTGTTCAGGATACTCTTACACCAAAAATATGGTGAAAGGCTTTAGCCATACTCATTTAAGTGGGGCCGGACGTCCCGACCTGGGCGATATTTCCGTTTTACCAATGGTCGGCAAAGAGCCATCCTTTGAAGATATCAGAAGTGATATTTCTCATCTGGAAGAGAGCGCCAGTCCGGGTTATTACACCGTGATGCTGAAAAGTTTTGGAATTAAGGCAGAGTTAACAACTACCCAAAGATGTGGTTTTCACAGGTACACCTTTCCGGAAAGCCTCAAATCTATCATTCGCTTCGACTTAGCCTACGGTGCCGGAGATGATTCCACCGTGGACTGCTATTTTAAAAAGATGAACGCAACAACATTTGTCGGATACCGCATTTCCAAATCAACATTCACCAAAGATCAGCGTGTTTACTTTGCTGCCGAATTGAGCAAACCGATTCACAATCTTGTAATTTTTCGTGATAGCAGCCTGGTAAGTTCTGGTGATGAAGCCAGGGGGCTGGATGTAAAAGCCTGTCTGCAGTTTTCAACAAGGGGAAATGAACAGATAATGCTAAAAGTTGCCCTGAGCACGGCGAACGTTGAGGGTGCATTGGCAGGATTAAAGGAAGTCAGCAGCTGGGATTTTGATGCGACGAAGAAAAAAGCTGAAGATATTTGGGAAAGGGAGTTGGAGAAAATTAAAATCACTTCGGAAGATGAGAATTTTAAAACAGTTTTCTATACAGCACTTTACCATACCTACCTCGCTCCTGTTCTTATGGATGATGCCTTAGGGAAGTACAGGGGCATCGATAAACAAACAGTTAGAGATGGTAAGAATATCTATACCATTCATTCATTGTGGGACACTTATCGTGCCGCTAATCCTTTGTTAACCATAACACAAGGGGAACGTATCCCTGATATAATTAACTCTTTCCTAAGGTTTTACCGTCAGTATGGGCTTTTGCCCGTATGGGATATGTTTTTTTCCGAAACGAACACCATGAAAGGTTACCACGCTGTACCTGTTGTAGCAGATGCTATATTGAAGGGTTTCAAAGGATTCGATTATAATGAGGCATTCGTGGCCATGAAAGCCAGCGCTAATCAAAACATCCGTGGAACTGACTGGTACCGTAAATTGGGTTACATACCATTCGAAAAAGACGACGGAAGCGTAACTTCCACACTTGAATATGCCTACGATGACTGGTGCATCGCCCAGGTGGCAAAGAAGTTGGGAAAAGAAGCAGATTACCAGGAATTTATGAAACGTAGCGGGTACTGGAAAAATCTATTTGACCCGGCGCTCCTGTTTGTGAGACCCAAAGATGTAAATGGCAATTGGATTACACCTTTCGATCCATACAAAGAGGCGTTTGGCGAAACAAGGGCTTATGCTGAAGGAAACGCCTGGCAATACACCTGGTATGTTCCGCATGATGTGTACGGGTTAATAAGGAAGTTTGGCACCAAAGAAAGGTTTGCAGAGAAGCTCGATTCCCTGTTTACCCTTACTCCCCCTAAAGATCAGGCCATCTGGATATATGACGGTTACATCGGTTTGCTTTGGCATGGAAACGAACCTTGTCACCATATACCTTACCTCTACAACTATGCAGGAATGCCATGGAAAACTGCCGAAAAAGTAAGACAGATATGCGCATTCTACAAGAATGAACCAAAGGGCTTGTGTGGTAATGATGATTGCGGTCAAACAAGTGCATGGTATATATGGAGTGCTATTGGCTTTTATCCGGTGAATCCGGCGAATGGAGAATATGTGATTGGCACACCCTTGTCAGACAAAACTGAACTTTCGCTGTTCAATGGAAAACACTTTGTTGTAAAAGCAGAGGCCCTCAGTGATAAAAATATCTATATCCAGAGCGCAACACTCAACGGGCAGACTTACAACAAGTCTTTTATTAAACATGCTGATATTATGCGGGGAGGAGAACTGGTGTTTTACATGGGAGATAAACCATCTGCTAAATGGGGTACTCAGAAGGAAGATCTTCCAAATTAAATGATTCAATTATTTTGCACCGGGAAATTTATCGACTCCTGACTTTAAGGAACTTTGCGATTATACTTTCCACTGTTCATGTTCTGGGAAACCGTGTAAGCGATCATATCAGATTCCGGATAGAGTTTTATGACTTCTTTCATCTGGTCACGTGTAAGGTTAGGTTCTACCCATTTCTTTTCATTTTCTCTTGAAAGTATATGCGGCAACCTCTTTTCAATGTGTGAATGTTTTCCAATAAGGGATTTTCAGGAGTCGTCAAAATACTGAACGTATTTCGAATTTTACTGGTGCCCTTGTCAACGCAGGATTTATAAATGCAAACAGTCAAAAACGCAATTGGGGTTTCATTTGAAATTTCGCTATACCTCCTATCCGGATTCTCTTATATGTAGATGCTTCCTAGCCTTATCAATATTTTAGAAACCGTTCCAGGTGCTTGGTAGCAGCAAATGTAATCGCAATTTGACAATGACTTTATTTTCCCTTTGCAGGTAATTAAGGCTTCTACAAAACCCGTATATCTCTCTTTCGCAATAATTTATTTCTCTATTGCCAAATATTGTTCCTACTTTAACCTTAATCATCCGGAAAGTGGATACCGGTGATCTGTTCACATAACGCAATAAATTTCTCCTGCACTAATGAATCATTGGCCTCAGGTAAATAATGTTTTTCTTTTTTATGGTAAAAATAACGACCGCTGACATTGGCTTCGTCATCGTTGCCTACCGCGAGCCATGCCTGTGTCTGGTAACCTTTCTCCAGATTATCCGGAGCACCAGGGCCACCCATTTTTGTAGGTACCCAGCCGGGGTCGACAGCGTTAGAATACACCTCCGGCCATTTACGTGCTACGGCCATAGATAAGATTAAGTCATGCAGTTTGGAATCAGAGTAACTAAAGCGCCCCATGTCATTAGATAAATTATCCAGTTTTGGGTTACCCTGTAAATGCATGCCGGAGCTTAAATAAATCAAGCGTTTAGGCCTTTGAATTAAACAGGTCAGAATAAACGGGGCAATACTGTTGACAGTAAAAATGAGTCTGCCTGATACATTGTAGACGCCGGCATTATGGATAATTGCATCGAAACCGCCTATTGAGTTAGCTTCCAAAGCCAACTTTTTAGTCTCTTCGATGCTGGAAAGGTCTGCAATCAAAACGTTTTCGGCACCTGGTACTTTACCTAATGCCTGTCGCCCTCTCTCTGCATTACGTGCATGAAGAACGACCTGATGACCCTGACTGATAAGCAATTTTGCTGCCATTTGTCCCAGCCCATCGGCTGAACCAGTGATAAATATTCTTGCCATGACCCTTTATTTTCTGATTGAAGATTTTGAGCAGGCAGACAAATCATAAAGAGTCATGCATTGCTTTTATCTTAATATGTGGTTAACCTCTTTACCTCCTATATTGTTCTCAAACACCAGCAAAATTCACCAATCCTTCGGGAGCAATAATGAGTCGCACCAAAAACAGCCTTATCTTTGAGGAACGAAGAGAAGAATGGAGCGTTAATCAATTCCATAAGCATATCAGAACTCCAGGACGGATGTCTTAGAAACAGAAATGTGCTGTTCAATCATAAGGATAACGGATAAATGGGCATAAATAAGAGTTGATTTTCAGGATTAAAGAATCCAAGTATTCAGGCATATTGGGGTAACTGTAATTCATCCATTTTCATAAGTCGTTTGTAATGAATAGAATTGGGATACCATTAGTTTGCAATGAGCAGTAAGCTGTCAGTTATTTGTAACGTCAACAACATGTATTACTTTTATGTTTGAAACAAGTAAATTAATTGTGATTTATAATAATTTCTGAATCAGGATTTGCAGTCTTATAGGATTTTTCCTGATGATTGGATCGGGCAAATCCTGATTCAGGAGTTTTTATTTTTGTTATAGGGTAAAAAGAGCTTGTCACGCAAGGCAGGATACTTTCAGCCTAATTATTTAGCTCTTTCCTGATTTTTGTGTCACGATAGTTAAAGAAAATGGCCGTTAGGTTGATTGTGTAAATATATGGATTTAGGTGTTAAATTATTTTGTCTCCTTCTTCCTTAGGCTAAGCCTTCTTCGTAGTTTTAATATTGTTTGTATAAGCTTGCTATAATCTTTCTGTAATATTTGTTACAGATACATTACACATACATTACAGAAACCTTACACAAAGCATGGTTTTGTTAATACGAAAGCCTAATTTAAGCCATGGTTGAATGCCGCTCTGGAATCGACAGATTGTAAATCCCTGGACATTGATGTGCATTGCTCCGGTCGAATTTCCGTTTAAGAATGCGATATCCGATTATTAATAATACTATAAAAAGGATGCCAATTAGAATTATTTCCCTAACCGAAAAGTATTAATATTAATTGAGGTTGACGTGTCATTTGATCAACCAAAATCTGCAGGTGTTATTGCTTATTCAAGCTACGGAAAGTATTTAGATTTATCTAAATTTAAAGACAAGAAATTTTAAACTGACAAAAAAATCCCCGCATAAAATCTGAAAGATAATAGCGGGGATTGGTCATTCGACCATCAACCAAAACATCTTCACGAAGATTAATTAGGAATCAACCTGTTGATTTCGCGTGTTGGGACCAATGCCTTGGTTACTTTGCCGGCATTCAATTCTTTTGCAATTTTAAAGCTGGATGTTTGTTTGATCGCCAGCGAAGAAGCGCCAATTTTCAATGTGTAATTTCCAGCTTCTGCAATCCATGATGAAGTAGCTTCGTCAAACGATGCAAAATCTTTGGTTGCAATCGTATAACTTAAAGTCTGCGATTCGCCTGGCTTCAAGAGTTTTGTTTTAGCATAAGCTGTAAGTGTTTCTTCCGGTTTTTTCAATTTACCTGAAGGTGAACTTAAATATACCTGAACGACCTCGCGACCAGCAACTTTGCCTGTATTCTTTACATCAACCGAAAAAGTGAGTTTGCCATTGAAATCATTACTTCCCAATTTCAGTTTAGAATAATCGAATTTGGTATACGACAAACCATAGCCAAATTCATAAGCAACGGGTACTTTGAATGTATTGTAATAACGGTAACCTACATATATATCATCTTCGTAAATTACTTCCCATGGTACACGGCGCATACGTGAAAATCCGGATAGATCGGCAGAATTATCCACCTTGTCCGATTTTTCTGCCACTCCGGGGAAATTTTTAGCAGATGGAACATCGGTATATGTCATTGGGAAGGTGACGGCCAGTTTTCCTGACGGATTTACCTTTCCGCTCAATACATCAACTACCGAGTTTCCACCTTCCTGACCTGGCTGCCATGCCACCAATATTGCATCAGGCATATCGCGCCAACTGGCTATTTCAACAACTCCTGGTACATTCAATATAATGATGGCTTTTTTGCCCGTTGCATGGAATGCTTCAGTCACATTCTTAATCATCTCTTTTTCTGTAGTATTCAATTGGAAATCGCCTTCCGTATTGGTACGGTCGCGTCCTTCACCGGCATTGCGACCAAGTGTAATCAATGCCATATCCGACTTTTGAGCCATCGCTTTTGCCAACTCAGCTGTAACAACCATCTCTGGTAATGGCTGCTTTCCTCTCATCATAGCCATCATTGCGTTTGCAGGCTTAGGTTGTTTGGCCTGTGCTTCTTTGATGTATGCCTGATAGGTTGTAGTTAAGCCGGCATCTGTAATATAACCGCCATTTTTTAAGCCATCAAACAATGAAATTGTATAGGCCTTGTTCACATCTCCACTTCCTGTTCCACCTGAAATAAAGTCATACGAAGTGTTTCCGAAAGCTGCAATATTTTTTACTGCTGCGGGAATTGGTAGAGTATTCTTTTCGTTTTTCAACAGTACCATTCCATCGGTTGCAGCCTGACGTGTTACGGCCGCATGTGCCTTTAAATCTGGCTTATCCGAATATTTATAGTTGTTGTAGCGCGGTGTTTCAAGCATAATTTTCATAATCCGAGCGAGGTTCCTGTCCAGGATCTTTTCGTCAAGCTTTCCCTCTTTTACCGCTGAAACCAAATCCTTAATTTGTTTGTACTGGCCGGGCATAATCAGGTCATTACCTGCATTCATCTGAGCAACCACATCGGTGCCGCCACCCCAGTCGGTCATTACATAACCTTCAAAACCCCAATCGTTACGCAATATTTTAGTAAGCAAATCATTGCTTTCGGAAGTGTATGTACCATTGATTTTATTGTATGATGACATTACCGTCCAAGGGTGAGATTCTGTTACTGCAATTTCGAAACCTTTCAGGTAAATTTCGCGCAAGGCACGTTCGCTTACTATTGTATTTACTGTATTCCTGTTCGTTTCAGAGTTATTAGCGGCAAAATGTTTAATGGAGGTTCCAACACCATTCGATTGAATACCTTTAACCATGGCAGTTGCCGTTTTTCCTGCGATCAACGGATCTTCGGAATAATACTCGAAGTTACGGCCACATAACGGGTCGCGCTGGATATTCAGGGCCGGAGCCAGTAAAATATCCGATCCGTATTCTTTCACTTCATTTCCCATCGCCTGACCAACACGATAAACAAGTTCGGTATCCCAGCTTGTTGCCAATACCGTTGCTACCGGGAAAGCGGTACAATAGTAGGTTTTATCGTCGCCGGGACGTGTTGGCTGAATCCGCAATCCTGCAGGTCCATCGCTTAACACCTGTGTAGAAATACCCAATTCTGGGAATTCTGAAGTAGCCCCTGCAGCTCCCGGCACATAATTACGTACTTTTGTTGCCATAGTGGTATAAACAAGGTCATTGTATTCATCTGCCTTATAACCAGGCTTATTCTTGATTGAATCGGGAACAGCCCGAAGCCTTACACTACCAATTAAAAGCTGTACCTTCTGATCGAGGGTCATCTTCGAAATGATTCCCTGAATCTTCTGATCGCTGGCCGATGTATCTTTCCCTTTTGGATTCTGAGCCCAGATCTGACCAATGGTAATAAGTGATACAATTATTAATGTTCTTAATTTTATTCGAATTTCCATACGTATTTGATTTGCTTTTTATTGGTTGTATATAATAGCCATGATTAAAAATTCATTCTGATTTGTGAATTTTTAATCATGGCTATTTAATCTTTATATATTTTGTTTATAATAGGACAGCCTAAAAGGCAAAGAACTCCGACCGGATGATACTGAAGATAAATCCGAACCCGACATCGTCCTTCACAATAATTACCATCATACTGCCCTTTGATCCTTCATTGTTTATTGCAGAATATGTTTGGCATATTCAACGCAGGTCTTCACTTCTTTCACTGCATTCGACCAGGGTTTAACATCGTATTCCAGTTCAACATCACAATAAATAGGATATTTTTTCATTTTAATATATTGTAGCACCTCAGCCAGCGGCATTTCTCCCTGTCCCCATACCTGATTTGTATTTGGAGTAGGGTCGGTTTTGGGACCGGTCTTGTCTTTAATGTGCATGCTGAAGATGCGATCGTGATACTTCTCGATTATCGTGATTGGGTTAATACCTGTTGAACCAAAAAAGTGACCGGAATCAAAATTGAACATGACGGCTGGTGAAATAGCTTTAAAATTATCATAGCTAAAGCCGGCGGTGGCAAATTGCATGTGCTGATGAAAAACTGCATACATACCATGTTTTTCAGCAATCGGCCCAAGTTTTTTGCACGCTTCTTCACTTATTTCTTCGGATACTCCTTTTGCACCCAAAGCTTTTGCAGCATTAAAAGCATATTCAATTTCCTCATCAGACCATTTTGAAGGTGAAAATTTGACAATATGGATGTTAATACCAGCCTTGTCGAACATTTTCTTAATATCAGCAAATTTAGACATCGGTTGTGCGAGGCGCCATATTTTCATTTCTGCATTATATTTTGCTATCGCTGCTTCCTGTTCCGGAGTAAATTTAGGTCGTTGCATCGGAGCCGCAGCAACACCTGGTGCCGGAGGTGCAGGAGGGCGCATGAAACTCATCATTGGATTTTCGGGGGCTCCAAGATAGGTTTCTACATCATTACTCATTAATTCGAGTGAATTGATGCCAGTTTCAATACAATATTTGATAACATTTTCGACGCCACCTGGCATACTACGCCAGCTATAACTTATTGCGCCAATCTGAACGCCACCAAATTTTGAATTCGGTTTTGCATCGGCAGCAGGGGTAGCGGCAGGGGCATTCTTAAAAGCAAAATTTAGGGGCACTATTGATAAAATAGCAATTACTGCGATACTGTTTAACAGATTACGCCGTGAAACCTGAACGTTTGTTTGTTTGTTGTTTGACATTTTGGGATTGAATGATTTAGAAGTATGATTACTTTCAAATTAAATCAGAGGGCGAACTGAAAACACCGCGGGGCATCTCAATTTTTATTACGAGATGCCCTTTGGTGTTTTTAAACCTACATTTATACAGGCATATCAGGTAATTTAAACCCGTTTTTGTATTCATGTTTAACCAATGCTTTATAGAATTCTTTTGCGTTTTTAGCGCTTGGATCAACTCTTTGACCAAAACCACCAGGGCCGCTTGCAGGAGGTGTGTTTGATCCGCCCGCAGCTTTGGCGGCAGCGGCAGCGGCAGCAGCCATCATCTTGGTCATATCCAGAAGTTCGGAATAGGTTGATACGGTTTCTGTATCCGATATATTGGTAAACTCCATATTTGGGCCATCCCATTCCAGGATTTTCCCGAGTTTTTGCAGACGAACTGCTAATACACCCATCAATACCATTTCGTTGAATGGACCTGCTTCACCGAAGTGCGAAGCTGTCTTATCGCGCAAATCAGGGTTTTTGCATGCGGCAACCCAATCGAGGTAGTGGTTGTTATCAGGTATTACTCTTAATACCTCAGGTGATTTGGGTTTTCTGCCGGATAACAGATATGCATCACTACCGTGGCTTCCGAGGATCAGGGTATCTTTTGATCCGTAAATTGCACAACCTTCAGGAAGCCATTTTCTTCCTTCGGGAAGTTTGTCAGGAATCATCGCATGTAATCCTCCGTCATACCAGGTTACCTCTACCTCAGGCATTGGCATGTTCGGAAGAGACGTACGTGCCGGGAAAGTCATCTTTACCATCTGAGCATTAGGACAAGAGTCTTTCTTCAATTGTGAGGATTGACCCTGAACCTTTGTGGGAGATCCTAATTTCAATACCTTAAATACAGGATGCATGTTGTGGCAAGCCATATCACCGAAAGCGCCGGTTCCGAAATCCCACCATCCGCGGAAGTTCCATGGTGTATAAGCTGAGTTATATTCGCGGAAAGGCTGGGCGCCTAACCATAAATTCCAATCCAAAGTAGTAGGTACTTTTTGAATATCAGTTGGCGTATCCAATCCCTGTGGCCAAATCGGACGGGCTGACCATGCATCAACTCTGCGAACTTCACCGATTTCACCGGCCCACGCCCAGGCACATGCCTGACGAACACCTTCGTTGGATGAACCCTGGTTACCCATTTGAGTGGCAACACCATACTTTTTAGTCAGTTTGGTTAATAAGCGTGATTCGTAAATCGTATGGGTTAATGGTTTTTCGCAATATACATGTTTACCAAGTGTAATTGCCGTAGCTGTAGGATTGGCATGATTATGATCAGCAGTAGCGACGACAACTGCATCAATTGATTTTCCCATTTCATCATACATCATCCTCCAGTCTTTATATTGCTTTGCGGCTGGAAATTTCCCGAAGGTTTCCTGTACTTTAGAATAACCCCAGTCAACATCACACACGGCGACCAGGTTTTCAGTGCCCGGTTTCATCATACCACTCAAACCCCTTGACGGTGAAGCATTTACAGATTTACAAATATTTAAGATATCGCTGGAGCCCTGGCTTCCGGCACCTACCAGAGCAACATTTAAGACGTCACTCGGTGCGGTAAAACCTTCTCCGCCCATTACGAAGCGTGGAATAATTGTAAACGCGGCAGCAGCAGCTGTTGTGGTTCCTAAAAAAGTCCTTCTGCTAAGACACTTTTGGTTTGGGTTGTCTTCACTTTTTTTTTCTTCACTCATAGCATCAAATTTAATTATTATATAAGGGAACAATTATGAAATCTCTTAATTGCGTTTGGAATGCAAAAATTCAGGGCTGTATTTTTAAATACAGTAAGAAATAAAAATAGATTTACAGTTGTTACATGCCAAATAAGATCTATGGAAATCCCTTTTTTACCGATCAAAACGACCTTTTTCCTCCTTTTATCAGATGGGGCCTCCCTTCACATTTTTGGGTCTATAACGTTTGGCAGGAGCTGTTGGTTTTTTAAAAATTGGTGCATGGTATTAGCTATTGGCAACTTGCGGATACTCTTACATAAAAAATAATGAATGTTCATAATATTTAAATTATGGGAGAAAGAATGTTAACTCTATCAACACTGCTGTAAGTATCTAAATTACTTCCACTAAATTATACATACGATTGAAAACAGTTTGCAAAATTTATCCATACGATTCGCTATAGTGCAAGATAATTCAATGTCACCATCACTTTAGCAAATTCAAAAAAAATGTTCAGTTTTTAACAGGCAGGCTTTCGATATCAAATTGAAGGCCTTTTGAAGTCTAAATATTCCCCATACCAAAGAATAAACAAATCAATATTTCGAGACTTTCAACTATTTCTTCCGGTTTCGAATTTTCCTTGATGAAAAATGGATACCACTCCTGCTTTGTTCCCTTGTTCATGGATGGAGTACCAATATTTGATCTTGTTGCCGTTACAAACAGCTTATTTTTCGAGATTTTCTGTTTATCAAATGATTGCAGATTTTCAGGATTGCAATTCTGGAATATCATCGATGCCAACGTTTCGCTATCTATTTTTATTTCAGACAGGCCAAACAATACATTGTATTCAGCGGTAAATTTCCTGTTGTTGAGCATGCCTGTAATCCTGTGGATTACTGCAGTTCCAAGAGAATTTTCGGTATATGAACCACTCACCAAACTGAACTTTTCTTTAGCCTCTCCTTGTGAAAGAACCTGTGAAATTTTTTCATAAATGAAATTACCTATCGGGACTTTATCCATAAAAATCTGTCCAACCAGTGGCACTACGGTATGAATTTCAACACCATCTGACATAGTTGAAGCAGTGATCTCTTCAATCCAATCCAACTGAATAAGCAATTTTAGCCCGTTGGAAAATTCTATTGTACCCCTTCTTCGTTCTTTTTCCTTTATTGTATAAGTTGTTCCCATTCCGGTAATACCGGTAAATAAGTCAGCTAAAATTGGCTTTAGGGAAACCGGCTGCAGCTCAAGATCAAATTTATCCTTATAGACAAAACGCACAACTGTGTCTGTGTTATTTACGACACAGGCAGCAAAATTATCGGCTTTTTGCATAGCACCATTAGCTTTCAACAGATAACGCGTGGAATTGGGAAACCAGGCATGAACCTCCCGCTCTTGCGCTTCAAGTGAACCCACCACAATTTTCCCGGAATAAGCGGTTTCCATTCCAATGGCCTCTCTGATCAGACCACACAATATTTCCTGAAATTGCTTTGGAGACATCCATCGCAAGTCAGTCATATAGGCGGCAGCATTGCCATTTTCAATCTCATGAATAGTTTCTTTCGACAGGATCACATTGCCATCTTTCCGAATAACGACATTTACTGACCATTCAACACCATAACCAACAGTTTTCCTTGCAATTAAAGAAAAGATATCGACCGCATAAATTGCGGATGTTGCCATTTTGGATAATTCATTTTTCGGCTTGCCAAATCCCGTAATTATCTGGTATTCTACCTTATCAGGGAAAGAAACATCCGAAACATTTAACTTTAGCTTCAAATCCTGTTTAATGTTATTAAATATGGAATCGCGCACTTGCCGTATCTGGAAGTAGTTTGGAAATTTAGATTCCGTTTCCCATTTCAACGTGTGTTTAAAAGTAACCACCCTTGTATCCTGTGCAAATATTAAAACCGGGAATACTAGTAGGAACAGGATTGAGGTGATTAAATTCAAAAAATTTAGGAGACCAATCTGGCTTTTCGGATGAACAGTTCTGTCAATTTCGGTTATTTCATCTCTATCAAATGTAGCTATTCCGACGAATTTATCTAAATTTATTACACCCTGACCGGAAGACTCTTCCACATGCATTGTCTTAGTTTCCATATTGATATATTTTTAGAAAGATTATAAATTCTAATCAAAGTTATCAATTGGATTTGAAATATGCAACATTGAAAGGTGATATTTAAACGTTCAGAATTCGCCTACAAATATTGGGGAATAACAGACTTGTTCGACGTCAACTAAAAATAGATTAAGGACTTCAGGTGATCGATCAGAATGGTTTTTATTGTGTGAAAAGCTAATTAAAAAATTTCGATTGAGTCTTTAGGGTTCAATCATAAATTCGTTGTAATTTTAGTTGATTTTTCAATCACGTTTTCCGGATATGCTATAAATCAATTTAAAACTAATTTAAAGAAAGATGGAATCTAAATCACCCAAATCAGACATTGAGAATGGTAACTCAACTAGTCGCCGTGAGTTTTTTAAGAAAACTACTGCAATTGCAGGCGGATCAGTCCTTTTAAGTTCCTTTTCTTCCAATCTTTTTGCTGAAATCACAAAGCCGGATGATCCGAGACTTATTACGGAAACGATTCATTATGCAGGAGCAAGTGGTCCGATGATTGCTTATATGGCCAGGCCTTCAGGTAAAAAGAAACACCCTGCAGTGATTGTAATTCACGAAAACCGCGGACTTCAGCCACACATCAAGGATGTTGCACGCAGGATCGCGCTTGAAGGATTTGTTGCACTTGCCCCCGATGCATTATCGCCGCTGGGCGGAACCCCCGAAAAACAGGAAGACGCGATCCCCATGTTTCAGAAACTGGATTATGAAGCCACCAAACAGGACTTTACGGCTGCTGTAAAATATCTAAAAACGAATCCTTTAACAACCGGGAAAGTAGGTTGCACAGGATTTTGCTGGGGTGGCGCTATGACCAATCATGTTGCTGTGAATGCTCCCGATCTGGATGCTGCTGTTCCCTATTACGGAAGCCAGCCAACAGCCGAAGAGGTAAAGAAAATAAAAGCCCCTCTCCTACTGCATTATGCCGGCAATGATGAACGAATCGACAAAGGAATTCCGGATTTTGAGGCAGCTTTAAAGAAAGAGAAAATCGAATATCAGCTCTTTATGTATGAGGGTGCGCAACATGCCTTCAACAACGATACAAACCCCGAACGGTACAACAAAGAGGCAGCTGACCTTGCATGGAAAAGGACCATTGAATTTTTTAATAAAAAGCTGAAATAAGAAATATCAAAGAAGAAGGCTAAATGCGTTTAATGTTGGTAAATCGATTAAAGAAAACAGTTCTATTCTTGGATCATCTTTTTTCACACTGAATGGGTGAAATTTTAATTACCATGGATGCAAATCAACACACCTATTTTCAGCACCAAAGCGGACTGAACAATGTTGTAGAAAGTACAACCACTGCGTTGCTGTTGTTCTTTTTGTATTACTTCCGTGGGTTAAACACCCACGGTTATTGAGATTTGGCCACTTCGTGGCGAATGACCAAAAATAATAACCCACACGATTCGTTATAACGCTTCTATTTTGAATCAATCTGAACACAGGATAAGCTTTGCAATGGATTAGGAGCTAATTCTTAACATTATCAAAATACTTTGAAAAATAAGGTTAATAAGGTTATTGTTTGGGGTTTGTGAATCTGGCTACTAAGGTTTTGGAATGAAAATAAGGTTTTATATTCCAGTTGTTCGGTGCTTGTTTATTCGTATTTATTCATAAAATGCATTTCTCCCCCAACTAAATACTCAAAATTAAATAATGTCGTATTTGCAAAAGCCGAAATAGGGGCTTATAAATCCAAATCCCAATCATACATTATGCGAATTACACAATAAAGCGTGATACGGACCTGGTATAGGGAAGGTATAGAGAAGAGAGGGAGAAAATCAAGCTAAAGCAGAATATCATTATATTTAGTAAATATTGCGACATTATTTGACGATTCGCATGACTTATATCAGCTCTATGATGGATCGTGTGGGTAAATTCTGCAACCATTTTCAGAATGCTTATGTAGATAGTAGCTGGCTTTTGGCAACTTGCGGCTGGCATGATCGTGCTAACTATTTGATTTTAATATTTAAGAAATTAAAATAACACCTGATTTTTTGTAAGTGAGTCTTCCAGTCACCAGTCCCTAAAAGCAAGCTGCAATCATTACAAAATCCAATTACCCATACCAAACGTCATTGAGCCTATATATCTTCTGATCCGTTTTGGTGATCCATTGATTTGTCGGTATTTTTTCCGGAAAAACTCTGAAATGAAAACAGGTCATCTGCTCCTTCCCTATCATCAATTATTCATCATTGCGATCAATCTTCCGCCAAACCTCAGCGACCTGGTCAACAAAGGGTTTGCAGTGATTGAAAAACAGCTTGTAACCTTCGCATAAATAGTTTAGCCCCGGCCCACCATCGGGCGTATGGATAAAGCGATCTTTGGGGCAGGCACCATTGCACATCTCCCTTACTTCACAAGTGAGGCAATAGTCAGGAAGACTGGTGAGTTTGGCTTGTCCGAATGCATTTTGCGCAGGACTTTGCAGAAGTTGGCTCAATGGTGTTTCGTGAATATTTCCAATCAGGTGTCCCTCGTTTACAAAATGATCGCATGAATAGAAGTCGCCATTGTGCTCCAGAACAGGCACTCCCCCGCAGGTTTTTTTGAAAATGCAAAGCGTATGCTCCAACCCAAATGCTGTCCAGAGCGCTTCTTCAATGATCTGTATCTTGACGGTCCCAATATCTGTAGTTTTCCATTCGTCGAAGATCACACAAAGAAACTCCCCAAAGGCTTTTGCACTGACTGATCGATCTGAAACCTGATTTCGGGCTGAAGTTAGTCTTTCAACCAATGGCAGAAATGTAATATATTCAGCCTTCAAGTGTTTGAAAAACCGGTATATATCAAGCGGATACTGAACATTTATTGAATTAACCACACAGAGTATCTCACATGGAATTCCATATTGCCTTAAAAACTTATAACCCCGAATCACCTCATCGAAACAGGACTTCCCATCATTCCGGAAACGGTTGGCTGAATGAAATTTTTCGGGCCCGTCGAGACTGATTCCGACAACAAAATGAGAAGCTTTCAGAAACTTGCACCATTCATGAGTAAGTAACGTTCCGTTGGTTTGCATACCGTTGATAGCACTCCAGTTTTTGGGAAGGTGTTTTTGTTGAAGTTCGACGACGCGCTTAAAAAACGGCAATCCGGCCAGTGTAGGTTCGCCGCCATGCCACGAAAAGAAGAGTTCCGTTCCGGAAGAGGTCCTGATATGCTGAATAATATATTCCTCCAGTAAATCATCCAACATGTGCGAGCCTGTTCCATCGGGATAAAGCTGTTGTTTTTCGAGATAGTAGCAATATTGACAAGCCAGGTTGCACACGGCCCCGACCGGTTTTACAAATACCTGAAAATCATCCATCCGTCTTTCTTTAATCGTTCCGAACTATTGAATCTTTAACCCTTCTTACGGGAATCTCATTGTAAATTTACAATTTTTAGGTGAAAGACTGGCGCTATCATGGATCGTGTGGGTGAAATTTGCAAACAGTATCACCTATGCAATGAGCAGCTGGCTATTGGCAACTGGCAACTGGCTTGATTGTGCTAATCATTTGACATTGACCACTTAAAAGTTAAAACGCTCAGATTTTTTAGTAAGCGAATAATGCAATGGGCCGCTGGCTTCTGGCAACTTGCAGGTGGCATGATGATGCTAAAGATTTGACATTGATCACTTAAAAGTTAAAACGATCAGATTTTTTAGTAAGCGAATAATGCAATGCGCCGCTGGCTTCTGGCAACTTGCAGGTGGCATGATGATGCTAAAGATTTAACATTGATCACTTAAAAGTTAAAACGATCAGATTTTTTAGTATGCGAATAATGCAATGCGCCGCTGGCTTCTGGCAACTTGCAGGTGGCATGATGATGCTAAAGACCGCAATGAAAAAAATACAACATTATATATAATGTCGTTTCGTTAGCAACAGCAGTTGAAATTTTACCGCAGAGAACTCAAAGTTCTGCGCAGAGAACCGCTAAGAAATTCGGGGAAATATCTGCCCCTGTGGTTATTTGTGCCTCCTCGACGTTTTTTGCGTTTAAATTATTATTCTCTTAGACTTAAATTATACGACATTGCATGATATATTGGCAATTACGTAACACGTTTTCTAAAAAAAAAATTCACAAAAAATTGGCTTAGGATGTAACAAAAGTCAATGCCTATTCGTAATGATTCCAAATAAACGCTCATGCGTTTATTGAGCGATTGAATACAACTACGAAAACTCAAATGAACTTTCCTTAAATGGAGCAACGCTGTAAAAAGTAATTCACATATTTATAACATTTTAAATCAGTATTATGACAAACGTAGACGTAGTTAAGGAGGCCTATTCAAATTTTTCAAAAGGTAATGTTGCCGGTGTATTGGCCTTATTTGACCCTCAGATTGAGTGGCGTGAATGCAAAGGGATGCCATTCGTAAAAGACGACGGCATATATATAGGGGCCGAAGCCATTGTAACAAATGTTTTCATGAACCTCCCTGTATACTTTGATGGGTTTAATATTGCAGTCAATGAAATATTTGGAGCCGATGATAAAGTTGTAATGGTAGGCTATTACCAGGGGACGAATAAAGCGACGGGGCATCCTTTTAAAGCCAATGCCACCCATGTCTGGACATTAAAAGAGGGAAAGATGACCCACTTTTTCCAGGCAGTAGATGCCGCGACGATTAACAGTTAAACAAACAATTTATAATACCGGATTTTTCTTATTGCATTTCTGGCGTCAACGCGATACTTTAGATAATTATCACGCTACGACACCGGAAACGCATAAAAAAGGAATGTGGATAAAGTAAGATGATATCAGGGAAATTTATAAGATGCGGAATAATAATTCAAAGCTTTAATGCATCATGGCAACTGATTTCGACAGGATATTAAAATCGTAAGATAAAGTCTTATTGGGGAGCCATTCCCATAACGGACCCAAGTCGTTTTTAACTTTTTCGATCATGAAATCCGGTACACGATCGTTTTGTTTCGTTACAAAAGACTGGAAGTCGGGATCATTGCGAAGTCTGTTCAGCAATGCATTTAAATATCTTTTTTTACCATTTCCTCCTATTGTTAGCGACAGCAGAAGTGTAACCCACCGTGGACCTGTCAGATGATTGGCTTTAAAACGACGGTACATCGCCTTATTTGAAAAACAATAATCCAACAGATCAATAAAATTGAGGTAAAGAAATTCCCAGGAATAATTCTTCGGTATAATATTCAAAGTATGCACCGAGCGCATTAAATGAAATGGAAATGGAATAATTCTGTCTTCAATTTCATACTTAATATTGCCCTTTACACCGCGTCCAAAAACGGATAACAATGCAAATGAAGGATAAGCACCAGGTGAAAGGTCAACAAAACGTTTGGTAAGTTCAAAAGGTTCTTCGCCTGAATCACTATCGTGGCCAAACATGAAATTGGTCTGCACCTGAGGAATATGCCGTTGAATCATATTTACCTGTTCAGAAACTTCCCTGACTTTATCAATTCCGGTGATGGATCCAACTCTTGATTTTTTACCATAATCAAACCACGATTCAATACCCGGCATAATCATCATAAACCCGTTTTTTTTCAGTCTTTTTACATTTGCTTCACTCAATACCGACAAACTACATTCGGCGGTAAACTCAAAACTACCCTGATGAACAGCTGATTCAATTATTTCCATCGTCTGATTGAAATTAATTCCAAAATTTGGATCGTACCAACTGACCCAAGGCCGTTTCATTTTTTTAAGAAGAAACCGAAGATCTGATTTGATTATTTCAGTGTCGAGCATTTGGTAAGGAATATCAGCGTCAATACAGAAATCGCATTGGTAGGGACAACCGAAACTTCCAATCATTGGCACTATATCGACGATGCTGGTAAGTTTCTGCACTTTTTCTATAAATTCCCATCTTTCGCGAACACCCGGAATTGATAAAGGCTGGTTCAAAGCAGTGAGATATATTCCACGTTGCTTATTTATTCCAAAATTATGCAACAGATCATTAAGTAATTCTTTGTTGGTCAGTCCAAGTACGAAATCGAAATAAAGGGAAGCATCTTCCGGATAGCACCTTGCATGAGGTCCCCCAAGAACAGTTACAATTCCCTTTGAGCGGTAGTAATTGCTAAGTGCGTAAGCTAACTGAGCAGTAAATGTAAATGAACTAATAAACACCAGATCGGTCTGATCTTTAGTGAGATCATTTAGATTCTGTAACCCTGTAAAAATGGAATAGTTTACTTCATGCCCTTCTTCGCGGCACCATACGCCAATAATCTGGGGCATGATGCTGATATAGTTAGGGAACATAGCCAGCCGATAAAGAGAAAAAGAAGGACTGTTGTGAATAAGGTCAATTATGCTGATTTTTAGCTTTTTCATGAGTTATAAATTATATATGAAATACTATCCATCTAACAAACCTTCTAATCTTAAATATACAAAAATATAAACCAAATTTGCAAAAAGGTTATCTGTTATTTTGGCTCTATGACGGATTGTGCGGGTGAATATCGAAAACTGCTTTTAAATGGATGATGAAATGAGCAGCTGGCTTGATAGTGCTAACGATCTTATTCTAATCCATTAAAAGTTAAAACACTCAGATTATTTTAGTAAATGGATGATGCAATGAGCAGCTGGCTATTGGCAACTTGCAGCCGGCTTGATAGTGCGAACGATCTTATTCTAATCCTTAAATATTAAGACAACTCCTTATTTTTAGTAAGGAGATATGCTTGTTACCAAGCTCTAATCGCCGAAAGCATTCATTACAAAAAACAATTACGATATCATACATCCCTGAGCATATTTTTTTAGAATTCTTTTTGATTTTGTTATTTTTATTTTTTAATTTTGAAATACAATTTCAAGTTTCAGGTTAGGCGTGGATCATTTATGTAGAAGAAGCCCCGGTGAACCAACGGGGCTTCTGTTTTATTGCGTAAACAGTAGCTTAATCCTGCATATCGTAAATGCAATGAGCAGCTGGCTATTGGCAACTGGCAGCTGGAGTGATAGTGCTAACGATTTTATTCTAATCCTTTAAAGGTTAAAACACACAGATTATTTTAGTAAATGGTTGATGCAATGAGCAGCTGGCTTTTGGCAACTTGCAGCTGGCATGATCGTGCTAACGATTTTATTCTAATCCTTTAAAAGTTAAAACACACAAATTATTTTAGTAAATGGATGATGCAATGAGCAGCTGGCTATTGGCAACTTGCAGCTGGCTTGATAGTGCTAACGATATTAATCTAATCCTTTAAATATTAAGACAACTCCTTATTTTTAGTAAGGGGATATGCTTGTTACCAAGCTCCAATCGCCGAAAGCAATCATTACAAAAAACAATTACGATATTATACATCCCTGAGCATATTTTTTTAGAATTCTTTTTGTTTTTATTTTTTAATTTTGAAATCACTGTTGTCCGGTTAAAATATTAACAAACTAAGATGTCGCAACTACGTTGCTTTTTCAATTCTATAATACATTTATCTACAAAGATATAGCAACTACGTTGCAAAAAAGGATGCTGC
>Ga0118677_10004589_pt1 | contig 25019 bp, 13 predicted proteins | sample AliMusrvi5mmetaG_FD_86154 | JGI IMG/M metagenome (GOLD analysis project Ga0118677, IMG submission 86154)
TTATTATTCTGTTTATAAGAAATTCCTTCCATTTATAAACAACAATTATGACTTCGCCGAGATGCTCAGCGAAATGCTGGGAGAAATGAACGCATCCCATACCGGCTGCGGCTACCGCGCAGGAAAGCCCAATACGGACCAAACGGCCGATCTCGGGCTTTTCTTCGATTATTCATATAAAGGCCAGGGGCTGAAGATTTCGGAAGTGGTTGAAGACGGTCCGCTTGATAAAGCAGTATCAAAGGTTAAGGCAGGCAACATCATCGAGAAGGTTGACGGACTCATTCTAAACGACACCATGGATTTTTACAGTATCCTGAACCGTAAGACCGGTAAGCTCACCCTGCTTTCGGTGTATGATCCGGCTTCAGGCAGCCGCTGGGAGGAAAGCGTGAAACCTATTAACGGCGGTGAGGCTAATGAGCTCCTTTACAGACGCTGGGTGAAGAACCGCCGTGCCGAAGTTGAACAGCTGTCGGGCGGAAAAATAGGGTATGTGCATGTGCGCTCCATGGACGATGCCAGCATGAGGATCGTCTTCGAGGAAGCCCTCGGGCGTAATTTTGAGAAAAAAGCACTTATCGTGGATACCCGATTCAATGGTGGAGGCAATATCCATGAGCAGCTGAGTGATTTCCTGAGCGGGAAAAAATATATAGATATTATCCCTCATGGGCAGTATATTGGTTCAGAGCCTTACGACAAATGGGTGAAGCCATCCATTGTACTCATAGGAGAAAGCAATTATTCAGATGCACATCTCTTCCCGGTTGCATACAAGCTAAAGAATATAGGAAAAACCCTGGGCATGCCTGTCCCGGGTACAGGGACTTTTGTATGGTGGGAATCCCAGATCGATCCCACCCTTGTCTTTGGAATTCCTATGGGCGGATGGCGTATGCCTGATGGACGCTTTTGTGAAAACAACCAGTTGGAACCCGATATCAGGGTAGCAAATGACCCGGGTATGCTTTCATCAGGCCATGATCAGCAGATCGAAGCTGCAGTGAAGGAGCTTATGAAGTAGGCTTTAATCCGGCCAAGCGGATCTGACTCCTGGTTGCAGAGTTCTTTTTGATTGTGGGTTCCTTTAATTGAATAAATAAAATATGTTATGACCTGAGGTGGTTCTTTAATAAGAAATACTGACCTTTCTTAAAAATCGGAGTAAATGATTTTCCAACCTGGCTCTCTAAAAATTCATTCATCGCCAGATAAGCACCATATAACTGAGGTGTCGAAGTCGGATCTTCTGCAATAATAATTCCGCCATCAGCTAACCTTTCAGCGCATTTATATAAAGCAGAAAGAGTGGGTTCATACATATCAACATCAATGTTTGCAAGCGAAATTTTATCTATTGCCTCCGGTAATTCATCTGAGCAGATATTCCCTTCAATAAGTTCAAAAGGTGCTCCGGCATCTGCCAGGGTATCACTGATATATTTCATTGTCTCCTGCACGCCTAATAATTTATGAGTGCCTTGCCATACAACGTCGAGACTGTTTTTAGCTTCTGCATAATTAAATCCATCAAACGTATCAATCAGCCATGCTTTGCGTGATGCAACCTGGCTTACCCGCGATTGCTCATTTAAGAAGTTAAGCGTGGTCAAAGATGATCCTCCAAGAAAGACTCCGATTTCAACAAAATCACCCTGAACATTTTTAGTCAGTTCAAGAGCTTCACACAAATTTTCATGAACAACCATTACCATGTGAGAAATGCGGTCAGATTTTTCCCATGTTTTTTTAATTGCATTGTAAGCTAATCGGTTTACAAACCGGTATTCGGTTTTTGTTGAATCCTGATGCGGCATGTATTTTCCTCCATGCTCTTTGATTTTTTTCAAAACAGGTAAAGCATCCGTATCACAGGTAAAGAAAATAAAAATAAGAGAATCGGGCATCTCTTCAACAGGGATTTCATCAAGTGAATAGATGATTTTTCCTATATCCGATACATGATCGGGTAAACTGTGGCAATCGGTAAGAATATATTTCTTAAGACCAGGATATCTGATGTTTGCAATTTTTAAATTGATTGGGCTTGAAAACAGTTTTTCCGGTGGAATTCTGACAAACGGATCTTCACCAGGGGCTATCTTTTCAGCCAGCTTTGACTTTTCTTTATTTAACAGATCATCTCGTACCAATGACATTCTTTCATCAAATTGATTTTGCATGGTTTTATTCTTTTATGATTTCAGGATTATTCAATAATTTGCGAACGTATTACGAACAGCTAATTTAACAATTCTTTCGATCAATTCTTTGGACCGATGCGGTCGTACCGATGATAAAATAACCTGTATGCACTTAAGTTGATCCGGTGAAGATATTGTTTAAAAAGGCTTATGATCGCAATGACAGGCATATGAAAAATAGTTGGTGGAAAAAGGTTGTTTATAGAAAAACAATATTATACCTTTATTGCATTACAAACCGAACTGAAACCTATTGTTAGAGGTGCCAAAAGTAATATTGACCCAAAAGGGGAGGATTATCATGGAACTGGTTATTTGCACAGGATATTAACATGACTGCGAAAAAACGGATTTTACTGATAATGCCTGAATGGAGGTTGACCACTTCGCGCTGGAGCCTGAATGACCACCCTTACATTAAAAAAAAAGCTTTTATTCCTCCCATATCGTTGGCAATAATTGCCGCAATTACTCCTGATAACTTTGAAACTGATATTTGGGATGAAAGTGTCCACGGCTTTATTGGTGATGACACCCGGTTCCCTGTGCCCTATGATATTGTTGGTATAGGAGGATATTTTACACATTTTTTTCGGGCTGTGGCCATTGCAAATTTCTTTAAAAAAAGTGGTGTGTTAGTCGTTGTTGGAGGAGCCGGAGTTACAGCTTCCCCAAATGAGTATCGCGATCATTTTGATGTTATGATATTGGGTGAGAGTGAAAATATCTGGCCTGGGTTTCTAAATGATTTTCTGGAGGGGAGTTATAAAAAAACATATAAAGACAAGAATCTGGTCGACATATCACTTTCCCCAAAACCTAAATGGGGAAACCTTAAGGCCTTGATGCTAAACAACTATGCAGTTGGCGCAATTCAAACTACAAGGGGATGTCCTTTCAGATGTGAATTTTGCAATGTGTGGAAGGTTTTCGGAAGAAAGATGCGTACCAAAACCAAACAACAGGTTATAGAAGAGATTGAAGAACTGAGTGATGCCGGGATGAAACATATTGCTTTATGTGAAGATAATTTTTTCGGAAATCCAAAATACACCAAAGACATCTTAAGGGGATTAATTGATTTGAACAAAACTCAGACAGATCCTTTATATTATTATACCGAGATCTCTATCAATATTGCCTCCGATGACGAAGTCCTGAAAATGCTTGCCGATGCCGGGTTTGCCGGTCTTTTTATAGGCGTTGAATCACCCAGCAGAGAAAGCCTTAACGAGTCGAAGAAGGTACAAAACCTGAAAGGTGATCTGATTGAAAATTGTAAAAAAATACAATCGTACGGCTTGCCTGTTGAAGCCTCCATGATTGTTGGATTTGATCATGATGATGAAGGGATTTTTGACATGCAGTTTGAATTCTTACAGAAGGCATGCATTCCCTATCCGCGAATACGTATGCTACAGGCCAGACCAGGAACTGAAACATTCAGGAAGTTGATGCTGCAAAACCGTGTACTTGACACATCGAAACTCCATTCACAAGGATCATATTTTGACATGTACCTGATACCCAATATAATTCCTGCCAAGATGACGCGTATCACCTTATTCGGACAATATGTAAAATTGCTGGAGCGGCTTTATGACTGGGATAATTTCACAGAACGGATGACAGGCTTTATAGATTCAATTGAGTACATCCCGGAAAGGGATCGTAAACAGGAGGTCAGGGGTACTGACCTAACACTGCCGCAGGAGTTAACAAATTTTATTTCCTTACTGGGTGAAAAGGAGAGGCAATGTGTTGTGAGGATATTGAATCATACGGCTAAAAAAGCGCCTCATCAATTATATAATGTTGTTTCGATAATTGTAAGACAGCAATTAGAGGCTCAAAATCTGGAGATTACACGGAAATCCCTTACGAATCAAATAGAATTCGAGCGAAATCTCGATCTTAGTAAATTTATTCTCAAGGATTCAACTGCCAATGGCACCGTTTAAAACTGAATGTATGGATGTAACCTCAGTTGGAAGAAAAAGAATTTTGCTTGTTATGCCAGACTGGAGGTCGGCTACTTCTAAATGGACTCCAAACGATCATCCATACCTGAATAAAAAAGCTTTAATGCCCCCGTTGTCCTTAGCCACCATTGCTGCCCTGACCCCTGAGGATTTCGAAATTGATATCTGGGACGAAAGTGTTCATGGCTTTATAAATGATGACACCCGGTTTCCGGTATCCTATGATATTGTTGGCATTGGAGGATATTACTCGCACATCTTCCGCGTACTAACCCTTGCAGGAATCTTTAAACGCAGAGGTGATTTCCTGGTTGCAGGCGGAGCTGGTGTTACAGCGTCACCTAAAGAATACCGTGAGTATTTTGATGTACTGATATTGGGAGAAAGTGAATATATCTGGCCTCAGTTTTTACATGATTTTCTTGATGGAAATTATAAAAAAACATATAAGGAGATCAATCCTGTAAATATGGCACATTCCCCCAAGCCCAAATGGGGAAATATTAAGGCTTTGATGGCAGGCAACTATACCGTTGGCGCGGTTCAAACTACAAGGGGGTGCCCTTTCAGATGCGACTTTTGCAATGAATGGAGAATCTTTGGAAGAAAGGTGCGTACAAAAAGCACACAACAGGTTATTGAGGAAATTGAAGAGCTTAGTAATGCCGGGTTGAAACAAATCGTTTTTGGGGTTGATAATTTTTACGGGAATCACAAATATGCCAGAGAAATCCTGACTGCAATAATTGAATTTAATAAAACGCAGTCAGAGCCTTTGCATTTCATTACTCAGATATCCGTTACCATCTCTTCCGACGATGAATTCCTGAAAATGATGGCCGATGCTGGATTTAACGGTCTGTTCATTGGCATTGAATCTCCCAAAGCAGCAAGCCTTATCGAGTCGAAAAAGTTACAAAACTTAAAAGGTGATCTGTTAGAAAATTGTAAAAAAATACTTTCTTATGGTTTGCCTGTTGAAGCCTCCATGATTGTGGGATTTGATGAGGATGATGAAAGTATTTTTGATGCGCAGTTTGATTTTATACAAAAATCATGCATTCCATACCCGCGCATCCGTTTGCTGCAGGCTAAACCTTGTACTGACCTTTTTGACAAGCTGATCCTTGAAAGGCGGGTACTCGACACATCGAAACTTCATTTGGCAGAAAACTATTTTGACACTTACCTGATTTCCAATATCATTCCGGCTTCGATGACCCGTATAAGCTTATTTGAAAATTATTTAAAATTATTGGACCGGGTATTTGACATGGATAATTTCACGGAACGGATGATGGGCTTTATAGACCTTATCAACTACTGTCCGGAACGAGAAAAAAAAGAAGATGTCCGGATAATAGGTGGAAAATTACCTGCAGAGTTAAATAATTTCATCCGTAAAATTGATCCGAAAGAGCAAGATTGTGTTGAAAAGATATTGAATCATGCTGCAAGCAAGGTCCCACACCAGTTGAATAATATCGTTGGCTTAATTGTAAGGCAGCAATTTGAAGCTCAGCAGGTGGAAGAAACAAAAAAGACTATTTTATCTCAAATTGAATTTGAGCGAAATCTTGATTTGAGTCAATGCATTCTTGAAGTTTCTGAGGGAATTGACGATTTATGATAATGTTTGAATGAGTTTGCAAAATTTATTTACACCCTCAAACTAATCTTGTCTTTTAAGTCAAACAGCTCATTGGTGCGATGAGCAACCGGCTCATCAATTCATCAAGATCTTTTTCTGACGGGAAGGCTACAGACAATACCCCGCCCGGGATAGCAACAGAAAGAGCCGTGAACATCCTTAGGTGTTTAAACCGGCACCGGCGGATCAGGCGAGGCTCTTCAGAAACAGTCTCTATATGATCTGTTTCATACCATTCATGCGGAACCCTGAATCCCAGCCTTATTGCCTTTCCCGCGGCTTCTTTCGCAGTCCAGAGGACGTGAAACAACTCAAGCTCATCCTTTTCTTTTCTGCACATCTCCTTCTCCCAATCGCTGAGTACTATGGGTATGATTGTGCGGTTTTTCTCCGTGATGCTTTCCACATCAACTCCCATCATGAAGGTCAAAGGAAAACACAATCCGGCATTCAGAAAATTACCATGAGCTATTGAGACTCCATACGGCTGCTGAAGGTTGCTGATATGGGGTTCGCCCAGGCTGCCAGTTGTGATGTGTATTTCAGCAGAAGGAATATCAGGGAATACTTTTTCAATGGCCATTTTTCCTGCTATCCTTCCGTGAAAGAATGATCTTCTGCGGATATCCGATCCAAAAGCACCCGCGGTTTTTATCTCTTCAGGGTGTAGCATCTGACGAACTTTTTCCCTGAGTTCTTCGTCGTTGAATGTTGGAAACATTACGAGGCCGGCTGATATCATAATCCCGTATCCCCCCATTTCATCAATGCACGCACCAGTTCCTTCACAAAGGGGCGGGCAATGACCGAAACATGATTCCCGGGAATATTAACAACCGACAGATCATGCTGGATCCATAGCCCCCAATCCAGATCTGAAGACCTTTCCGGAACCATGGCCTGCCCGTCAAACGGAGGCAATGCATCCTGGGCCCTGATCAGCAGGGTTTTCCCTTCAAAAGAGCCCGGCCGGCAGGCCGCCGTGATCTCATTATGATAGATCATCAGATCGAGATATCCGTGAAAATCGCTGATCTTCATGTCGGGCGGTACAAGGTTGGCCCATATAAACGCTTTAAGAAATACCTCTGACTGGGCTACCGGTTCTTTCCCTCTCAGATCTGCGGCGCTTATCCCAAGCGGGCGGCCCACCAGATAGGCTACCTTGCCTGCAAAAGCAAGCATCCGGTCAATAGGATCGATGGTAATGGCTGTATATTCAGGTTCCGCTTTAACCGGTGCCATCTGATCAATGATCATCAGCCGGGGGTTTACTCCCGAGGATTCCCCGACCTGTCTTGCCATCTCAAATGCAATGAGCGCTCCCATAGACCATCCTGCAAATACTACATCATCGATGCAGGTTGGCAGATTGATCTCTTCAAGATAAAAACGGGCCATATCGCTTACGCTGTCAACTTTTTTACCCGACAGTCCCGACGCCTGCAATCCGTAAATCGAATAATCCATTCCCAGCTCCCGGGCCAGCTCATAGTAACAGAGCACATTGCCGCCGGCCGGATGAACCAGGTACAACTGCTTTTTCCCGTTACCCGGCCTGATCGGGACCAGGGAGGAGGGCTTCTGCTTTAAGCCTGATTCCCTGAGAAGCTCAGCCAAAGCCATCACGCTCCCCCTTTCGAACAAGGTAGCCAGTGGAAGATGAACATGAAACTCCTTCTCGATTGAAGCAAAAAGCTGTATTGCAAGAAGGGAATGACCGCCCAGATCGAAAAACCCATCGCCTATACCCAACTCCTGAAGCTTCAGTACTTCTCTGAAAATATTGACCAGCCTGAGCTCGGTAAGATCACGGGGCGGTGCCAATGAACGGGAAGTTTCATCCCGGGTCCCGGTCATCCGCCTTAATTCCTTAAAATCGGTTTTTCCGTTGGATGTGAGTGGAAAAAGCTCAATCACATAAAAAACCGAGGGGATCATATATGATGGTAAACGATGTGAAAGCCATTGCCTGAGTTCGTTCTCATCATAAACAAAGCCCTGTTTCAGACTGATGGCCGCCTGCACTGAACTCACCGAAGAAACGTGTTCAGGAACGAGTACCACAGCCTGTTCAACCGCTATAAATTCATTCAGTACATTCTCAATCTCACGGGTTTCTACCCGGTAGCCCCTGATCTTGATCTGATGATCGCTGCGGCCAAGGAAGACAACTGATCCGTCATCCTGCATCCTTCCCAGATCACCCGTACGGTAAATACGCTCCCCTTTCAGGAAAGGATCGTCAGCAAACTTTTCACTGCTTAGCTGAGGCTGGTTCAGATATCCACGGGAAATATTATGTCCACTCAATATGATTTCTCCGGGAATACCTTTCGGGAGGAGCTGAAGATCTTCGCCGGTGATATAAACTGCCGTATTATCGAGCGGAAACCCGATTGGAAAAATGAGCTGTTCCGGAGCAGGATTAACAGGGATCTCCCAGGTAAGCGAGCCGATAGTGGCTTCAGTGGGACCATAATGGTTAAGGATTCTGAGCAAAGGAGCGAGGTTTCTGAGCTGTTTGACAATTTCCGCACTGCATTTTTCACCCCCGAGCATCAGCAGTTTATGCGGTAAAAGACTGGCAGCCCGTGATGAATGGAGCAGACTCATCATGTGAGAAGGCACGATCTTAAGGCAATCAACCGGCTGGCGATGGAACCAATCGGCCAACAGAGATGCATCGGTCGAATGATCTTCAGGAATTATCACGACCTCGCCGCCATGGATCAGGGGAGGGAATATCATTGTGTTGCCGAGGTCGGCGGCAATGGATGAAATAGTGGCAAAGGAATCACCGGCTTCCATCTTCATCCTCTCCCACACTGCTTTTGAGTAATTAAGCAGCTGGCCGGATCCGATACAAACTCCCTTGGGATTTCCCGTTGTTCCCGAGGTATAGATCACATACGACAGTTGATCGCCACCAGGAAGGTCAGGTAAAGTAAGAGTCTCAGAAACCTCATCTCCGGCGATCAGCTTACTGTAAAGAAGGACAGGAATGCCTGTCCCGGCAAGCCTTTTAGACAACTCCTCTGTGCTGATGGTCCGCTTCAGTGAAGCATCTTGTGCAATAAACTTAAGCCTTTCTTCAGGAATACCGCTATCCAGGGGAACATAAGCTCCGCCTGCTTTTAAGATTCCCAGGATAGAAATAATGAGGGATGCCTCGCGGGGAAGAAGTATACCAACCAGATCTCCCTTTCTTATCCCCTCTTTGGCGAGAGTATTTGCAAGCTGACCGGAAACCATGTCAAGCTCCCGGTAAGTGATCTGCTGGTGGATATCGCGTATGGCTTTTAAATCGGGTGTTGCCCTGGCCTGTGCCCTGAATTCATCAAGCCAGGAAGCAGGCGAATTCACTCCTGGTTCAGTGTAAACTGAAGGCTTTCCTCTGCAGAGCGATCGCTGGTCAGCCGGGAACCAGGCCAGCCTGCCGCATGATTCATCGGGATGGCTTATGATGGAGGTCATCAGAATCTTGTAGTTGATCAGCATCTTCTGAATCGTCTGACGAAGGAATATCTCGCGTGGATAAGTCACCGAGAGGATCAGCCCCTGGTTCGCCTCCTCAACCCAGAAATTCAGGTCAAACTTGGAATAGGAATAATCAATGCTCTCGGGTTTCACTACAAGGCCTTTGACGCTGTATAGAGAAGGGATGTTCTGATGTACAAAGTGAACCTGGAAAACAGGGTTGGTACTCAGGTTACGGTCGGGTTTTACCTCCTCGATGAGCTTTTCAAAAGGAAGTTCCTGCCTCATAAAAGCCTGCTGGGAATAGGTTTTTATATGATTCAGAAAGTTTATTGCCGTAAGGTTTTCATCAGTTTTCACCCGCATCGGAAGAGTATTGATAAAAAGCCCCATGGTATTCTGGAACGAAAGCTGATTTCTTCTTGCAACCGGAACGCCAATCATGATATCCTTTTGACCGCTGTACTTTGACATTAGCAAACCGAAAACTCCGAAAAGCAGATGAAACAGGGTAATATTTTCGCGCTGGCAGAATTGCCGGAGTTTTTCGGTTTCCGCAGCGTCTATGGCATTAACTTCTTTGCTCCCGTGGTGCGACATTACAGCAGGCCTTTGAAAGTCTAGCGGCAGGCGCAGGGGTTCAGGCAGTCCGGCTAACTGGGTTTTCCAGAAATCAAGCTGTTCTTTGTAAACGGGAGTGAGCATCCAGTCCTTTTCCCATTTCACAAAATCAATATACTGGTATTCCGGGCCGGCGAATGGCATAGGTTCTTTGCTTTCAAGAGCCGCGTAGGTCATCGAAAGTTCTTTTGCAAACAGCGCATTCGACCATCCATCTGAGATGATATGATGGGGATTGATCAGAAGAATGTATTCCAGATCGTCCAGGTGAAGCACATCGAAACGAAGTAACGGAAGCTGGCCGAGGGGGATTACGGTTTTCCCGTGTTCGAGAGCCAGGGTCATGGCCTTAGTTTCTTTTTCGTTCAATGGCAGAGTACGGAGATCCCGGTAAATTATCTCAGGTTTACCGCATGCATGAACATGTTGCACCGGATTTCCGTTCATCACATCGAAGGTAGTTCGAAGGATCTCATGCCGTTCGGTGAGGAGTCCGAGGCTCTGAGCAAGGATATCGATATTCAGGGGAAACACTGCCGACATCCTGAGGGCGACCGGATTGTTATATATGGCTTCTCCCTCGGTGAGGTTATGAAGGAACCACATCCTTTCCTGCGCTTTTGACAAAGGATAGATTCCCCCGGGGTTCCGTTCCATTTTAGGAGGTCTCCCAATCCTCGGGGCTGAATCATCCCTTCCCTTTCGGAGCAGTGCTTTCAGCTGATCGGGACTTAATCCCGACAGGCGTTCATTCAGTGATTTTTCCTGCTTCGCCATGGCCTGTTGGATCAGGGGTAAGTAAGGACCAGCTTCCCAATATGTTTTGAGCGCGACATGGCAGTGAGAGCTTCTTTTAGCTGTCGGACAGGGTAGGTCACGCAAGGAATCGGTTTAAAAAGCCCGGAATTGAAAAGCCCGGCGATTTCCGTGAGCTGTTCTTTCAGCCTGCGCGGCTGTACCAGGTACAACGAAATATCGAGTACCGAAAAAGTGATCCCTTTGCTGAATATGCCCATCGGCAGAAGGGTGTTCTTCGCGATATCCTTTTTATCGATCTGAATAAACCGGCCAAAGGGTGCAAGTATCTCCAATCCTTTCATCATGCCATCTCCCGAAAGAGTATTCAAAACGACATCGACTCCCCTGCCCCTGGTCAGTTTCATGATTTCTTCGCCAAATAAAACGGACCTTGAATCCATCGGATGAACGATTCCTCTTTTTATAAGGAATTCCCTCTTCTCTGGTGATCCTGCCGTTGCATATATCCCTGCCTTCCTCCATTCTGCAATTTCCAGAGCGGCAAGGCCCACTCCGCCGGTAGCTGTATGGATCAGTACCGATTCGCCTTCAGCAATATTTGCCAGACGTATCAGGCCTGAGAATGCCGTGAGGAAAACCGTGGGGACCGCGGCTGCTTCTTCAAAGCTCAGTCCATGAGGTTTTGGTACAACCTGCAGTTGTGAAAGGTTGAAAACATTGATGAAATGGCTCCCAGGCTGCACTTTCCCGTCGATGAAAGTGCCCGCCGACAAGGCAATTACCTCATCTCCTTCTTTGATCCCACTCACTCCGGGGCCCACACGGGTAACTACCCCGGCATAATCGGAACCCATATTGGAAGGGACCCCGGGAGCCTCTGGGTATTGTCCCATGGCAATCATCAGGTCGCGGTAGTTCAGGCTTGCTGCAAGGGCTTTCACCTGTACATAGCCTTCGGGAGGATCAGCGGCCTTTGCTTCCCTGAAGCTGATATTCAATGAACCGGGATTACCGGGATCGCAGGAAAAACAATCCGGCAGTTGTAACTCTTCCTTTTCCGGTTTATTCTGATTCCCGGCGCCCTTCGCAGAAGCATAGCCAAGACGTTTCAACAGCATCTCCTTCTGCTCAGGCGACAAACCTGCAATTTTTTTCAGAAGTTCATCATTGTTCATCTTCCATCTCTTTCAGCAATGCTTCAATTTCATCGGATCCTTTCGCGGCAATGATCATTTCGACGATCCTGTCGGATAATCCTTTCACGGTCGGATTTTCGAAAAATACGTTCGGCTGGAGTTCAAGGTCAAACTCATCCGCAATATTAGATATTGTTTGTATTGCCAGCAGCGAATTTCCCCCGAGTTCCATAAAGGTATCATTCACTCCTATCTTGTCAATGCCCAGAATTCCTTTCCAGATTTCGGCCACTGCAATTTCGATCTCGGTCGATGGAGCCTCAAAAACAGTAGATAACTGCGGCCGCTCATAAGTAGATGCATTTCCTTTCTTCTCTTCTTCCTTTTCCAGTTTTTCCTTTTTTTTGTATGAAGGTCTTTCCTCAAGGATGTCCTGGTTCAGGTCGGTTGTGTTGACTATGATCTGGGGGAACTGCTTATAATTGAGAAGGCGTTTAAACACTTCAATGCCCTCATCGGGGAGTATGTCATTTTTTCCGGCTAAGGAGATGGTTTCCTGGACAGGTTTCGGCGCTGCATCTTTTGACATCGAACTTTTATATCCGCCGAGATTCTGTTGCAGCCGGCGGAATGAAACCTGATCGATGCTTACAAGCAGGCGGTTTTCCAAATCCAGAAGCTTTACTTCAAATTTCAATTCTTCATCCCCCGGTTTCCATTCATCACTGATTCTGAGATAGCACCAAAAACAGGCTGGAAGAGGATTATGCACCCGAATATTTTTATATGAATACGGGAGATACAGATTCATGTCGACATATTGTATACAGCTTGATGTGGCTACATCAAGCATGGCCGGATGAAGAGTGAAATAGTTCAGGTCATCAAGAAACTCATCCCTTAATTTGATTTCAATGAGGAATTCCTTGCCGTTGTATTGGGCCGACTTCTTGCAATCCCAACGGTTACTGTATTTTAAAACGGACCTGTTTTCTTCATTCATCAATTCCAGGAAATGAGGTATGTGGTCGGTCTTTCCTCCGATTTGTTTTGAAAGCACCTCAATGTTGATACTTGCGGAAGGCAATTCTGCGACTATCCTGAATTCCCCTTTAACATGATCCATCCATATCTCCCGGGCAGATTCGCCTTTTAATTCCTTACTGCTTATGCGGAATGCCCATGCATCGCCCGAAGGCTTGACCATTAAACGCAGATTCCTGCGGATCCCTTCGTCATAAATAAGTGGAGTGACGAATGAAAAGTTCAGGACTTCAAGATGACCAGCCGGATTTTTGATTTTGGCATAGAGGTTGAGGATCTCCAGGGTGGAAATCCCCAGAAATGCAGGCTTCCCCGACAGGAGGTGAGAGCTTAACACCCAGTCGCGTTCGGGATCAAGGTCGAGCTGATAAATATCCTGATCCTGATCTGATGACTGAAATACCAGCCTTATGCCGTTCCTGGTTTCTGTTTGTTTTAATGCCTTGCCCGATTGTAACAGCTGTTTTTTCTCGGCTTTGGTTTTCTCCCAGCTGGCGGCCATGCCAACGATTCCCCATTGGGCCCAGTTAACTGAAAGCGTGCCATCGCCGGTTAACCCTTTGCGGTACTGTGCAAAAGAATCCATAAAGGCGTTGGAACCACAATAGTCAATCCTGGCTGCTTCTCCGAAAATCGAAGAAACAGAAGAAAACAGGAAGAAGAAATCGAGCTTCCTGTCTTTGAAAATATCATGCAGAATGAGCGTTCCGTTTAATTTGGAGTTCAGCACGAGCTCGGCTTGTTCTTTATCTTTAAGTGCGATGACGCCACCTCCGGGCATGCCGGCCGAATGCAGCACCCCGCAGAATGGTCCGGATTCCTTCTCAATATCAGTTACGAGCTTCCTGGTTCCTTCATAATCGGAAGCATCCAATTGGGCAAGAATCACCTTTGAGCCCAGTGATTCCAGCTCCGCAAGATCCCTTACCCGGCTTGCAGCTGAGTCATCAGGTCCTGTAGCTTCAACAATCGATGCCCATTCGCCGCGGGGTGGCAAGGATGAACGATGAGTGAGTACCAGAGTAGCTTTTACCGTGCGGGCTATAAATTTGGCAAGTTCCATCCCGATTCCGCTTACGCCGCCAGTGATCAGGTAAACTCCATGATTGGCCAGGGAGTTCTCTGCAAGCACTCCGTTTTCAGCACATATTGGAGTATAATCTTCAACCCAGCGGTAGCCATTACGGTAAGCGGCAATGGTGTCATCAGTTGCCAGGCGGCATTCGTTGATCACAGCAGAACCCAATTCTTTCAATTGTTCAGAGTCCGAAGCAGAGGGAAGATCAACCAGGCGGGCAATGAATCCGGGATGTTCCTGTCCGATAACGCGTGCAGCACCCACAGCCAGGGCCTTTTCAGGGGAGAGAACCACCTGGCCGGTAACATCATACAGATGATTTATTACAAAAAGTAAAAATTGGTTTTTCACAAATCCTTCACTGATGAGGGCTTGCTCAAGGTATAAAGGTCCGTAGAAATTATCTGTGGCAAGTTGCCCGGCATGAAGCGGGTGAAGATGTCCCGAATGAGGTTTCTGGGAGTAATTCCAGGCATAGATAATATTATTGGGCTTACGGTCTTCTGATTTAATCGTATTTATTAACCGGGAAAAATGCTCCTTGCACGTGGGATCAATACTATAATTGTCTTTCTCGTGAATGAATTCATTTCCTTTTTTTACGTTCAGGCAGGGAATGCCTGTTTCATTCAGTTTGCTGCGAATCGCCTCGCAAAGGCCCTCCTCATCTTCAAACAGAAGCCAGCATGCTTTTTCGGAACTTTCTTCAGCTGAAGCCATGCCGTTAATCGGAATAAGTTGCGGAGGGGCCGATCTTTTCCATCCGGGAATATAAAACCATTGATTGATATCGGGTTTCTTTTTGTTTTCCGGTTTGGCTTTGTCGGCGTTATTATGCGAAAAGTCGATCTTATAGGGTTTTCGTTCAAAGGGATAACCCGGGTATGAGATGAGTTTTCTCTTGCTTTTATCAAATAGCTCCCAGTTGAAATAATCTCCGCCGGCCCAGATCTGGCCAAAGGCCGAATAGAAATAGATCAAAGGATCGGCTTTATAATCCAATGCAGGTATCGTGCTGATGACCCCGTGCCCGCTGTCTTTTGCAAGTTGGCGTTTTACGGCCGATTCGAGTGACTGGCCGGGGCCTGATTCAACGAAAACGGCCAGAGCTGTATCCATACAGAGTACAGCTGCATCTGCAAAGCGTACGGTCTTGCGTACATGCTTCACCCAGAAATCGGGATTGGTAGATTCTTCAGCGCTTAACCAATGCCCTGTAACTGTGGATGCGATGGGGATTGCAGGCGCTGAAAGCCTTATCTCTTTGAAAAATTCAGCAAATGCAGGCAACATGGGCTCCATCATAGCCGAATGGAAAGCGTGCGAAGTGGGAATCTTCTTATTAAATATTTTTGTTTTGTTCAGTTCAGCGGCAAACCGGTCAATAATATCCTCAGGCCCTGAAGCGACGCATAATCCGGGACTGTTTACAACGGCAATCTCAAGTCCTTCAGGAAGCATAAATCCCAGCTGTTGCTCGGTAAGCAGAATTGCAAGCATCGCCCCTCCCGGAAGGTCCTGAACAAGACGGCCCCTGCGGGCCACTGCTTTCAGCGCATCGTTAAGAGAAAACACACCTGAAATAGCTGCTGCCACATATTCGCCAACACTATGACCGATAAGCATGTCGGGCTCCAGGCCCAGCGACATTAAAAGCTTTGCCTGGGCATAACTCACTATAAACAGCGCCGGCTGGGTGATATACGTTTCATTTATCTTTATGGCAGCCATTTCTTCATCGGCAGCGGAAGGGAACAATACAGTCCGGATATCAAACCCCAGCTCCTCCTTAAGAATTTCCGCACATTTATCAATGGTATTCCTGAACACTTCCTGTGTCTTGTACAATGGCAGACCCATATTGATATATTGATTTCCCTGTCCCGGGAACATAAACACCAGCGGTCTTTTTGCGGATGATTTGACTGTTGTGGCAGTCTTCGCACCAAGACCTGCAAGTAATTCCTCCCTGTCGCGGAAAGGTATCGCTGCTCCATTCAGAAACTGATGCCTGCCATATCGCGAGGTATAAGCTATGTCGTGAGGATCAACCTCAGGAAATGATTCGAGAAAAGATTTGATCTCTGCCTGAGCAGCAGCAACGGCTTCCTTGCTGCGCCCGGAAACGAGCAGCAGGTCACAGGGGAGTTCCCGTATTTCTGTTTTAAGAGATGGTGGTTCCTCCAGAACTAAGCAGGCATTGGTTCCACCAACGCCAAAAGCATTCACCAGAGCACGAAGGGGGGCGCCGTTTTCAGGTTTCCACTCCCTGAGCGCCGTATTGACAAAGAACGGGCTATTGGGAAAATCAATTTTCGGATTTGCCTCATTGAAATGCAGGGAGGCAGGGATCTTTCTGGTCTTAAGGCATAGTGCGGTTTTAATCAGACTGGCTGCGCCAGATGCGATATCGGTATGGCCGATGTTGGTTTTTACTGAACCGATAGCACAATATTGTTTGCGATCAGAATGCTGCCTGAATGCTTCCGAGAGGGATGCGACTTCAATGGGATCGCCGATAGGTGTAGCAGTTCCATGAGCTTCAACATAGGTTATAGAATCGGCCGAGATCTCTGATAACCCCAGGGCTTCGGTGATGACTTCCACCTGCCCTTCGACAGAAGGGGCAGTAAATCCCACTTTCTTGTTCCCGTCATTATTGATAGCGCCACCGAGAATAACGGCATAAATGTTATTGTTGTCACGAATAGCGTCTTCAAGGCGTTTGAGTATAACTATCCCGCAACCCCTGCTAAACACGGTCCCGTTGGCATCCTTGTCGAACGTCCGGCAATGCCCGTCGGCCGATTCCATTCCTCCGGCCTGGTAAGGATATCCATGTTTCTCGGGTAATTCGATCGTGGCTCCCCCGGCAATGATCATATCGCACTGATAATTCATCAGGCTGTTGATCCCTGTGACCACTGCTACCAATGAAGTGGAACAAGCGCTCTGGACATCGAAACTCGGTCCTGTCAGATTCAGTTTATATGATACCCTTGTAGTGACGTAGTCCTTGTCGTTGCTGGTAACAATGGATGCTCCGCTGGCATTTTTTCTTACCCATTGATTCTCCATGGTCTGTATCAGATGCAGAGGCGTTCCAGTACCACCGAAAACCCCGATACGTTCTCTGGTATTATATGGGTCACAACCGGCATCTTCCAGAGCATGCCAGGCACATTCCAGAAAAATGCGCTGCTGGGGATCCATCAGCTCAGCTTCCCGGGGTGTAAATCCGAAAAATTCCGCGTCGAAATACTCTGCTCCATTGATAATGCCCCTGTTCCTGATATAATTGGGTTGTTTAAACACTGCCGGGTCAACACCAGATGCAATCAGCTCCTCATCTGTAAAAGTGCTCAAGGTTTCCACTCCGTTCAGGAGGTTTTTCCAATATTCATAGATATTTATTGCCCCGGGGAGCCGGCAGGCCATGCCAATAATTGCAACTTTACCTTCCAGGTTTTTTACTTCATCTGTTTGCATAAGTTGTAGTTTTTCAAGGTTGATTGTTATCTGGAGTAATTCGTTTTCTGTTCTGTTGTTTGATGTTCCTGTTACGCATCGCAACACGTTTTTCGACATCGATGTATGGATGAACCGGTTTGTCCTTGCGTAGAAATGCTGCCAGGCTTCGGATCGTGGGATAATGAAACAAGTCGACAATACTGACTTCTTCTTTTAACTTTTCAGCGATCAGCTCTTTAAGTCTGACAAGCAGCAATGAATGCCCTCCTACTTCAAAGAAATTATCATGTGGAGTGAATGCCCCATGATCGAGTATCTCTTTCCAGAGCTCGATAAGTGAGGCCTCTGTTTCATTTATATGCCGGTGAATGAATTCCGGGACATCAGGCACCGAGGGTCTTAGATTTATCAGTGCTTTAAAATCGGTCTTACCGTTCGGCAGCGTTGGAATAGCAGGGGCTATAATGAAATGGCCAGGGATCATATAGGCAGGAAGATGAAGACGCAGAAATTCTCTCAAATCCTTTTCATTTAATGATGCTGAAGGTTCCTGAACTATATACGCTGTAAGGCGGATGTCTTCTTCCCCATGCTCCCGCGCATAAACCACAACCCCTCTTACTGCCGGGAAACGGAGAATGTTCGATTCGACCTCTCCCAGCTCGATCCGGAAGCCCCTCACTTTTACCTGATGGTCAGTCCTGCCCAGGAATTCTACCGAGCCGTCATACATATACCTCCCCAGATCTCCGGTTTTATAGATCCTGCTTCCCTTGCCTTGTAAAAAGGGATCCTGAAGAAACCTGGAATCCGTTTGAGCCTTATCTTCGAAATATCCATCGGCAAGTACTTTCCCCCCCAGATATATCTCCCCGGTCACTCCAACCGGAACAGGTTCCAGCTTTTCATCCAGGATATAAAAAGCTGCATTGTAAATGGGAAACCCGATAGGAACCATTCTGAGAGGACTGTTACGCCGGCAATGCCAGCAAGCCATGTAAACCGTTGCTTCTGTCGGGCCATAGAGGTTGATCAATACACCTTCCGATTCACTGAATATCTGCTCCTGCAGTGATCGTGAAAGCTTCTCTCCCCCCGAAATAATGTTTTTCAGAAATCTGGCTCGCCTTAGGACCCCGGCATCACACAAGGCTTTCAGGCCCGAAGGGACAAACTGTACCGTGTTCACCTTCATCTCGTTTAAGAGGGCCTCGATTTTTTCAGGAGCCTGAAGCTCGCTTCGTTTCTCAAGCACCAGGCTGGCTCCGCTGATCAGGGGAGTGAAAAGCTCGAGAAAAGAAATGTCAAAATTGATGGATGTTGTTGAAAGGAAGGTATCAGAGGAGGAGATCTTCAGCTCCGTCTTCATCCACACCATGAAATTAAGAAGACTGTCGTGGCGTATCATCACGCCTTTTGGATTTCCTGTTGAACCGGAAGTGAACATGATATATGCAAGATTCCCGGGAATATCCGGTTCAACGCCTGCGAGCGGTTTCAGCTGGAAAGATTCATTAAGCAGTTCGCTCACAGGAATATTTTGTTCCGACAATTCCCGCTTCCAGCTCATATGCTCTTCATCAACAATAAGGAAGCGTACTCTGGTCTTTTCAATAACATATCGCAACCTTTCGTCGGGATAATACGGATCAAGGGGGATATATATGCCTCCGGCTCTAAATACGGCCATGATGCACATTACCATGTTCGGGGAGTTTTCAAGATGAATCCCGACCGGCACCCCGTTTCTCACACCCAAACGCCGCAGATTTCCGGTAATGACTTCGGTGCGCCTGGCCATTTCCCTGTAGGTGATCACTTCCTGCCTTGATACCAGTGCAGGCACACCAGGAGTGATCTCTGCCTGCCGGCAAACCATGTCAGCCACGTTTCCATTGAACTGATTTTCATAAGTAGTCTCATTCCATTTATAAACGAGCAGGTTACGTTCTTCCTGGGAAATAAGGTTTATTGCATGTATCCTGGTTGCAGGGGAAACACTGATTTCTTCCAGAATCTGAATGAAATGATCAAGGAGTATCTCAATGGTTCCGGGGTGATACAACCGGGATGAAAATGTTAGGACTATTTCGGCTGTGTCTCCGATATCGAAGATCTCGGAAAAAATATCGAATTTGGACCGGCCAAAGAATTCTTCCCTGGCAAAGCCGCTGAGGCCCGTATGGGTTGAAAACTTCCAGTCTGTTTCGTGGTAGGCGAACATGATCTGAAAAAACGGATTGATTCCCGGGATCCTATCAGTTTTCAGCACTTCTCCCGCACGGGTAAATGGAAACCTGGAATGCTCAAGTCCTTCAAGAATCTGATTCCTTAATAATCCCATCCAATCTCTGAAAGCCATGCCGGGATCGATGTTTGTCCTCACCAGCATGGTATTTACGAAATAACCAATCAACGATAAATATGATTTATTAAGCCGGTTTGAAACAGGAGTCCCGATAAGGATATCCTTGCGCCCGGTATGACGGAAAAGGAGAATCGAGAAAGCGCCCAAACAGGTCATAAACATGCTGGCTCCCATATCATCGCTAAGGCTCTTCAATCTGGATTTAAGCAAAGGATGGATCGTTCTCCGGGCCTGGCCTCCTTCATGTGTGGGGAGCTCCGGACGTGTATAATCAGTCGGGAGCTCGAAAAAAGTAGGGGCATTCGCAAGCTGTTTTTGCCAGTACGATCTGTCGGTTTCATATTGCAGGCTACTCATGTATATTTTCTCTTCACTGCAAAACTGAGAATAGGATGCTAACGGGACCTGGAGAAAGGAATCATTACCCTTATGCGCCTGATCATAGAACTTCGAAAGCTGATTTAAAAAGATCCTGAATGAGAACCCGTCGAAAACACTATGATGAACAATAAAAGCGAGCAGATGCCGGTCGTCATCAAGTCGGTACAGAATAAACCGGAAGGGTTTTCCCTGCTCTAAAGTGAAAGGACGGTCGGCCATACCACGGGCATGATCAAGGGCCGTGTTCAGGGAAACAGCCTGAGCTCCGGTTTGTGATCTGAATACCTCCAGGACATTTTTCTCCGAACCCGGATTCACTTCAACGCACTGATTGCCATTTCCCGGCATTATTTTGCGCAGCGCTTGTTCCAGGCTTACAATGTCGGGCGAACCTGTAAGCAGGATACTGTAAAAAATATTATAGGCCGAAAGATCAGGTTCCGCTTGCTGCATGAACCACAAAGCTTTCTGGTTCTCAGAAAGACGAGGTTGCAGAATACCGCCTGGCTCAGATTTATCTGAAATACCTCCAGGTAAATCTGAGCCGAAAGATTCGGTTCCGGAAGCTGTTAATGGTTTCCCGCTCCGGTCGTCCGGATTCAGTGAAATCTGTTGCAAAAGCTTTCCCGGACTGGGATAATCGAAAATGCTTTTTATCTGCCAGATTATCAGTTCTGTTTGGTCTTTTATGAACAATTGAAGAAATACCGATAAAAAAGAGGGGAAGAGTTTGATTATTTAAACAAAAAGACTTTACTTTGCGAACTGTTTGAAAAATGTAGGAAGCAAGTTTAAATTTACTCACAATGTCTAGAGTTTGTCAGATAACAGGTAAGAAGGTAATGTTTGGGAACAATGTTTCCCATTCAAAACGGAGAACCAATCGGAAATTTATGGTGAATATTTTCACCAAACGGTTTTATCTTCCCGAAGAAGATAGATGGATTAAATTGAATGTAACGGCCGCAGGGTTGAGAACAATCAATAAAAACGGTTTGGCAGCTACCTTAAAAACAGCAAAAGCCAAAGGTTATTTAGAAAACAATTTATAAGTTACTGAGCAATGGCAAAAAAGGGTAACAGAGTACAGGTCATTTTGGAGTGTACAGAACACAAGGCTAGCGGGCAACCCGGAACTTCCCGCTATGTGACCAAAAAGAACCGGAAGAATACACCGGAACGCCTGGAACTGAAAAAATTCAATCCAATTCTTAAACGTATTACCGTTCACCGGGAAATTAAATAATTTGAGTTATGGCAGTAAAGAAAGTAGTTGCATCACTTCAGAAAGGGGCCGGTAAAACTTATTCCAAAGTTATCAGAATGGTTAAATCTGAAAAAACCGGAGCTTACAAATTCGTAGAGGAAATTATTCCTAACGAATCGGTAACTGATTATTTTAAAAGTAAATAATCTACAGCCTATGTAGAAGAAGAGCTTTCGTCGTAAAGGATGGAAGCTCTTTTTTTATTCTCAACGATTCCGCTTTCAATTTCCCGAAATAGCATAATTTGCATCGGTTCAAATCAATTAATCATGGGAATTTTCAGCTTTAGCAAATCCAAAAAGGCAAGTCTTGACAAAGGTCTTGAGAAAACAAAGGAGGGTGTTTTTCAAAAACTCTCCCGGGCCATTATTGGCAAGACTATCGTTGACGACGAGGTACTTGACAATCTGGAGGAAATCCTGATTTCATCAGATGTTGGTGTCAAAACTACCCTTAAGATTATTGAGCGGATTGAAAAAAGGGTGGCCGTAGAAAAATACATGAATACTTCGGAATTAAACCGGATTCTGAAAGAAGAAATCGTAGCGCTGTTAGCCGAAAACAACTCAATGGATGTCTCTGACTTTGAACTTCCGGCAACCGGTCAGCCTTATGTGATCATGGTTGTCGGGGTAAACGGAGTAGGGAAAACCACGACTATTGGCAAATTGGCTCACCAGTTTAAGGCAGCCGGGAAGAAGGTTGTTCTGGGCGCAGCAGACACATTCAGGGCCGCGGCGATTGAGCAGCTTCAGATTTGGGCTGATAGGGTAGGAGTTCATTTGGTTCGCCAAAGTATGGGATCAGATCCTGCTTCAGTGGCTTTTGATACCTTGCAATCCGCAAAAGCAATGGGTGCCGATGTGGTCATTATTGATACTGCTGGTCGGCTTCACAATAAAATCAACCTGATGAATGAGCTTTCAAAAATCAAGAAAGTGATGCAAAAGGTTTACCTCTCTGCTCCCGACGAAGTGCTACTGGTCCTTGATGGTTCGACGGGTCAGAATGCCTTTGAACAGGCAAAACAGTTTACCCTGGCCACCGAAGTGACAGCCATGGCATTGACCAAGCTGGATGGAACAGCAAAGGGAGGAGTGGTGATCGGGATTTCCGATCAGTTTAAAATTCCTGTCAAATATATTGGCGTCGGTGAAGGAATCGAAGATTTACAGATCTTTCACCGCAACGAATTTGTCGATTCGTTGTTTAAATAAACATATATTCAGCCTCTTAAATACGGGGTTAACTCAGTAAACTTTAACCACAGCGGTCACAAAGGATTTTCACAAAGTACACAAAGCGCCTAAATTTACTGTTTTAACTTTGTGTCTTTTGTTATTACCACGTGCACAGTGTGGTTGTTTTTTTTTATAGCTCAGGGAGCTAATACAAATAATTGATAAATAGGTAGTTCATGAAAAAAAAAATAAATGTTATTTCCTTGGGGTGTTCAAAAAATCTGGTCGATTCAGAGCTTTTTTTGTCCCAGATGGCGGCAAATGGGTATACAGTATCGCACAATTCGGATGCTTCAAAAGCACGCATTGTAGCGATCAATACCTGCGGCTTTATAGGGGATGCCAAAGAGGAGTCGGTAAATACGATCCTCGGATATGCTGATGCAAAAAAGAGGGGATTAATTGATAAAATATATGTATTTGGCTGTTTATCTGAACGGTATAAAGATGAGTTACAGACTGAAATTCCGGAAGTTGACGGAGTTTATGGAAAGTTTCAGATCAAAAAGATGGTAGAGGATCTTAATGCCGACTATAAAATGTCACTTTCAAGGAAACGCTATCTCACCACACCATCCCACTACGCTTATCTTAAGATCTCGGAAGGGTGTAACAGAACATGTTCCTATTGTGCAATCCCCAAGATGACCGGCAAGCATAAATCGGTATCGATTGAAAACCTCATTACTGAAGCCAAAGGACTGGCAGAAGGGGGAGTAAAAGAGCTGCTGATTATTGCGCAGGATCTTTCCGATTATGGACGTGATATCTATAAAGAGTCGGGTCTTGCCCGGCTAATTGATGAGTTATCCCAAATTAACGGGATTGAATGGATTAAACTTCACTATGCTTATCCTGCCAATTTCCCTTTTGAAATACTACCGGTGATGCGTGAGAAGCCAAATGTGTCCAAATACCTCGATATCGCACTACAGCATTGCAGCAATAACATGCTCGGTCTGATGCGCAGGAACGTTACGAAAGAGTCTACGATCAAGCTTCTTAACCGTATTCGGGAAGAAGTGCCCGGAATTCATATTCGTACGACTATGCTCGTAGGACATCCAGGTGAGACGGAAGCCGATTTTGAGGAACTGAAGGATTTTGTTCGCGAAATGCGGTTTGAGCGTCTTGGTGTGTTTACCTATTCCCATGAAGATGGGACTATCGCCGGTGAGCTTTATGAAGATAATGTTCCGGCAGAAGTTAAACAGGCCAGGGCCGATGAGATCATGGCAATTCAACAGGTGATTGCGGCTGAAATCAATGCAGCCAAAATAGGTCAGATTATGAAGGTGGTGATCGATCGCCTGGAAGGAGATTATTTCATCGGACGCACCGAATTTGACTCACCCGAGGTTGATGGTGAGGTGCTTATTGCTTCCAGCCAAAAAGTTTCCATTGGCCATTATTATGAGGTTAAGATAACCGGGGCTGATGATTTCGATTTGTACGGTGAAGTTTGCTAATGTGATAATTCGACAATTTGAAGATTTGGCAATTTGGCGATTCGGCAATGCGATAGTAATATTATAATCTCTTGATTTTTAGTCTAAATCAGTGAGTTCAAATCGATTAATTTCCGCATCGATTAATTTTCCCATTGACTCATTGTCCCATTGACCAATTATTCTGTTAAATTGTTCTTCCCGGGTAAACCTCCAAAGCCACCTTCAGACATTCAACGGCTTTTTTAAGATCTTCCCTATTAAGGACATAAGCAACCCTGACTTCATTTTTCCCGATCCCTTTGGTGGAATAAAAACCGGAAGCAGGAGCCATCATTACCGTTTCGTTATGATATTCAAATTCTTCCAGCATCCATTGGCAGAATTTATCACTATCGTCAATAGGTAATCTAACAATTGAGTAAAAAGCTCCCATAGGCATTGGCGAATATACTCCCGGGATCTCGTTCAGTGCATTAATGAAATAATTCCTTCTGTCCAGATATTCCTGGTAAACAGCCTCCATATATTCAGGAGGAGAGTCTACAGCAGCTTCAGCGACCACTTGTCCGAGCATCGGGGGACACAGCCTGGCCATGGCTATTTTTTGGATTGATTTGATAATCAATTTATTTTTAGATACGACCGAGCCAATTCTGATTCCGCATGCGCTGAAACGCTTGGAAACTGAATCAATCATGATGACATTCTCACTGATTCCTTCGAGTTCCAGAACAGAATGGTGTGTCTTCCCGTCATAAACAAATTCACTGTAAACTTCATCCGAAATCAGGTAGAGATCGTATTTTATGATCAATTTCCTGAGTTTTTCCAATTCCTCTTTGGTATAGACATATCCAGTGGGATTATTGGGATTGCAGATGA
>Ga0118677_10004593_pt1 | contig 24997 bp, 14 predicted proteins | sample AliMusrvi5mmetaG_FD_86154 | JGI IMG/M metagenome (GOLD analysis project Ga0118677, IMG submission 86154)
CGATAAACCCGACAGAAGAGGAACGAAAATAAAACCGCCGCTATCCTCTTCGGTAAATTCTGTTTCACTAACTCGTGTAATAATCTTCATAACCTGCATATTCCTCTTACCGACAGGGATAACCATCCTCCCTCCGATGACCAATTGTAGTTTAAGGGGTTCCGGAACTGAATCTGCGCCAGCTGTGACTACAATCTTATCAAAAGGTCCATAAGTCGGTAAACCCAAATATCCGTCGCCATAGAAGAATTGAGGACGGTAGCCTAAGGAAGGTAAGAGTTTACAGGCAAATTCGAATAATTTCCTCTGTCTCTCGATGGTAAAAACTATTGCACCCATCTGGCATAATACAGCTGCCTGATAACCAGAACCAGTGCCGACTTCCAGCACCTTGTCATACTTTTTAATATTCAGCGCCTGGGTTTGATAAGCTACTGTGTAGGGTTGAGAAATAGTCTGCCCCGCTGCAATTGGAAAAGCTTTATCAGCATAAGCAAATTGAATGAAGCTGGTATCCATAAAAAGGTGACGAGGAACTGCACCAATTGCTGCCAATACTGCTTCATCGGTAATTCCCTTCCGTCTTATATCCCCAACCAATTTTCGACGCATCCCCTGGTGCTGAAACGTATCTTCGAACACTTTATGTAATTCTTTCTTGATTTACAAAATTATCAATAAATATGGGTTTGTCAACACGAGAAAGTTGATAAATAACTGTGGTGGGCAAGCTTATTCTTATTGCATTGGCTTATATTTGTTTCACTATGTTAAGCGCGGCAATCATCATATCAGGAGAGGCAGAAAAACATCTTTTCGATTCCCTACGAACGATAGAAGGAGTCGAATGGAATGGAATTTTCGACCCTGAGAGTAAATTGCCAAAACAGTTGGATCGGGCACTTATATTCTCATCACCTGAACTAATTCCAATGATTTGTGAGCTTTTAGTTGTGCTCGACCCCAATTACTGCAATTTTGATTATTTATCTTCAGCCATAAGGAATGGCTGCAACCTGTTTCTTTCTGATAAATTAAGACTCAATACAGAAGAACGCAAGAGACTCATTCATTTGGCAAAGGAAGGGGGAACGTTTATTCAGATAAAGAATGATTTTCTATTTCAACCCCTCCATAAAAAGAGTATTACCAGGACAAGCGGGACCTGCTACATTGAAGCACGACAGTCTTCCACTTCATCAGAATCAGGAAGATTGCAGGAAATACTATTAAATAATCTGTTGTTAATTTTAAAGGCTACAGGCACTCCGATACATCGGGTCGATGTTTTTTGCGGAACAGCCCCTTCGAAACGGACGTGCTTAAGTATGCCATTATCAATTTCAAAATGGATCTCTGTTGCGCAAACATCTTCAGGTGTGTAGGTGTGGCTTTTCATCGGTATGTGAAGAACTCTATCATCGATGTGCAGGATGCACAAGTTAAGGGCCTGAAATGTGCAGGTCAAAGGCATCTAAATTATCTGCCAATACGAAGAATTTTTGACAGAATGAACAAAATGTAAAAAATATTTTGGAGTTGAATGGAAGTTTTATCACACTCCCTGTCGCTGGTGTGTATACTCAAGAATGCATAGCGTCATTGCGAGTGTGCACAAGGATAGGCGTCTGGATGAGTTGGATCCTTTGAAACAGGCTCTTTTTACCTTGGCACACATTATGCATGTCGATATGGTTTGATTTCCATGAAGAGGGAGACGAATTAATGCATGAACGCAAGATGACATGCCGTGGTGAAAGGTGGAGATGAGAGGTCATATCCGAATCATGTTGGTGGCGATCGCGATGATCGCAACGTCGGTTGCGCGGGTGGAGGCGAGTTGGGAAAATGACGAACGCGCAGAGATCGCTCTGACGGCGGCGGATTTTCAGAAGCTGGACACTTTCGAGGGGCATCTGCTGGCAAAGGCGGACAGCGTTTTTGTCAAAAAAGAATACCGGAGCGCCATTGCCGAATATAATGCCTTCATGGAGCAGTACCCGAAATCAACGGCCACGGCGTATGCCTTGTTGCGCCGGGGGCGCTGCCTGCATTTGGACAACAAGCGGTTTGAGGCGATCAAGGCCTATAATGAAGTCCTGGATTATTTCCCCAATGCAGTGAGCTATGCCAGTGCGGCGCTCTTTTACATCGGGCTCTGTCATTTTCAGAACGGGGACTCCGTGGCGGCGGTCAAGTCCTGGACCGAGATGGTGCAGGATGAGGATTACCGCAAGAACAATCTGGCGGCGGTGGCCTTATGCCGGTTGGGCGACTTATTCATGCGGCAGAGTAAGTTTGAAGAGGCGGGAAAATACTATGCCCAGGCCGCGGTTGATTTCCGGAATTCCAATCCCGAGGTGGCCCGGTTTACGATGGAGCAGGCGTTAGGCATTTTCATCCGGTTGCGGCCGGATGAGCCGAAGCTGGCCGATTTTTATCAGAAGGCGCTGACGTTCCATGGAAATCCCGATAAACCGAATCCGAGTGATTACTGGTATAGTGTCAAGGATAACGTGCGCCGGTTTGGGAATTTCAACGAAAATGAAAAAACGCAACGCGCGGATTATTACCGCTACTGGTCCGGGGTCATGGCTGACAAACTTCCGCAGGACGACGAATTCCAGTTGGCCTTGGCGGAATTCAATCTTTCTGTCGATGGCGACCGGGCCAAGTGGACTCAACATTTAGACCGCCAGTTTGCCTCATTGCAGAAACCCGGGAATTACAGTCGTGTCATCCGGTGGGTTCAGGCGTTTGGGGATCAAAAGGCCAAGAGCCAGGAATATTTCAGCAAATTGAATTTCAGCGAAATGAATAATGCGCAGGTGGAGTCGCTGATCCGGATCCTCTTCGATTCAGTCAAGGATGGCGCCCTGGCGCGCAATACTTATGATAAGCTTCAGCAGGGCAAATGGACCGACGGGGACCGTTCACGGCTGGCCGATTTCTTGATGCACCGGGATGAAGTGTTGATGGAACGGATCTGTGCAGACATGACCGACAAGGATTTTGGTCGTGCCCGGTTGATGCGTTATTATCATTGGCGGCGGAATGCTGTAAAGGCGCTGCCGTTGGCCGCTGAATTGGTTCGTCTGCCGGCGTACGCCAAGGAGGCGTGCTGGATTCAGGCGGAGATGCTGCAGCAGTTGCAGAAATATCAGGAAGCTCTCGCGGCCTATCAGTTGAGTGACCGGCCGCCCGAGTCGTTGTACCGGATTGCCGATTGTTACCGGGCGCTGGGCAAAAACGAGCAGGCGCTGGCGCAACTTCGGGAGATCGAAAGTTTTTTCAAGGATCATGCATCGGAGGCGGCTTTACGCATTGCTTTTGTGTACTCCGACCTGAAGGACACCAAGCAGTACGTGGCGAGCCTGCGGGGGATCATGAAGAAATATCCTCAAAGCGGGGAGTCGAATGTGGCGTTTGAGAAACTGAAAGGCATGGGCTTAAAGCCCGGTGGAGGCGTGGATGCAAACTAGGACCGCAGGTAAGATAATCCCCGTGTTGCTGATGGTTGCGTTGGCGTTGAGCGCGCTACCGTTGGATTCAATGGCGGCTCGCAAGTCTCCTGTTGCCGCAGGAAAAGAGGGGGATGCCGCGCCCTCTGCCTCCGAGTTGGAGGTCCGGCGTCTTCTGGCCAAAGCCAAGGAACTGTTGGAGGCGCAGGAAAAGGATCGGGCGGTCAAGATGTTGGAATCCATTCTGGATCAATACTCGACCAGTCCCGTGGTTAATGATGCCTGTCTTGAATTGGGCAAGTACTACCTTGGGATTCATGAGCAGATCAAGGCCATTGGTTATCTCAATCGTCTTAAGGCGCTCGAAAAACCCGACCAGCTGTTGACGGGACATGACCAGGATCTTTATCTGGAGGGGCTTTATCTCGCCGGGGTGGCCTACTTTCAAATCCGCCAGTATGGCAGTGCGTTTCCCCTGTTGAGGCAGATCACCACCCAGTATCCCAATACGATCTGGGCCAGTCAGGCTTATTATTACATCGGCTTGAGTCACTTCGCCCAGCAAAACTGGAGCAAGGCCATTGAAGCCTTGAGCTTGGTCGGGACATCTGTGGATACGAACAGTCCCACGGCCAAGTATGCGGAGGCCGGGCGGCGGTTTTATGTCCGGATTGAGGATAACGATCTGCCTATCATGACCAGCCGAGGAAAGAAAGCCAGTGTCGTTTTGCAGACGACCCGGGGTGACCGCGAAACTATTGATTGTGTTCCCTTGTCCGGGGCGGGACAGATAGCGATCGGCTCGATCCCGACGGAAGTCGGACTGCCGAAGTCCGGCAACGGCATTCTGGAAGTCACCGGCGGGGATCGGATCCTGTCGATCTATACTGATGAAATGACGGAAAACGGGCAGGGCAATTTGGCCCGAACGGGCGAGGTGACTGTGGTCTCCACCGCTTCCCTGGGTTTCATGCTCGGTGATTTTGAAAGCCCGGCCGCGGCGGCGTTTCTCGGACAGCCGGTTTTCGTGCTGTTGCAGGATGCCGACAAGGATGTTTCGGATGCGGCTGATACCGTGACCGTCAAAGTGGTTTCGCGGTACAAAACAGAAGACGATGATTCTCTTACCAATGCTGTCAAAGAGGCCGAGATCGCCGGCCGAAGACTGGATAATGCTCCCCGCTATAAGATCCGTGATCAAGTGATGCTCAAGCTGACGGAACAGGGCAAACAAGCCCCGGTTCATTCCGGACGCTTTGGCGGAAGCCTCATGATCGCGGCGCAGACCGGGGATGCGCTGCCCAATCAGAGTGATGATGTGTTGAGTTGCGCCATGAATGACGAGGTGGTGGCCACCTATGTTGACGAGCTCCATATCGGGGGCAACATCCCGCGGACTATCGAGGCGGTCATTCCCATTTCAGGGGAGTTGGACAATCGGCCGCGGGCCACCCAGGACGTGGTGTTTGACCCGCTCATCAGGGCCCGCAAGAATCTGGTCGAAGCGTCCGCTTATTTGGAACTGGCCCGGATTTTCAAGAGCATGGGGCTGACCAAGGGGGCGCGTGAAAAGGCGGCGGAGGGGATTGATCGCACGGAGTCGGTGATCCGGACCCGGGAATCCATCCCGTCAGCTTTGAAGCAGGAGGCGTTCAAAATCAAGTGGGAGTTGCATCTTGAATGCGATGATATGGCCGCGGCTTTGGCCACTTGTAACTTGTTCGGAAAATTATATCCGAATTCACCCATGGTCGATCAGGCCCTTATGGGCATTGGGAATGTGCGCCTGGCGAACAATAATTATACGGATGCCATCGGGGTCTTCCGGCAGGTCCTGGCTTTAAGAACCTCGGAATCCAAGGGAGAGGCCCAGTTCCGGATCGCTCAGGCGATAGAAAAGATGGCGGCCTCCAGAAAAACGGGTATGGGCATTCCGGTGGAAGCCATTCAAGAGTATAAGCTTTGCTCAGAGCGGTATCCCGAAAGCCCGTTTGCCGGGGATGCACTGGCCCGGCTGGTGGATTATTATGTGGATCAGAACGATCTGGGCCAGGCGACGTCTTTGCTGGAACAAACCTTCCAGGATTATCCTGACGCCTTGTTCCTTGACAGCATGCTTCTTAAATGGGTGCTTGTATCCTATCGGCAAGGGGACTATCCCAAGGCGCTTGCAAAATGCAATCAACTGATCTTCAGTTATCCGGACAGTCCGCATGCGGCAAAAGCCAAACAGATTTTGCCTAAAATTGAGGCCCAATTGAAAAAAGGTGCGGCTGATTCCGCGCCGGAAAAGAGCACACAACCATGAAAAAAAACCTGCTGATTCTCCTTTGTAGCGCTGGCATGCTGGTTGCGACGGTTCAGGCACAGACCCCGGCGGCGGATCCCCGGCAGGATGCCTTTGCCGTCCTGCTGTCGAAAGGACAGAAGACTCCGGATGCCTTTACTGCCGATGACATGGCGAAGTTGCTTCAGCTTAGTCAGGAGCTGGGGCGTGCCGTGGCGGCGGCTCCGGTGGTCCGGTCATTTTTCGCCAAGCATGCGGATATGCCGGCGGGCTTGATCCGGATGGCCGCCGAAAACGCCAGTGCGGCGGGCGATTACCGCCTGGCCGTGGCGCGCTACAAGCAAATGCTGAAAGTGGCCACGCCGGGACCGGAAACCACCCGGGCGGCCTTTGAGTTAAATCGTATTTTAGTGGATTACATTGTTCAGCCGGATGTGGCTTTCCAGTTCATGCTGGAAAATGGGGATCGCGTCCGTTCGCCGGGTCCGGCCGACATGTATGATGGCTGGTTTCTTGACCGCTGTTACGAGCAACGGCTGGTGGGGGCGATGGCGAAGCGGTTGGTGTCCATCCTGACCGCAGCCGCTCCCCTTGATCAGGAATTGCTGAGCTATTATTATCTGGATCGTTATCTGGAACGCCTGGCCTCGGCAGGCCCCGAGAAAGCGGATGCGATTGTTCCCGGGCGCCGCTTGCCCGCGCTGATTCGCGGCAGTCCGATACGTGCCGCCCGCGCCAAATTCCTGATCGAGAATCTGGCCTACCGGGTTGGGGCTGCTGGCAAAGACCAGGCGGCCGTCGACAAGGATTTCGAAACGGTGCTTCTTGCGGCGCAGGCTTACATTGATGCCGCGCCCAAAGCGGCCACGGTTCAGGATATCTATACGGCCTTTTTTGGAGGAGCGGAGTCTCCCTCGGAAGCGGTCTGTGCCATGCAGCTTGCCCAGAAACAGGCTTTTTTTGAAAAGGTGGCGTTTGAGAAACTTTCTGATGTGGAACGTTCCTCAATTCTTTTGTGGGATTGGTGCGGCGCCCAGAGGCGAATGGCGACACCCCAACAGTGGGCAGATATCGGCAGTCGACATGTTGAGTTGTTCAAGCAGTCGCCTGCGGTGGCAACGATTCCGTTTGTCACGCTGAGTTCCAATCCTGCGGTTTATAAGGCGGAGGCCCAGTTCCTCCAGAAAGCCGGGAGCCCGGATGCGGCCGTCATCAACTCCCTCGCGAATGCCGACACACTTGCGGGCGCGATAAAATACCTCATCGAAAAAGAAAGCTGGCATGGGACTCCTGTTAACTTCACTTCCATCGTGAACGGTCAACTGGTGCCGGCCTACCAGATCTGGCCTTACGCCGCGCCTGCGGTGCGTCCTGCCCAGGCGGATTTTGACAAGGAGTTCGCGAGGTTCGCCCTGGATTACATTTTCAAGGGACCGTCTTTTGATGAGATGCCGGCAGGGATCGTCTTTGTTTGGCGGTGGGGTGGGGCGACTCCCGATGACAAGAGTAAATTTGTGGAACAACTCCATGGAATGGATTGGATCCCCTACAGTCTTGAGGAACGGCGCATCGTATTCGCACAGGTTCAGGGCGAAGTAAAAAACTGGGCCGACGAGACCCGGCGGCTCCATGAAGAGGCTCTTCGCAATAAAGACACCAACAGCCTTACCAGTCTTGCTCCGCGTGTTGCCCTGGTCGGGCCGATCGAGGCGGCCCTCAAGCAGGCGGTAGGAACGGAGATGGGTGATCCGGCTAAGGCGCCCAACCCGGTATGCCGCGATATGGCGTTGGCCATGCTGGCCGTGCGGCAGAAAAATCGCGACGCGTTTGTTCAGGCCGGGCGTTCGCTGTATCAGGCCGTCCGTGATTACGAAGTCAAGAAAACGCCTTATGGTGAGATGATTCTGGGATACCTGACGGCGAATCGTCTGGACCGGTTCGACACCTTCGATTTTCAGTGCGAGATTCTGGTCGATCAAATCGGGCTCAGTGTCAGCCAGGGGGTCCGACGCGGGCTCTCCCTCACCCTCAGGAATCTGGCGGGGGGGAGACCCGGCTGGCAATATGCCGGGGGATCCATCATACTTCCAGACCCGGATAGCGTCAAACGGGCCAAGCTCAATGGCATCTTTGCCAAGGCGGTCGAAGACGGTCTGGCGGCGGACAAGGTCGATGTGGAGTTCTTCCAGTTGTATCGCGGGGTTCGTCTCAGTGAGCCGCGGGATCTGGCTCTGATGAGCAAATTCATTGATCAGCGGACGCTTCAAAAGAATCCGGCGTTTCCTCTCTGGTATAAGAGCGCCACGTGTAATTACATGGCCTTGATCCGAATTGAATTTCCAGCGTTGGCTCAGAAATATCCCGTTGAAAACGCTTTTGATGACATGATGGTGGAGGAGATCCGCAAAGAGGGGCGGGTGGATTCGACTTATTGGGGTTACGCGCGTGATGAACAGCGCAAGGTGGTCAATGCGCTGGCAGAGAACCTGGGTCAATTTACCCGGCTGCCGTTTGGCTATGATGACCAGCCGGCGCGGTACACCCCGGCACAATACTGGGAGTTGCTGTCCCGTGCCATGGGGGCCGGAGAGTCTGTGCGTAATGCCATGCTGGCCAAAATGGATGCGGTGTACGGCACGGCCCGCTTTGATGAAAACGCCGCCGGACGCATGTCCCTGCCCTACATGCCCATCGCTTCGAATGACCAGCGGCGCGTCTTTTTCGACAAACTGGCGTTGTATGCGGATCGCTCCGCCAAGGCGCCCTCGCCCTTTTCGCTGCCCTATCTGCCACAAATGATAACCTTTGTTCAGGGCAAAAATCTAACGGATGCCGAGTTAGATGTCCTGATTCGTTGTTTTTCACAATGCTGGTGGATGCCCTGGTCAGGTTCAGACACGGTGATTGATTTCTTTTTGGGCGTGGTGAACGATGCGTTGATATCACGTGGCAAGGCGAAAGAACTCATCCCCTTGGTCCCGATGTCCTGGCGAATCGTGCGTGAAACCGGAGTGCCTCAATTCCATGACAGGATGATGGGATATACCGCGTTGCTGATGAGCAAGGGACAGGAGGACCTGGCGGCAGTCTACAGTTCGGTGGGCCTTGAAATTATGGGGGGCCGTTTACGTGAGGATTCCCGCACGGCCTTGAAGGCGCTCAAATCCAAGGCCTTGATCACCCTTGGCGGGAGCATCATGGTGGAGCGGTCGGATCGCCGTTATCCAATTTTTGCCGCCCAGGCATTCTATGCCGCAGGGAAGCTGGACAACGCCTGGGAACAATATCTCTCCGGCAAAGACGTGGCGTTGTCGGACTTCAAGGACTTGGATATCGAATTCTCCACCTGGCTGGTGGAACACCACGTGGAGTTGGGCGAATATGAGGCGGCGGATGCGCTGGCCCAACGCCTGATTGAATGGGTAGACTCCAGTCCGCAGGGATTCGATCTGGAGGCGCGGACCAAGCTGCTGATGGCTTATGCCAGCATCGCTTTCGCCCGTCAGGAGTATCCCCGTGCCCGCGCCCAGTACGAACGGATTGCGGCAGCCCGTGAATTTGAAAACACCCAGGGCGCCCGTCTGGCGGAGATTAGGATTGCCGACATCGACCGCATCACCAAACACTATGATGTCGCCATCGAGCGTTTGGAAAAACTCCGCCGTCGTCCTGATCCCGTTCTGCAAGCGGAGAGTAATTACCAGCTTGCCGTGATCAAATTTGAGCAGGAGGATCTGGCGGCGGCGCGTGATTTTGTGAATCTTGTTTTTGCCGTCGATATGAACCATGCCAACGCCCGCATTCTGGAAGGCAAGCTGAACCTGAAGATGAAGAAACTCATGGAAGCCACCCAGGTTACGGTCGGTCAGCAGACGGACAAGAATACGATTATTCCCGGGAAGCCCCTGAAGATCCAGATTGAAGACCGGAATCTGGCGGTCGTGGGCCGGTTGGCCAACATCGAGGTCCGTGTCTGGACCACCTCCGGTGATGAGGAGTTCTTCAGTCTCCTGCCCTTTGGCGATTCCAAGACCAAATTCCAGGGGGAAATGACGACGGCATTGGCTCCCATTGTAAAAGGCGACCACGTGCTTCAGGTGTTGGGCCGCGATAAGGTATCCTATGCCTTCTCGGAACAATTCAAAAAGTCGGCCGGTATTACGGCGGATAACGTGATGTCGCTCGACGTCATTTCCGATGCGGAACTGTATATTTCCTCAGGTAAAATCTTGAGTAAAGAAGAGCAGGAGGAACGCACCCTCCAACGCATGCTGCTGGCGAGTGGCAAGATCACGGAGACTCAGGGCGGCTTGCTCAGCGCCATGCGGGCGGACGATGAAATCAAGCCCGGTAACCCGATTTCGGTGAGGGTGGTGGATCCGGACCGCAGTGTTACGGCTGGTAAGGACAAGATTACGGTGAGGGCCACGGCCTCAAGTGGCGACACGGTGGACAATGTGGTTTTGGAGGAGACCGACACGCATTCCGGTGTGTTTGAAGGGAAAATATTGACCGCCACGGCGCCCGCCACGGCCTTTGCTTCCGATTCCGAAGAAGGGAAAGAGGCGGCCTTTGCCATTTCCGGCAGTAACTATCCGCCCTGGGTAGCCCTGGCCGACAATCGGCGTCCCAAAATTTTCACCGTGGATCTCAATAATAATTTAAGGCTGGGACGCATGGGCATTCAGGCGGATGTGCCGGGCCGGTTATTGAAGCGGTTTACCGTGCAGACCTCCATGAATGGCAAGGATTATACCACGGTGGCAACCTGGCCGGCCGTCATGCCGGATTGGGATGGTTATCTGCGTTGCCGGCTTGTCCGGTACAGCGGACGCGAGGCGCGGCCCACCTCACTCTCCGCTTTCAAGCAATACCTTGATTTGGATTATCTGGCGGATGGGAACGAAATGGTCAACCTGCCGGGATCGCTTGCCGATAAGATCGGGGGCGATGTGTTCGGACAGGCGGACCGGCTCGGGATCGCCTGGGATGGACAGGGAAGCACTTATATTGCCCACCTGCAAGGGGTATTCTACGTGCCGGAACGACGCCTGCGAACCTTCCGGGTGGATCCGAAGGGGAATTTAAACAACATCACCTATATTCTGACGATCAACGGACAGGTCGGTAAAAAACCGCAGGAAGTATCGCAGGTTCTGGAAAAAGGGTTGCATCAGTTTGACCTCTATATTTCCGCGCAACGGCGCAGTGAGCCCCACTATGAGTTACAGTGCGATATTCCTGAGGCTCCCTTTATGGCGCGGTGGCCAACGGCCATGTTCATGCCGGCCAGCCGTCCGAAATCAGTGCCGCCCTATGCCAGTCAGGTCGCGAAGATTTCAGCGGATGTCACGAATAACCTATTCAACATCACGTTTGCCAGTAACACCGCCGCCCGACTGATCCGAGTCGGGATTGCCGATTTTGAGGGCGATGCCCCCGCAATCCGCCGTCTGTCTCTCTTCAGTTCCGAAGGAACACAGGTATTGCCGACCAAGGAGGATCTGCTGACATTACGCCGGAATCAGACGCTGGAAATCGTGCCCGGTGACCGTATTTCGGTGATCTATGAAGATCCCGATGTGGTGACGAAAGACCGGCGCGTGCTTGAAGCGTTCATGAAGGCCACCTTCTACAATGGCACCATCAAGGCCTGTTATATTGACTCGGGCCTCGATCAGCAAGGGGTGCGGCGTGCCCAGTATATTCCCATGCGCCGGTTCCGTCCCGGCGACCCGATTTGTGTCCTGATCAATGATCCGGATGGGGATGTCAGTGATGCCCAGGATAAATTGAAGTTCACGGTGCGGGTGGGACAGGGCAAAGCCATCGAATTGGAAGCGGTGGAAAGTACGGCCCATTCGGGGATCTTCCTGGGAAGGTTCTTCCCGGTAAGTGGTGAGCCGCAACGACCTTCCGAATTGAAAATTGAGCCCGGGGATGACATTGTGCTGGCCTATAACGACGAGCAGAATACGGACTTCGGGATTCCCTGGCAGCGGACCTACCCGTTGGAGCAATCCGTTCCTTCCGAGCCGGAACTCAGGGTCTATGATTATACCTCGCGCCTGCTGGAGGCCGATGAATTGAAGATGATCGTCGATAAACCCGATGTCCGGACCGGTGAGACCATTCCGGTGACGCGACTGCTGGCGGCCAAGCGCCCGGACGTCATGGATCCGGGCCATGTCTCGACGAACTATATCGGTTGTCCTTTGATTGCCGAACTCCGGTATCCCACCATCGCGCTATCGCCTTTGAGCACGGCTAAGATTTATGTGCAAACCTCGTCGGCTCTCAAACGGGCCGGCCGGGATCTGACAAATTCATTCGATGCCATGGTGCCGGGTACGTTGAAATATGAGTTTGCGACCGGTGATGCCGGAACGATTCCCGCGCCTCCGGGATATCGTGATGTCATGGTCCGCGGGAACCCGTATGCGCAGGATCCGCTTGATGACGGCCGTTTTACGTTTGTCATTCCCATGAAAGTGGGCGAGGGGACGGAAACGGTGGATGCGTCCGATCTTCCAGAAAACATGCAGAGTGGGACCGGCGAACGGGGCGGACCGGTGATCGGGACCACTTATGTTGACGAAGACGGAAGGACGATGAGCATGAGCCGCCCGATGCCTTGGCCGGTCCTGTTCATCCATCCGGATGATGTGATTACGGTGGCATTTGAAATTCCCGGGGCTACCAACCAGCCGTCGCGCTGGCTCACCCAGCGTGTCGTGCTCACGGCGGATGCTTTCTTTGATGTCATGGATCAGCGTTATCAGTCGCCGCTCAACGCTATTTATGTGGGAGAACGCGCCTATCTCCGGGTCGTTGATCCGTTGCGGGATATCTCCAGTAAGAAAGATGAGGCAGTGGTTAGAGTTCCTCTGTCGGGAGGCACTGTGACACAATCCCTTTCGCTGGTTGAAACCTTTGCCCATTCGGGTCTTTTCAAGGGCAGTTTCCAGGCCACCTATTCAGGCACGGCCAGTAACCTTGTCCAGTTGGATGTGGTGCCGGTGAATTACGGGGATACCGTGACCATGAATTACCAAGCCGCCGCAGGAGATTCACTCCTGGTCCGGACATTGCTGATGCACAAGGGTGCGGATGGCACCGTCCTCCCGTTCACCAAGCGGTTCCAGGATCCCGAAGTGGCGGTTCAAACCCAGTTTACGGTCGCCGAGGCGTATTTTGAGCTGGCCAAAAAACACCGGGAGTTGAAGCAGGAAGAATTGGCGCGACGCGAGATCGCGCAGGGCAAAAAACTACTCGAAGAGGCGATCCGGGATTACCCGGACACCGAGGAACGTGCCCATGCCGACTATCTGCTGGCGAATCTGGCCATGGAATACGCCGAGGAACTCCAGGATCCCGATGCCAAGAAACAGCGTTACATGGAGGCGATCACCCGTTTCAGTGATCTGGTTTCCTCTTATTCGACAAGTCCCTACGCCCCCAAGTCGCAGTTTAAGAAGGCGCTGGCTTTCGAAAAACTCGGACAACTCGACCAGGCTTGCGAGGAGTACGTCAAGCTCTCCTACCGGTATCCGGACAATGAACTGGTGGCCGAAACCATCGCCAGACTCGGGCAGTACTTCATGACCAAGGGTAAGGAATGGCAGGATAAGGCCAATACCGAAACCGACCTTGTGAAAAAGGAAAAAGCTCACATACAGATGATCGATATGTTCAAGTCGGCCGCTCAGGTTTTCGCCCGGCTGTCGACCCGGTTCCCTGACCATCAACTGGCCGGGAAAACCATCGTGCTTTCGGCCCAATGCTGGATCAGGGCGGAAGATCTCGACAAGGCCATCGCCGTGTTCGGGGCGGTGATCGACGCCAAAAAAGCCGGCAGTGAGCTCATTGCCCAGTCCATGTATTGGCGTGGGGATTGCTATATGAAGAAACTGGATTATGTGAATGCGTATCGCATGATGAAACGGCTGACCTGGGATTATCCCGAGACGACCTGGGCCAAGTATGCCCGCGGCCGTCTGAGCGAAAGCGCGCTTGCCACTGTTGAAGAAAAAGAAACGCAACAGCAGCAGTAGGAGAAGGATGGCCATGCGTTCAGTGTGCGAACTTATTTCCCTGGCGGTGCGGAAGCTGCTGGGAGACAGGATGTTACCGCCGACCGGGTTGACTCAGGCGGAACAGCGGCTTCTGGATGAGATGGCTGCCGGTCAACCGGTCGGGGGTCTGGTTCGGACCGGGACAACAGTCGATGTGGGTGAGTGGTTCAGGCGGGGCCATGTGGTCGGGATATGTCTGCGCGGGGAATGGGTGATGTTGGCTTCGGGTTTGCGCCCTTTCCGGGAAAAGATTGAAACCCGGTTGCTGGCGGCGAGCAGCTATAACCCGATTATCGGAGAACTGGTGCTGGAACCGGCGCCGGGCCTGAAGTTGCGCAAGCTGAAGATGGCGCCCCGTGAGGCCGGCCGGGTTTTGAAATTGATTTTGAACGTGAGTGAAGAAGCAGCGAATTAAGGAGATCGAAGATGCTTGAGAAACTGATTAGTGGCGGATACATGATGATTCCCCTTATGGCCAGCAGCGTTTGCATGCTGGCAGTACTGATTGATCGGGGGTTGGCATTTTATCAATATGGCAAACTGGATATCCGGACGATGCGGGCCAAGATTCTGGCGCTTCTGAAGGAGGACCGGGTGGATGAGGCGATGACGCTTTGTGCCAGCACGCCGAGCCCTGTTTCAGCGGTTCTCTTGGTGGGCCTTCAAACCTACCAGCGGACCCAGAAAGTCAACGCGACGGTGGAAAGCCAGCGGACCCTTATTCAGAAGGCAATGGACGATTTCACGCCGCATGCAATTCATGCCTGTGAATTGCGGCTCAATTGGTTGTCCACGATCAGTAATGTGGCGCCCCTCTTCGGTATGACGGGTACGGTAACCGGGATGATCCGTTCCTTCGGGTCCTTGTCCGGCGGTGGGTCCCTGGATGCCGGCGTTGTCGGGGCCGGTATCTCGGAGGCGTTGGTGGCGACGGCCGCCGGTCTGGTGATCGCGTTGCTGTCGCTGATCCCCTATAACAGCTTCATGAATCGTGTGGAGAAGATCAATCTGGAGATCGGTGAAGCCGCCTCTGAAATGGTTGAATATATCTGCCTGCAGCGGGAACTGAATCAGAAACACTGAACCGGGTGAGGCATGTATAAATTCCCGAAAAAGAAGATGTTGGGACAGGATGCGATTCCAACTACTTCGCTGGCGGATATGATGTTCCTGTTGCTCATCTTTTTCATCATGACCACCACCCTGACCCGGGTAACCGGAATTGTCAGCGATATGCCGGCCGGGACTAAGGCGCAGCAGCCGCAGTCTGAAAAAACGCCCATGATCTCGTTGCACGACAACAAGATCACGATGAACGACAAGGATATGACACGTGAAGAGATGGAGCGGACGTTGAAGGGAATGAGACTGGATCAGAAGTCCGGGAATGCCAAGGTGGTGATTCTGGCCACGGAGGGCGATGTGAGTTACCAGGACTATTATCAAACCATGGCCTTTATCCAGACCTGTGGCGGCATTGTGGCGATTGAGAGCGAAGACGAGGGGGGGGCGAAATGAATCGCATGCCCCGGCATGAACTTCCGGTTGTCCCGACGGCCAACCTTGTGGATATCGCCATTCTGCTGATTATCTTTTATATGGCGTGCAGTAATTTTATCTCGCAACAGGGCGGGACCATGAAACTGCCCAAGGCCAGCGGCCTTGAAAAGTTGAATGAGCCGCTGGTGTTGGTGGCGATTGACAACCAGGGTGCGATCACGCTTCAGGGGCGGCCGGTGGGGGGGGCGGCGGATGTGGAGAGCGGGGTGTCAGATTTGTTAAAGGACAAAACCACCGATGAGATGCGACATGTCATGCTTCGTTGCGATGCAACGGTGAGTCGCCGGGTTTTTGAGCCGGTTTTGAATGCGATTGTGCAGGGCGGTGGAATTGTGGTGGCGGTGGGAGAGAAGGCCGCCGAGCAACCGTAGGGTTGGGGGCCGTGACAAAACTTTTTTGTAAAGCACAGGAGATCATATATGGAAGAGCAAGTTCAGAGGGCGGGGGCGATGTCGCCGCAAAAATTACTGGTCGGGTTTTCCAAAGACCGGATCGTTTTCTGGATCACCATTGCGGTGGCCGTACACATCGTCCTGATCGGGATGTTGTCCCTGGGGTATATTCGTGATCGATGGATTGATCCCGAGGGAGCGGCAGAACGCAAGGCGGCCGCGGTGGCGGCGCAGGAGGCGTTGAAAAAGGAGGCTGCCACCAAGGTGGCGAAGCCGGCGGCGGGGTCGTCCGGCGCGGCGACTTCCGGTGTGGCCAAGGCCAGCGCAACCGGCACTAACAATGGCACGGGTGTCAGCACTGGTACCACGGCGCAAATCCTTGAAGATCGGAAGAATGCCCCCGTCGTTAAACGGATTACGGAGAAAGCACAACCGGGCGATATCCCTGCCAAACCGGATGATCTGGGGATTTCGATCGGCGACATGAACGTGCGCTGAAACGTTCAGGCCTGAAAGGGCCTTGTGCCGGGTTTTGCCACCATGCCTAAATTCATAAAAAAGCAGTTTGCGGAATACCGCTTCTGGCCGAGTCTTCTAAGTCTGCCGCTGGGCATTGCCGCGGCGGTGATGGCCCGGTATGCCGTCTTGCTGCCCGACCTTTTTGAAGAGTTCGTGAAAGGCCATCCCCGGGTGCGAGGTCCGTTCATCGAGGCGGGGCTTCCCGGGCTGGTGCAGTTTTTTGTGGTGGTTGTGGGGGTGGGTGCGCTGGTCAGTCTGGTCGCAAGTCTGGCGGTGTTATTCCCCCGGCGGTGGACGTTACGGCTGGTTCGGGGCGGGTACATGGCGGTATGGCTGGTGTTTGCCTGCTTTGCGCAAGTGGTGTTCCGCGCCACCGGGGTGATTCTGGCCGGAAATATTCCCATCGATGGTGTGCCGCCGGTCCCGGTGACACTTTTTTTCTGGCGGTATGACATCCTGTTACCGGCCGGTTTGGTGGCCTTGCTTATGGGCGCTCTCTATCTGTGCAGCTGGCGCCGGACGGTGATCAATCTCTATACCGGGAGCCAGGATGAAAGCCCTGCGCCCGGGGATCGAATTCTGGAAAATATCCGGACCCACGGCCGTGATCCGGTCTACCGCAAAAGTGTGTGGGCCAGTGTTGGGCTTCACCTGCTGATTATCATCCTCATTCCCTGGCTGCTCACGTTCGGCGGATGCGTCGAGCCCTATCGGGTGCCGCAGGGGAGCGGCACGCCACAGGTGGCCGGCCCGAAGGTCGTGGTGAAGACGCAGAAGGTGAAGAAGAAAAAGAAACGGTTCATGCTGAACCCTCAATCGGCGATTTCATTCCATATTCCGGATCTGGATGAATCGGATGTAAGCAGGAAAGTGGAAGCAGAGAGCCAATTGACTTACGTAGCGGATCCGAACCGCATGATGGGTACCGGCACAGGTGGCAAGTTGGGCGCAGGTGGGGGGAAGACTGGTGGTTTGCCGGATGGAATGGAGAATGCGAAGGTCCGCTTTATCCGTATGGAATACGGAGGCCAAGGCTGGGATGATGGTATGGATGCCGTGTCGCGGGCTGACATGAACTTTTTGGATGCCTTTAAAAAGCTTACCGGGTTCAACGTCGCCTCCGAGTCGGAAAGCCATCCCATCTCGCGGTTGACCAAGTATCCCAAAGGCATGGCTCCCCCGTTTGTGTACATGACGGGCTCGGAAGATATCCGTGTTTCTGATCGGGATGTGGCAGTGATGCGGGAATATCTGATGGGCGGGGGAATGTTGTTTGCTGATTGCCGGAGTACGCGTTGGGATCCCCAGTTCCGTAATTTGGCGCAGCGTATATTCCCGGGTGAACCCCTCACCACAATCGCAGATGACGATCCGATCTTTCAGTATCCTTTTGCGTTCGCCAATGGCGCACCGCCGCTCTGGCATCATGGAGGGATGCGTGCGCAGGGCGTCAAATACAAGGGGCGTTGGGCAATCTTCTATCATCCCGGAGGGATTGGCGATGCGTGGAAAACCGGCCATATGGGAATGGATGCCGCATTGGCTCAGGGCTCTATCGAAATGGGAGTCAATATTGTTTATTACTCCTTTACGCAGTACCTGAAACTTACGAGTAAGGACCGGAAATGATCACGAAACTTTACGACTATTTCGGGGTGCTCGGTATCCTCTCCATACTCGTGTGGGTGACGGCGCTGGTATTGATCGGGATAAGTTCCCGCCGCCGATCCCAATCGTTCTATGGTTTTCTGGCATTGGGGTTCGCTGTTGCAGGTTGGATGCTGGCGCTGGTCAACTCCTCGAAAGTGAGTGCAATTGAATTGGATCAGCGTGATGAGATGGCAGCCGCGGCGAAGGCGCGGGAAACGGTCGAAAGCGCCGACGGGTCAGGAGTGGCGCCCACCCTTCGTTTTGCCGAAGGAGACCCCGAGGAAGCGATGCAGGGTTACCGGAAAAGTGGCAAGCAGGTACGCCGGAAAAGCCAGAACTCGATTCAGACAAAGGCCAATGAGCCCGTTAAGAGCAGTGATCAGGTTATGGAGGAACCGGTTGTCCAAGTGAAATACCTGCCCCAGTCTGAATATTTGGCGGCCAATCGGCTTGATCGTTTCAATTTATTCATGGTGAGGTTGATACTATGGCTGGCCATAGGGCGAATAGTGGTGGACTATCTGAAACGTTTTAACTCAACATTCGTCGGGTATTGGCCACTACCGATTGCAGGGAGGTGGCTTGACAAGCTTTTCGAAAAGAAATATGCGGTTTTGGTGCAGGCCTCCGCGACCGGGCCCATGACCCCGCAATCGTATGCCGAGCGGGTGGTCAAAAAAGGTGAGAGCTTTATTTATTTTGGCGAAGACGATCTTTGGGCAGGGCGGGATAGTCTCGCGCGAATAGCTGTTGGACGCTGGTCCTTATGGCACCTGCCAAAGTTGGATTATGGCGATCAGGATATTTCAGCCAATGGTGAATACGTGCTCGATGCCGCCTGGTTCAATCGCTGTAACGTGGTGGTCCGGGGAGAGGATGGCTTTCCTTTGTTTGAGCACATTGTGGAGTTGGTTTCCCTCCGGCATGACGCTGGTGCCTCGGCGCGGAAAACCGTGCATCTGATCTGGGATCTTCCGCAAGTCCCTACGGAGGATATGATTTTACCCTTCATTCGGATTGCTCCTGAAACGAATGTTAAGCTGGTTGTTTGGGCTTACTCCCCGGTGGACAGTAATTATACCGGTTTGTTTGAGGAGTGTCCGGATACGAGCCCGAAATCATGAAAGTCGTGATGATGGTATTGCTGGCGGTGGTTCCTCTGTGCGCGACAATGCCTTCCTTGGCGGTGGATTTTCTGCCTCACCCCCGGTTTGCGCTCACTGCTAATGAAATATCGGACTGGAAAGCCGATCCCTCCCGGCAGGGTGAAATCCAGCAAATTGTGAGCCATGCCAATGCAATTCTTGCGAAGGGATTGACCGTCCCTGAGAAGGAAGGTGATTGGTTTTTCTATTATGCTTGCCCCAAGGATGGCACTTTCCTGCAACCTGAAACGCCGGAGAGGCATATCTGTCCGGCGTGTAAACAGGTCTATACTGACGAGAGGACCGTTGCTGCCTATCGCACCATTCTGAACGACCAGTTGAACGGCGACTGCCTGATGCTGGCAAAAGCCTATGCGCTCACCGGGGAAATCCGTTATGCGTTGCCGGCCAGGGACGCGTTGTTGAAAATCGCCAGGCTCTATCCTACCTGGACGCGACATGACCGATGGGGGCGCCGGGGGTTGTTGGCCGTGGTCGGAGGTCGGCGTTCTGCGCAGTTGCTTGACGAAGCAGGGTCCGCCATTGAACTCGCCAAGGTCTATGATCTGATTGCTCCCGCCGTCTCTGAGGCGGATCGGAAGATTATCGAGACCGGTTGCCTCGGTGATCCCGTTCGTGAAGTCATGAAATATCAGATTTTTGCGGGTTCCCGTAATAATCATCAGACGTGGTTCAACGCCGCCTATGTCGCCACCGGTTTGGCCATCGGTGACGAAAGTCTGATGCGCGAAGGAATCGAGGGCAGTCATGGGCTGATGTGGCAATTGAAGGAATCCGTCACCAGTGACGGCTTGTGGTACGAAGGGACGTTGTCGTACCAACGATATGCGTTGCTGGCCATCATTCAGACGCTTGAGGCAGCCAGGCGGGTGGGGTGGGATTTTTCACAGAATGCACGGCTGAAAAGTCTTTGGTTTGGCCCCATTAATCTAGCTTATCCCAACGGTCAGTTACCGGTTTTTCACGACAGTGACCCCACCAATCTTGAGGGGTGGAAAGATATGTTCCGCTGGGGAAGCGATTATTTCAAAGATCCGGTTTTGGGATTATATTCAGGGAAACCAGCCACGGCGGGTGCCTCCAGGCTGGTGTTGAAGAGTACCGATCTATCCGGGATAGGCATTGCCGTTCTCCGAGGTGGCACGCTTGAAAACCCCGTCTGCGCAATGATGGACTACGGCCTTCACGGCGATCACCATGGCCATCCTGATAAACTGAACATTGTCCTGTACGCCCTGGGTCGGGAATTGGTGCTGGATCCCGGGCGGATCTCTTACAGCGTGCCGGAATACGAAACCTGGGCTCGTACCACTGTGGCTCACAACACGATTGTCATCGATGAAAAAAACCAGCAGCCGGACGATGGCAAGCTTCTCTATTTTGCAGACAAACCTGAATTTTCCGCCGCCTTGGGGTTGAGTACGGGGGCTGTGCCCGGGGTCGTGCTCAAGAGATTCATGGTTTTGAGCGGGGAACTTCTGGTCGATGTCTTGTCGGTTGAAGGACGGCATAGCAAGCAGATTGATTGGGTGTTGCACGGCTGCGGTTCGGTCACCTCATCTCTGCCGCTGAGGGAACGAAAGCGTCCGCTGGGGGACTCGAGTGGCTATCAGCATTTATCGGCGTTGCATGAAGGAAAGGGGCAAACGTCTGTTTGCACGTTCGATACGAAGGGCGGAAAACCTCACCGGGTATATTGCCTGGACAACCAGCCTACTGACTTGGTCACAGGGGAAGGTATTGGCTATACCCTTCAGGATCGGCGCCCGTTTGTGATGCGCCGGCAATCTGGCCGGAATGCGGTATTTCTGACAGTTCATGATCTTTCCGGCCTTGATCGGGAATTGAAAATTGAACCACAATTTCGCGGCGGAACAGGCCGATCCCCGGGCGAGGAAGTCCGGGTGACGGTCTCCTCTGCATCTACAGGGGCGCATACGTTCGTTCTCGACCTACGCGATAAATCTTCAGCCACGGAGCGGTGCCAGATTCTTACCCCTTGAGAGGATCAGCTTAGCCCCTGATTCTACTTGGACCGCCGTAAGGCACTACGCAGAACAAAGGCGGTGCACCACACATGCGAAAATCCTGCCAGATTGCAGTGATTCCGGAAATGAGGTCCTACGTCGTAGCTTGCCCGCCGCTCGTCTTTTTCGAACAGATGCACCGAATTCCCCATAGGTGACCAATCCGTGAAATAGAATTGTTCGGCCACCATTCCTTCATAGCCGTTGAACTGCCCGTCTACCAAGGGGGTCAACTGCGCTGCAAACCTCCAGTGGTCGTCGGCCAGTTGACGCCAGCGTTCGTCGCCGGTCAGTTGCGCCAGTTCCAAAAGGCTTTCCTCCACGTCGAGCCCGTAGACATGGAGATGGTTGTTTTTAAAGGAGGCAAGATCGCCACCCCTGCTTTTGAGCTGGTATACCCCGAGGAATGTTTTGTGATCAAGGCGATGATTAAAGGATTTGCGCCAGATATAAAGCCACCGGGCCGCCTTGACGGCCGTTTCCAAATCCTCAGGACGTTGGGTCAAACGATACCCATCCAGATAGACATTCACTGCAATGTAGATATCCTCGGAAGTCACACTTTCGCCAACATCTTCTGGGGCACCGAAAAGTTGTCCCGACTCCACGTTTGCCCGATGATGATCGAGCCCTTTTTTTATCAATTCCATATCGCTCCACTTGCCCAGCATGGCCAGTTCCGTCCATACGGAAATCCAAATCATGCCGGCTGTTCCCTGCAACCCGGCCGGCGCACCGGTGAGCGCATCGACGCTGAGGGGAATAGGCCAACCGCGCCTGGCCAGGGCCGCCACTTGTGCGGCCTGTGCTTCGATCTGTTCCAACAAGGTCTTTGTGAAAGACAACGACGATCCATATTTACGAAGCGAACGGGCGGCGCGCCATACGGCATCACCAAGCGTGCGGAGGTGCAGGTGCCTCGGGTTGGTCATCCAGTTGCCGTCCATGCCACCCGGTGATTTCGAATCAAAAATAGAAGCTGCCCTGCCGCGCGAAGGGGCAAAGCGCGTCCACCAATATCCGCTTGGAGAGAGTAGGCCGGAGTCCGTCAGATTTTTCCAGACGGCTTCCACTGCCAGGCGTGTTTCGCCATCGTTATTCCTGGCTGCCCAGTCCAGCAATGCCTCAAAAACCACCCAGCCACTCGCCCAACCGATCGCCATTTCGTGGCGGTCGAGTGAGCCCCCCATGGCCTCGGCGATTTGCTGTCCCATCCGGTCGAATGCCACCGTGTAACGGAAGTAATGATCCCGGGGATGGTAGTGCCACTTCATCAGTGCGTTGCGTGTGGCCTGCGCCCAAGCGGTGGCAGACCCGTCGGATGCCAAGGTCTCCTGCGCATGGTAATTGTGTTGAAGGAAATCGAGGATCGAGTGGCAACTCCCTTCCAAGCGTACTGTCCGGATCGACCAGGTGATATTCCTGGCGTGGTTTTCCAGGGACTGTCCAATCCGTGGCATCGTATAGTCATGACCAGTGGGGCGATAAGGTCGCTCGCTGGCAGGCAAAGATGCCACCAATATGGGACGACCGTTCTCATACTCGAATCCCACACTGGCGCAAAGATCGCAGGCGTCCGGCTCAACCTGCAAAACCCACCAGGCCGTCCCGTCATACATCCCTACCAGTGGTTGGGTTGCCCGCCAGACATGGAACTCCCAAAACCGGCTTTGAAACTTGCTGGGTTCTGCTAAGTCGGCACGAAAACGCTGGTAATATTGGCCCGTGCTATCTTGTTGGTTGTCACCCCAGAACAACCCCGGAATGCACCAGAATGGCTTATCCGTCGCGGGTAACGCGAAACGGCAGGTTGTGGAAAAAGATTCATCGGTGGCAACTTTCCAGGAAGCCCTCATCCATCCCGAATCATCTTTTTGCACGGTTTCAGGCTGCGTCCCATGCCAGGTTATTTGAGATTCATTATTTCGTGATTTGTGAGGTGCCATATTGATATTCCGTGAGGACGAGAAGGAATTATAATTATTTATTTGAACTTCTATGGTGAAACTTAATCTTCGTTCCTACCATGGTCAAGCATGAGCGTTCTGATGAGAATCCGATGCACCATTACGAGATCGCGGCGCGCGGCGACGGTTCAGGCGGACGCAGTGCCCGGGTGCGCCGGCGGATTTTTTACTGGTTTGAATATCAGGATCAGAAGGAATCCGAACACAAATAACGAGTAGCTCCCGCCTTTGTTGTCTGACTAATGCATACAAAAGGATACACTATTTTCTATTACTGTGTGTACAGAAGAATGCGCTATTAGCTCGTGCTAATATGGGGTTTTAGCGTTAGCGGTTGATAATCGTTGGTGTTTTTGCAATATTCCGGGATGTTCTTGTGATGGCATACCACCTGCTATATAGTTTCGCGTTCTCGAATCGGACAGGGACGCTCCTTTGTGATGGGCGAACGGTTTGAGAAAAAACAGCCAATGTGCTGGCTGTGGCGCTGGTAGCAAGGGTTCAGTGCATGAAAGTGAGTGGAATTTTATATGGTGCCTCCTCAACCGACAAAAGGTCTGACTATCCGGTCGTTCGTCGTGGCTATTGTGTCCATGTTGTTGATGGGCATCTGGATTCAATACGAGGAACTTTACAATACCTATGGTGGGCCGTTAGGGGAAAACTCGCCCCCGAATAGCGCGGTGGGCGTCATCGGTGTGCTTCTTCTGATTTGTGCTGTACTCTACAAAATTCGACGACCTTTGCGTTTGGTGGCAGCTGAACTGGTGGTTATTTATGCGGCTTTGGTGTTGGCCACGCCGCTTATGACGCAAGGGATGTGGCACCGGATTTTCGGTCTGGTCGCCTCGGTTCCTCATAATCAGGATTTTAAAACCTACGACAGTTTGCCTTCGATGGTTTGGCCACATGGAGAGAATCTTTGTGTAAATGGCCAATTTAAAGACAGTCTGACGGGCTTTGAACACGTTGGGGGAGGGATCCTTGAGTGGGAAGAGGCCACAATCAAACAGAATCAAGTCCGGAAAAGTCCCGTATTGTTCAACGGCACCAATTCCGAGGCGCGATCGTCGCTTCAATGGACGATTAATCGTTATGATGAGAAGGGCAGGGAGGTCCTTGTTCCGGGCGAGAGCTGTCTCTTCTCTATGCTGGTCAGAGCGCAGGGGTTTACGAAGGGCTCCAGTTATCTTGTTACAATGCAGGCTGATGAGGGGATTACCCAGACCCTGTTGATTAGCGCGGATGTGACCCAGCCTACTTTTGCTCTGCCCGGTGGCTTTCAGCGGGTCGGTCTCAATCCCATCAAAGTTCCAACGGACATAAAAAACAAGTTAACCTTCATGGTCCGGCTCACCGGAGAAGGGAAGATCGTCTTGCAGGATCTTCAGTTCTTCAACGTTGAGGCGGTCGAGGGCGCCTATTCGGGGCGTCGGATGGTCACGGCGGCCAATCTGGCCAAACTGGCGCCCAGCGAGCGCGATTTCATGGTGGTTCGTCCCGATCATCTGTTCAGTCTGGCTGGACTTAAGTTTTTGGTGACGGGATACATTCCGTTGGGGCAATGGGTGAAGCCTGCCATGGCGTGGAGCATGCTGGTGCTGGGTCTTTTCATCGGATTTCTCGGCTTGAACGTATTGATGCGTAAACAATGGGTGGAATTTGAGCGCTTCACTTTTCCGCTCACCATTTTGCCCAAGAGCCTGTTTGAAGAAACCGTGACTCCGGAAGGCAAGGTCTATCGAACCGTTTTCCGGAACCGTATCCTGTGGGCCGGGTTTGCGGTAGGGTTGGTGCTGGCCCTCCTCAAAGGCATCCAGTTTTACTATCCTCAATGTCCGGCGCCCACCTTCACCGTGGCTTCTTTTGGTGAATATGTAACCAGTCCGGTGC
>Ga0118677_10004594_pt1 | contig 24996 bp, 27 predicted proteins | sample AliMusrvi5mmetaG_FD_86154 | JGI IMG/M metagenome (GOLD analysis project Ga0118677, IMG submission 86154)
CTCCTCCACACCAAAAACCTATACGGCACAACGTTTTTTTGAGATTACAGGCAAGACACTTGACAAATATTTAAGAAACATCTATAATTGAGTTTAGAGGGACCCCATAATGTTCAGTCAAAAAGGAGGGCTTCATGTCCACCCAGCTCAGTCTTACCGTTAAAAAAATCGAAGCGCTGTTGGGGCATATGGCGGCTAAAAACAGCTCTGACCAAGAAAGTCGCTTTGCTGCCCACGTCGCCCATGCGACAATCTGCGACGCCAATCCGGAGGATCCGGGCTCTGAGGTTGGGAACATGAAAGAGCTATTAGTCTCCACAATGCTTAAAGACATGGATTGGTGCCGCAACGCCACCGAACAAACGTTGGCAGTTACTGCCCGTCGTATCATGGAGATCTACGAGATGAATAAGGAGAAAGCGGAGCGCTGGGTACGGAAGTATATTAACGAATGCGCCGACGACGAACCCTTCGCCCCGCCGTTTCAGAACAACTGATCGGCAACAGGTTCTCAACTTAGGCCGCCCCACACTCGGGGCGGCTATTTCTTTTGCATTCCGCATCGCGCATATTGCGGACATAGCCGACCTTTCGTGTTCACGATTGCGGCAAAGTAGCACGCTGGCGCAAAAAGAAAGCCGCCCGCGGAAGCAGGAGGCTTTCCGTGGGCGGTTTGCGTTGCGCAATCTATCTCGTTTGCGGCTTTTGGGAACTCGCCTTCTTCTTTTATTTTTTCTTCTCGAAGACGACCGTGTAGCCGACCCCATCACTCGCCATTGTGACGATAGTGTAGTTATTATTGTTGCGGACCGCCTCAAGCCAGCTGATAAAAACCGTGCCGGTACACTTGAAGTAATAGATCCGCTGTCCCGGCCCGGGTCCTCCAGAATAATTGCAAGCCTGAGCCGTATTGCCGGCAAAGGCGGCCACCACCAGAACACTCAAAACCAAAAAGAGCCGACGCATTCGTTTTCTCCTCGAAGCGAGTTGAAGTCTGCAATAAATAGTACACAATACTATACAAAAAGTCAAGTTTCATCGCTTTGACTCAAATCAGATGTAATGTTATTGTTTAACGTAGAGGAAACTGGTAGCCAAGGGAGAAAACCAATGACCGAACAGGCAGAGAGTCCGCTTGTCGTGGTGCGGGATCATAAAGGGTATTACTCGTTTTGGTTACATCCGAAGCCCGGGGAAATCAAAAGATTTTTTGAGTGCAGCGGCGGTCCGTGCACCGTATTCCCCGTCAATATAACCGCTCAAGCGAACGGATTAAAGAAACTTGCCGCCATCTGTGGCAGCCTCAAAAAAGAGGATATGGAATTGCTCGTCCTCATTTCGAGACTCATCAACATCGACCGACCCACACTCTCCTTCAGTGAGCCGGAGGAGGAAGGCGCCGACGAAACCCCCGATGGTGCGTGACTGCCTATTCGACCCCAGAGATGCAACTGCGTCTCTGGGGTCATTTCTTTTGCGCCCCCTCCAGTTCCGTGCTATTTTATGGGTACTATGGATCTTGAACATTTGAATAAAAAACAAGTCCTTTTGCTCTCTTTGCTGGTGTCGTTTGTAGCGTCGATTGCGACGGGGATTGTGACGGTTTCTTTGATGGAACAGGCGCCGCCGCAGGTGGCGGCGACGGTTAATCACATTGTCGAGCGGACGGTGCAGCAGATGGTGCCGGTTGCGGGGCCGGCGACGGTGTCGACCACGGTCAAGACGGTTGTGGTGAAGAACGACGATCTCGCGGCGCAATCCATCGCGAGCGTGCGCAAGAGCATCATTCGCATTGTGGACAAAACGGCGCCGGACACGCTCGTCGCGCGCGGCATCATCATTGATGCGAAGGGCACCGCCATTACCGATCATTCTTCGCTTGATGCGGCGCTTTCGTACGAAGCGATTTTGTCCGACGGCAGCCGCGTGCCGGTTGAGCTGCGCGCGTCCGCTTCTTCCACGTCGGTGTCTATTATGACCGTAACGCTCAAACTTTCTTCCACGACACCTGCGCTCACGGCCGCCACATTCGCCGATCCTTCTAAACTCGCGCTCGGGCAATCGGTGCTGCGCATCGGCGGCGACGGGGAAGACGTGGTCGGCGACGGCATCATCTCCTCGCTCCCGCCCAGCGGCAAGTGGGTGCAATCGAGCGTCGGCGCGACGATGCCCGGCTCGGTTATCGTCAACCTCTTCGGCGAAGTCGTCGGCATTATGACCACCGAATCGCTGGCAAAAGGCAGCACGCTTTACAGCGCTCCCGGCATTTTCAAGTCCGTCGCCGACACAAAAGCCGCCGCGACTACCGCCGGCACTTCACAAGCCGCAGCCGCCGGCGCCGCCTCGGGCGGTTCAGCAGCAGGAGGCGCCGGCACCACCGTTCCGCCCGCCCTGACGCATTAAACACCTTTTGCCACCCCTCACCCCAACCCTCTCCCCCTGAGGGGCGAGGGGGCAGCTGCAAAACCATCGCTGTCTCAAGCTCCTCGCCCCTCAGGGGGAGAGGATGCCGACAGGCAGGTGAGGGGTGGCGGGGGTTTAATGCGGCGATAAAGTTGCCACGCTTGACTTTTCAATATATACTTACGATACCTTACCTATGCCCCCCTTCCATCACTTCACTGCTAAAGCAAAAGAGGCCGTCCGCAAGGCGCACGAGCTCACCCTTGAGCGCGGGCAAAGCCACGTCAATCCTCTACACTTGCTGGCGGCGCTCGTCAATCAGGACGAGAGCGTGGTGATTTCTTTGCTGGAAAAAATGGAGGTGGATCTGTCGGCGCTTACCGACACGGTAATGGAGACGCTCGAGGCGCCGGAATCTTCCGGCGTGATGGCGCCCGCATACCAACTTTTCTTGACGCCGGATTTAGTGCAAATCCTCGAACGCTCCACGAAACTCGCCGCAGAATTGCACGACGAATTCGTCTCGCCGGAACACCTCTTTATTGCCTTGCTCCAAATTCCAAATCAGGCGCGCGAGATGCTCGTACATTTCCGTGTCTCCAGCGAGTCTACCCTGCAGGCGCTGGGCGAATTGCGTTCCAATAAAAATATGAGCAGCGGGGGCGGCGAAGCGCCGAAGAAAAACCGCGCAATCGCCAAGTACACCCGCTCGCTCACGAAGATGGCGCAGGAAAATAAACTCGACCCGGTCATCGGTCGCGACGAAGAAATCCAGCGCGTCATTCAAATTCTTTCGCGCCGCACGAAAAATAATCCGATACTCATCGGCGAGGCGGGCGTCGGTAAAACCGCCATTGCTGAAGGGCTCGCAATGCGCATTGCGACCGGCGACGTGCCTGACAGCTTGCGCGACAAAGACATTGTCTCGCTGGATCTCGGACTGCTTATTGCCGGCACCAAGTATCGCGGCGAATTTGAAGAGCGCCTCAAAGCGATTATGAAAGAAGTCGAGCGCTCGGAAGGGAAGATGATTCTCTTTATCGACGAGATCCATACCATCATCGGCGCCGGCGCAGCGGAGGGTGCGGCGGATGCGGCGAACTTGCTCAAGCCCGCCCTCGCCCGCGGCCAGATGCGCGCGATCGGCGCCACCACACTCAAGGAATACCAAAAATACATCGAGCGCGACCCGGCCTTCCAGCGCCGCTTCCAGCCGGTCTATGTGCTCGAGCCGTCCGTGAAAGACGCCGTCGCGATCCTTCGCGGCCTCAAGGAAAAATACGAACTCTTCCACGGCGTGCACATCACCGACGACGCGATCGTGGCATCGGTCAATCTTTCCAGCCGCTACATCCCGGATCGTTTCCTGCCCGACAAAGCCATCGATCTCATCGATGAAGCCTCGTCTTCGCTGCGCATTTCGCTGGAGAACAAGCCGCCGCTTCTGGAGGAAGCACATCGTAAATCCATCCGCCTGGAGGTGGAGCGCGAAGCATTGAAGAAAGACGCCGAGGGCGATACGTCGAGCGCCAAGACCGCCCGCGAGCGCACGGCCGTCATCGAGCAAGAAATCGCCGACATTAAAGACAAGACGAGCGAGCTCGAAGCCCGCTGGAAGAACGAAAAAGAAGTCATTGGCGAGATAAAAAAAGCGAAGAAAGAACTCGAGACTCTGCGCCTAGATGCTGATGCGGCAGAAGCCGCCGTCGATCTCGCGAAAGCCGCGCAGATTCGCTACGGCGCAATTCCCGAACTCGAACGCACGCTTGAAACCAATGCCAAAAAACTCAAGAAATTGCAGTCCGTGCGCCGCGTACTGAAAGAAGAAATCACCGAGAGTGATATTGCGTCGGTCGTGTCGCGCTGGACGAGTATTCCGGTGTCGCGAATGTTGGAAGAAGAAGCGGAAAAACTTTCGCGCATTGAAGAAGATCTCGGCGGCCGCGTGGTCGGTCAGGAAGAAGCCGTGCAAAAAGTTTCCGACGCGGTGAAGCGTTCGCGCGCCGGCATCTCCGACCCGAACCGCCCGATCGCGTCCTTTATGTTTCTCGGCCCCACCGGCGTCGGCAAGACCGAACTCACGAAAGCGCTCGCGCATTTTATGTTCGATGACGACAAAGCGCTCATTCGCGTGGATATGTCCGAGTATATGGAAAAGCATTCCGTGTCCAAGCTCATCGGCGCGCCGCCGGGATATGTCGGTCATGATGAAAGCGCCTCTCTCACCGACACCGTGCGCCACCGCCCGTACTCCGTGCTGCTCTTCGACGAGATCGAAAAAGCGCACCCGGAGGTGTTCAACATTCTGCTGCAAGTGCTCGATAACGGTATGCTCACCGACGCGAAAGGCCGTCACATCAACTTCCGCAACACGATCATTATTATGACGAGCAACATCGGCGCGCAATACATCGACAAGATGCAGCAGCTCGGCTTCGCCGTCGGCGGGGGAGCGGATGCCGATAATTATCGCATCGCCAAAGACCGCGTCCAGCAGGCGCTCAAGGATCATTTCCGCCCGGAATTCCTCAACCGCATCGACGAGACGATCATCTTCAACATTCTCTCGCCGGAAGCGATTCGTGACATCGTACGCATTCAAGTGAAGGAGGTGGTCGGCCGTTTGCTCGCGAAAGAAATCGAGCTGTCGCTTTCCGACGACGCATTCGCGTACCTGGCAAAAGAAGGCTACGACCCGCACTACGGCGCTCGCCCGCTCCGCCGCCTCATCCAAGACAAGATCCTCACCAAGGTCGCGCACCTGATGGTCTCGCGCGCTGTCCTCTCCGGCGGCGCCGTCCGCGTCGACGTAGTAAACGGCGAATTCATCTTCGACATCAAAAAAAGCCCGCTCAAATCGCGTCTCGTAAAAGCATCAAAACCGCCACAACTTGCGACGGTGTAAACGAATACAGAGGCGAGACCTATGCAACAAACGGGATTTTTACCAAGGAGTCTCGATGAAGTTCAAGTCGAGATTTCGTGCATAGGTCTCGCCTCTGTATTTCCAGCTTTTTCGGGAGTACATAGGATTACCGCCCGACCCCTTGCATTTTTTATGAATGTATGATACAGTAGGGTTAGGTTCATTTCAGCACCGCTCACGCTACCAAAACACCTTGCTTTATAAGGAAAGAAAAGGTTTTAGATTTTGGTCGCCAAAACCGCCACGTTCGAGGAAACACCTTTAGATTTCCCGTTCGCGAGCGAGATTTTTTCGCACAAAATTTGAAACTTTTTTGACGAAAACCGGTCGCAACGAAATGAATCTGCACTAATCATAATTCCCCATAAGGGAGTAATACATATATGTATCAAGGAAACAACAGCAACAGTAACCGCTCCGGCGGCAGTGGACGTTCGTTCTCTCGCCCGAGTTTTAGTAATTCCCGACCGGGTTCCCGTCCGCCGTTCCGCGGCGGCAACGGTGGCGGTCAAGGCGGTCGTCCGTTCCGCGGCGGCGGTCGCGGCGCGCCGAAGGGCAGCAGCATCGACATCTCCAAATTCGTAAACAAAGCCGTGCAGACGGATGTGCCGGAAGCGCCGTTCGTGCCGCAGCACCGCTTCGCGGACTTCGGTTTCGACACGCGCATTCTCGCCAACCTTGCTACGAAAGGCTACATCAATCCGTCGCCGATTCAGGATCGTTCTATTCCGCACGTGATGCAGGGACAGGATGTCGTCGGCATCGCCAACACCGGTACCGGCAAGACGGCCGCATTTCTCTTGCCTCTTATCAACAAAGCGATTACCGATAAAAATTTGCGCGTGCTCATTATGGTCCCGACGCGTGAACTCGCGCAGCAAATCGCGGTGGAACTCTCCGACTTCTCCCGCGGGCTCGGCATCTACTCGGCAGTGTGTGTCGGCGGCGCCGGCATCGTGCCGCAGATTCGAAGCTTGCAGCGCCGTCCGCAATTCGTCATCGGTACGCCGGGACGCTTGAAGGATTTGCTTGAAAGGAAGTCGCTCATCTTGTCTGACTTCCGTGTCGCGGTGCTCGACGAGGCCGACCGTATGCTCGATATGGGTTTCATCCACGATATGCGCACGATTCTCGCGCTCTTGCCGTCGCCGCGCCACACGCTCTTCTTCTCCGCGACGCTCTCGACCGACATCGAGAAGCTCATCGGCGCATTCCTGCGCGACCCGGTCCGCATCAGCGTGAAGACGCGCGACACCTCCGCGCAGATCGATCAGGACATCGTCCGCGTGCCGGCAGGGAAGAATAAGCTGGATATGTTGCACGATATGCTTACCAAGCCGGAATTCGACAAGGTGCTCGTCTTCGGCCGCACCAAGCACGGCGTCGAGCGACTCTCGAAAACCTTGGGCGAACGCGGTTTCAAATCCGCCTCGATCCACGGCAACAAGACTCAGACGCATCGCCAGAAAGCGCTCGATCTCTTCAAGCGCGATCAGGTACAGGTGCTCGTCGCCACCGACGTCGCCGCCCGCGGTCTCGACATCGCCGACGTCTCCCACGTCATCAACTACGATATGCCGACGTCCCACGAGGACTACATCCACCGCATCGGCCGCACCGGCCGCGCCGGAAAGAAGGGCAAAGCATTGACGTTCATCGACTAAGCGAAACGCAGACAATAAACAAAAAACAACCGACCATATGGTCGGTTGTTTTTTGTAATTCGTGCGCAAAACCATCCACCACCCCTCACCCCAACCCTCTCCCCCTGAGGGGCGAGGGGGCAGACCCCCGCTGTCTCAACAAACCTCCGCCTGCCTCAAGCTCCTCGCCCCTCAGGGGGAGAGGATGCCCGGAGGGCAGGTGAGGGGTGGCGGATGGTTTTATGTCACACGCGTTCTTCTGTTCGCCACGAGCCACCTCCTTTGTGGTACCATATTCCTACCTGATCATCCTGAATGACTTATGACTGAAAAAAATGTAGTATCGTGTCGGAATATAAATATTATCGCGGAGTATGTGAAAAAGCATATCGGGAGCGATATGGCGCTGCTGGCGGGGTTGCCGTTTTCGTCGGAGCATTTGAAATTTGAGCATAATTGGATTCCGCTGTCGGTGTATGCGGAGGTGATGGATCGTGCGATCGAACTGTTACGCGATGCGGACGCGCCGTACAAGATGGGGCTCTCGGCAATGGGCGCGGGGTCGTGGGGCGCAATTCGATACGTCCAGCAAATATTTATGGCGGTCGCGCTTGGACCGGTCGCGGTGTTCAAGGCGCTTGGTACGTTCAATCCGCACTTCAATGCCACGAAGGATATGTCGCTCGTCAGCTCGCGGGAAGACCAGTGCCTCGTGCGCATCAAATTTAAAGACGACATCGACCCGATCGACGACTTCCACAGCGACTCCTACATCCAAGGTCTCCTCGCGAGTGTGCCGCAAAACTGGAAACTGCCGCTCGCGGAGATCCGGCCGTTCGCAAAAGAATATGATATCGTGTCGCTGCTCCGGCGCATCGGCGGACTCCCCGAGCAGGACATCGTGCTCGACGAATGTGAACTCAAGATTCGCGGCGAAACGGTCGGCGTGCGCGGCTTCATTGTGGAGGATCCGGTCAACGGTCTCACCTTCGCGCCGTACTGCGAGCTCGGCGAAGACGGCCAGCCGGTGCCGTTTTCGCTGCCGATGCAGGAGATGCCGCGCGGCATTTTAATAACGAAAGATCTGGAGATAAATCGGTTCCTCACACTACGGGAAGGGGAGCTCTACAACGCACCGTTCTTCTTGTACCACATTCAGTGGGAGCGGCTGACGTTTAGCAAGAAATTGAAGCACTTGTTCATGTATTCCGCCGGTTCCAAGAAAGCGTATCTCGAAGGAATGGAGCGTTCGCTGGCGACGGTAAAGAATTATGTGGAGACGTTGGAGGACAAGGTGCTCGAGCGCACCGAACAGCTCAACCAGGCAAAATCGGAAGCGGAATATTGGCGCGACAAAGCGGAGACATTGCTCACCACTATGCTCCCGGCGCACATCGTGCGGAATATGATGCAGGGGAAATTGCGCGCCGAACAGATCTACGGCTCCGTGATGTACACCGACCTCGCGGGCTTCACCTCGTACAGCAAGGACCTGCCGCCACATGAAGTGGAGGCGCAGCTCACACGCTACTTCACTGCCATGAGCGAGATCATTGCGCGCAACAACGGCTGGGTGAACAAATTCTTGGGCGACGGAATCTTGGTTATCTTCGGCCTCGACCGCCGCACGCATACGTCGGCGGAAGACGCCGCACGCACCGCGCTCGAGATGCGTCAAGCGATGGCGAACATCTACCCGTGGCAGACCCGCATCGGTATTGCAACCGGCTCGTTCGTCGCCGGCGAATTCGGCAGCGCCGTCTTGCGCCGATACGACTGCGTCGGCCACACCATGAACTTTGGCAGCCGCCTCCAAAGCCTCGCCGACAACGGCGGCACGCTCGTATGCGAAGAGACGTTCAAGCAGCTCGAAGGCAAAGGCTTCCTCTTCGCCCCCAAGCGCCTAGTAAATGCCAAAGGCCTCGGCCACGTCCCCGCCTACCCACTCACCGGCCACGAACACCTCGAAGAGATCGCCACCGCCGACGAGATCGTATTCCCGACAGCTACACAGAAATAAAAGCTTTGAGAAGTGAAAAAGCAATATGCAAAATTTGCATATTGCTTTTTCAATACATTACCAAGCCCCAGCATGTTTTGCAGTATGTGCAGATTTTGCACATACTGCACCAGATGGAGATTAAAAGTCTAACGGCGGTGTTTGTGTGTTATTCTAAAAACCATATGGAGAAAAAGTCGTTGCGACAATTTTTTGAACACTATGTGGACGGGAGCGCAGAAAAAGCGCTGGTGCCGGATGCGAAGCTTACGCTCTGTAATCTTACCAACGTAGTAGCGGGCGCGATCGGGCGGGGGGAGGGTGCTTTTGCGGTACACATGACCACACGGTCCCTCAAACATCTGTATGACAAAAAGCCGGCCGAAGAATTTTCTTGCATTCTCGACGGCCTTGAAGAAGTGGTTCGTTTTCCGACGCACATTTATGCCAACAAAGAGGGGAAGCGTGGTGGATATTGTCTTGTGGGTACTTTTAATGGACGCGAATATATTTGTTCCATCGAGATCGTACCGGTTGCGACGGTTATTACGCCAGACAGATGCGTGCCTAATGTCGCAGTGCTTGAAGAGATTCAAGTAGTGACTGCATTTAGAAAACGAGATGAAAAGCATCTTTCAAAATACACTTTGTCGTGGAGTCGGGGGACGGCAATCCCCATCGTAGCGCGTTGGATGCTCCCGAAGGAGTCTACTAGTACCCCGCAGTAGAGCCGAAATTTCTGCATTTCAACTCCACAACATAATGTACTTTGCTAAAGAAAAAATGGTCAATCCAACCTTTGGTTGTACATGAAATACGAGTATAATCAATGGTCGCGCAAGGATGTGGTGTGGATTACTGGAATTCTCCTGTTGTGCCTACGACAAATGCTTGAGGATGGGGGTGGCGGTGCGGTGGGCCCAGCGTTTTAGTTTTTTGTCGGGGCGGACGACGGTGGGGTGGCCGACGAGCTCAAGCATCTGGAGGTCGCTCCAGCTGTCGGCGTAGGCGTAGCTGCGGGCGAGATCGATATTGTGTTCTTCGGCGAAGCGCTTCATGCCTTCGGCCTTCGCTTCGCCGCGGCAGAGGTATTGAATGTCGCCGGTGTAGGTCTTGCCGCGGCGGGCGAGCGAGGTATCGATGGCGCCGTCGGCCGCGAAGAAGTTGGCGAAGGATTGCGCGAGCGGATGAATGGACTCCGACACGAACACGAGGCGGTGCCCCTTCGCAAGATGGTCTTCAAGAAGCGAGCTCAGGCCGTGCTGGATTTTCGGCAATGCGAGATTTTTGAAAAACTCCCGCGCCAAACGATCCACCGCACCGCTCTTCCATCCGGAAAGCATCTGCATTGATTTATTCATGAGCGTATCATGCCCGATGAATCCTAACTTCTCGAACAAAAACAGGCGGCCGACATACAGCGCATGCGAGACGGGAATCATGTTCTTGTGCACCAAATAGACCACGAAATCGATCTGCGAGAGACCGTGATAGAGGGTCATATCAATATCGACGAACGCCGCGACATCCGAGGCGACCGGGCGCTGATCTCTTACTAGACGAAGCGGCAAATGCGCGAGCACTTGCTCTTCCAGCTCATGCGTCATGGCGCGCACTTTCTCGCGAAGCTCTTCCAATTCCGTAAAGAGGATTTCCTCGCCATGCATCGGGTCCGGAATGAGTTGCTTGCCGTGTGCGACCGTCACGATGCCGGAGGTCTGCGCAAACATGTTCGTGAACACGATGTGCGCGTCTTTCAGAATGATCGGCTGAATAGGCACGCCGGATGCATACGCCAGACGCGCCGCGCCGGTGTGGAACCTATACAACGCCTCGATACGCTCGATATGACCTTCAGGGAAAATAAGGAGGGAGTGACCGTCCGCAAGAAGCTTAACCGCAAGATGCAGCGCTTCGCGTTTCGTGTGTCCATTCGGGTAGCGTTTCTTGTCGATCTCATCGCGCAAGATTTCTATCGCACCCATACGATACATCCAACGGCCGATCATATAATTGAAGCTGGCGAGCGGTGCAGTGAACGGCACCATGTCCGGCCCGAAGAACGCCTGTAGAATGAGGCCGTCCATCTCGCTCGCATGGTTGGAGGCGTAGATGAAATTCTGTTTCGCGTCACGCGCTTTATACAACTCGCGCACCACATGCAAATGCACGCCGCCGGCAGCCATGGAAACCTTCACCACCCAGATCGCCATCTTGCGCCAGAATCGCGCCCGCTTCTTTTTCGGAACGAATTGCGCCGCGAGCAACGTCGGTAAATACAGCGTATACGCCAAAAAACCGATAGTGAGTTTTATGAAGAGGAGGCGGAACATAGGGGGTGAGGGTCTGCCCCCTCTCCCCTCACGGGGAGAGGGTTGGGGTGAGGGGTGTGGCTCGAAGTGGCAAAGACTTTAGGGGAAGGGTGGTGCTTAAGAGGCCTTCACCCCTCATCCGCCTTCGGCACCTTCTCCCCGTGAGGGGAGAAGTGGAAACCCCTACAATCCATTATATACTACGACTATGAAAAAGATCATTGTCATCTCGGGCGGAAGCAGCGGGTTAGGGAAGGGGGCGGCGGAATTACTGACGAAAGAGCATGCCGTAGTGCTACTGTCGCAGGATGTTTCGGGGCTGGAGCGGGCCGCAAAGGAGATCGGCTGCGAAAGTGAAGCATGCAACGTGACGAACGCGGCGCAAGTGGACGCGGCGATCTCTGCGATCATCGGACGGCACGGTCGGATCGACGTGCTACTGAACAATGCCGGGGTCTTTACGGAAGGGAACATCGAGGACGTGCCGGCGGAAACGCTCAAAACGGTCATCGACGTGAACGTAACCGGCGCAATGTTGCTCGCCCGAGCGGTCGTACCGTACATGAAGAAGCAGGGAAGCGGGCTCATCATCAACACCGTGTCGCAAGCGGGCCTGACCGCAAAAGCCGGGCGCACCGCCTACAACACCTCGAAGTGGGCGATGACCGGCTTCACGAAATCGCTCGAACTCGAACTCGCCCCGCATCATATCCGCGTGACCGGCATCTACCCCGGCAAGATCGACACTCCGCTTTTCCAAAACTCCGGCCTCGCCCGAAAGATGGACACGAGCGACGCTCTCACCGTGCAAGACGTCGCCGAAACCCTCATCTTCATCGTCTCCCGCCCCGAACATGTCGCAATCCCGGAGCTCGGGATAAAGCACATCGAAGGGTAGCGCCGTTGCCAATTTTGTGGCATCCTACAAAAAGAGGTTTCTTGCGCAGGAAAAGGAGACGGATCATGACGGACGCATCAACAAAAAGGGGAGCCGGGCAATCGCATGCCTGGCACTTCCCCTTGGTGGGACAACTTCACTTCGGGCCGAACGGGCACGGACTGTATTGCACCGAAATCCCCGTCGAAGGCGGCGTCACCGTAACGCCGATCACGGCACCACTACTGGAAGGACGTACGCCTGCCGACAAGCCTTTCTCGGCATAAACGACGAAACCGCCCACGCCGCCAACACCCACCCGGGTGCCGGCGGCTTTTTTTTGAGCAAAAGCGGCGGTTGTGCTATAGTCAATTTATATATGGAAGGAAGCGGTCTGCATATTTCTCTGGCGGCAGAGAAGCTCGGTACCCTGTGGGGATTGCCGATAACGAACACGATTTTGACGGCGTGGGTGGTGAGTATTTTGCTTATCATTGCCTCGTACCTCATCGGCAAAAATCCGCAACTGATCCCGACCAAGGTGCAGGTTGCTTTTGAGTGGCTTTTTGAGACGGTGTTCAATTTCGTGGAGGAATCACTCGGCACTCATAGTATGGCGAAGCGTTTCTTTCCGTTGATCGCTACGATTTTCCTTTTTGTGCTAACAGCAAATCTCTTCGATTTCTTGCCGATCGTCGGTTCGATCGGGTTGTGGCACGGGTCTGAATTGACGCCGCTGTTTCGTCCGGTCAATTCCGACTTGAACATGACGCTCGCGCTCGCGATCATTGCGTATCTCACCATTGAGATCACCGGCATTGCGACGCTCGGCTTCTTGAAATATGGCTCAAAATTTGTTATCCTGGATCAGGGGATCATTGGATTTCTCGTCGGTTTGCTTGAGTTGGTGAGCAACACCTCCCGACTCATCTCGTTCTCGTTCCGATTATTCGGCAACATATTCGCGGGCGAGGTGCTGCTCGCGGTGCTGTTGCTGTTTGTGCCATACGTGGTGCCGGTGCCGATTTTGGCATTCGAAACATTCGTCGCTTTCATCCAAGCCGCGATCTTCGCCCTTTTGACGCTTATCTTTGTGCAGCTGGCGATCGCGCCGCCGCACAAGGCAGAAGCTGAAGGGCATTAAAAATCATTTACTAAATAATAGATACACTCATTTATGGATCCTGTTGTTGCAAAAACGTTGGGTATGGCGCTCGTGGTAGGTCTCGGCGTGATCGGCCCAGGTGTCGGTCTCGGTCTTATTTTCTCCAAGGCACTCGAGGCGATCGGCCGCAATCCGGAGGCTTCCGGCAAGATTCAGACGACCATGTTCGTCGGCGTGGCCTTCACCGAAGCGCTCGCCATCTTCGCACTCGTCATCGGCTTTATTATCAAGTTCACCTAGTTTCGTTCGTCTTATTCGATCTTTATGTCCGCGATCATTTCCGCATTTGGTATCGATTGGCGTTTGCTGATCATTGACTGCATCAACTTCGGTTTGCTGCTGTTTTTGCTGCAACGCTTTTTGTACGCGCCGATGATGGCGATGTTGGAAAAGCGCCGCGCAATGATCGAGCAGGGTGTCGTCGATGCTCGTCGCGCCGCGCACCATTTGGCGGAGACGGACGAAGCGCGTTCGGAAGTGCTCGCGCAAGCCGGTAAGGAGGCGGATGAGGTGCTCAGTCGCGCGCGCACGGCGGCGGCTCGCAAAGAGAAAGAGTCGGCTGCAGAAGCGGAGGCGGCTGCGGCTCGTGTGGCGGCGCAGGCTCAGGCAGAAGCTCGCGAACTCAAAGAACGCGCGATCACCGAAAGCAAGCAGGAAATCGCGAAGCTCGTCGTGCTCGGCACCGAGAAGCTCCTGCGCGAGAAGGCGACGGCGTAATCATTATATCTGTATGGCAATTTCTCTCGCGGACACCTATGTACAGACATTGCTTGACCTTGAAAAGTCCGGCGCCACCAAGGACGCCGCCGAGCGTTTCGTTGCAATAGTAAAACGTCGCGGACACGCCCGTTTGCTCCCGCAGATCCTTGCGAAGTATGAGAGGGCGAAAACAGGGGAGACGGCGCGCGGCCTACAGATTCGCGTCGCGTCGGAGCGAGTGCAGCTGCCCCCTCTCCCTCTGGGAGAGGGCTGGGGTGAGGGTCCTGGCACCAAGCTCACCCCAATCATCGACCCCTCCCTCGTCTCCGGTTTCTCCGTCCAAGGTCGCGATTTCAGAATAGACAGCAGCGGACGGCGGGCTTTGTTAGAACTATATAAAAAGATGACGACCGTTTAAATTATCCATCCACCCCAAACCTTTATGAGCAACACCAACCCATTCATCGAACAATTGAAGAAAGAGATCGAGGGCTTCGCGCCTTCGTCGGCACGCGAGACGATCGGTACGGTCGTGAAGGTGGGCGACGGTGTTGCCGAAGTGGAAGGACTCACGAGTGCAGTGCTTTCCGAAAAGGTGCGCTTCGAGCTCACGCACGGCAAGAATATCGAGAAGGCGATCGCCTCCGAGCAATACGTCGACGGTGTAGTGCTCAACCTCGAAGAAGAATTGGTGCGCATCGTCATCTTGGGCGATGCGGGTCTGGTGTGCGAAGGTATGACGGTCATCTCGACCGGCGAAGTGCTTTCGATTCCGGTCGGCGACGCACTGCTCGGTCGCGTCGTTTCTCCGCTCGGTGAAGCGTTGGACGGTATGGGTGCAATTGCCTCCATCAAGCGCAACCCGATCGAGCGCGAAGCATATGGCGTTATGGCTCGTCAGGGAGTAAACACCCCGCTCCACACCGGCATCAAAGCCATCGACTCAATGATCCCGATCGGCCGCGGCCAACGTGAGCTCATTATCGGCGACCGCTACACCGGCAAGACCACCATCGCGATCGACACCATTCTCAACCAGCTTTCCGAGCCGGCCGCCACCCGCCCAATTTGTATTTACGTCGCGATCGGTCAGAAAGAATCCAAGACCGCCCGCCTCGTTCAGCAGCTCCGCGAGAAGGGCGCGATGGACTACACGATCGTCGTGAATGCCGGTGCCTCCGCTCCCGCCGCCCTCCAGTATCTCGCCCCGTTCGCCGGCGCCGCCATCGGCGAATACTTTATGGAGCAGGGCAAAGACGCACTCGTCATCTACGACGACCTTTCCAAACAGGCCGTCGCGTACCGCCAGCTTTCGCTCCTCTTGCGCCGTCCGCCGGGTCGCGAAGCGTATCCGGGCGACATCTTTTACCTCCACTCCCGCTTGCTCGAACGCGCCGCGCGTCTTTCCAAAGAACTCGGCGGCGGCTCGCTCACCGCGCTCCCGATTATTGAGACCCAAGAAGGCGACGTGTCCGCATACATTCCGACCAACGTCATTTCCATCACCGACGGTCAGATCTTCCTTGAAACCGAAATGTTCAACAAAGGTATGCGTCCCGCCATCAACCCGGGCATCTCCGTATCGCGCGTCGGCTCTTCGGCCCAGACCAAAGCGATGAAGAAAGTGTCCGGCAAGATCAAGCTCGAACTCGCCCAGTTCCGCGAACTCGAAGCCTTTATGCAATTCTCCCAAGACCTCGACCCCGAAACCAAAAAGCGCATCGAGACCGGCCAGCGAATGGTCGCCGTCCTCAAACAAAAGAACGGCGCCCCGATGGCGTTCGAGCGCCAAGCCGTCATTATGTACGCCGCCATCAACGGCCACCTTGCCGGCGTCTCCGTCGACAACGTCCCCGCATTTGAAGAATCATTCTTCCAATTCACCGAAGCCGAAGCCCCCGAAATCTTCACTGATATCCAGGCAAAGCGCGACATCGTTCCGGAAACCGAAGAAAGGATTAAGGCAATGCTCAAAATGTTCGCGGAGACGCACAATGCATTGGTCGCGCAATCGAAATAATCACTATGTCTTCACTGGAATATCCACAACTCAGTGAACAGTCGACACGCAAGGAGAAGCTAATGCGCGCGGCATTACCGCCGGTTGGCGTGGAACATCCGGATGAAGATCAGCTGGATACGCATCGTCGTTATATCGAGGGGATGCGGAAGTTTGCGGTCGGTCGATGGACGTCAAGCGGGGTGCCGCAAGATACGGTGAATGTGTGGAATGCGAATCACGCCGCCATAGATGCTCCAGCGTATCGCTATATTATAGAGCCGGTGGCGACATTTGAAGAGCATACGCGGTCGGTATGGGCACACGACCCGGAAGTGGCAGAATATCTCCTCAAGGAAAGTAATCCCGAGACGGTGGCGAGACTCGATACATTAGCAGCAACATTTAATACGGCACTGGAGCAATACCGCAATAACGAAGCCGATAATGAGTCAGTAGAAAGTATGTCCAACGCCGCAAAAGCAGCTGTCGAACTTATCCAAGGGGGCGAGAAATAAATATATATGGCCGGACTCAAACAAATACAATCTCAGATTCGTTCGACGAATAAGACTCGCAAAGTTACGAAGGCGATGGAGTCTATTTCGGCGGCGAAGATGCGCAAGGCACAGCAGCGCACCACGTCCGCCCGCGGATATGCGCGCGCGGCGGTGTCGGTGCTCGCGCGCGTGTCCGGCGCGGGCAACATTGTAGACCATCCGCTCGCAAAACCTCGCACTGTCGAACGCGCTTTGTATATCGTCGTAACGAGCGACAAAGGCCTCGCCGGCGGTCTCAACTCCGGCGTCTTGCGCGCCGTGACCGCACATATCAAAGAGTCCGGCGTAGTGCACGAGAACATCAGCATCGTCGCCGTCGGCCGCAAAGCCAACGATCACTTCGCCCGCCGCGGTTTCAAGATTGAAGCGTTCCATCCGCACAAAGAAGACGTCGTCTCCCGCGAACTCATCCAAGAGATCACGAACGAAGCCGCCAACCGCTTCTCAATGGGCGCGTGCGATGCGGTATATCTCGCGTACCAGCAATTCGTTACTACCTTCGAGCAGCGCCCCACGCTACGCACCGTGTTCCCGCTTTCACTGGAAGAACTCGCCGAAGCCACCCGTGACATGTCCGTCAAAGGCGCAGCATCCAAAGAAATGACCGCCACCCGCGACGTCTACGAGGTGGAACCGTCCGAAGGGGAAGTGCTCGGCGAAATCCTCCCACGCCTCGCGTCTATTTTTGTCTATCACGCCCTGCTGGAGTCTCAAGCTTCCGAACACTCCGCCCGTATGGTCGCCATGAAGTCCGCCAGCGACAAAGGCGCCGAACTCTCCCACGCCTTCACCCTCAAATACAACAAAGCCCGCCAAGCCGCCATCACCAGAGAGGTATCCGAAATCACCGGCGGCATGGAAGCGATGGCAAAGTAACTTATGAAGAAATTCGTTCGCGAGTGGAGGCCAGAAAAGAAAAAAGCCCCCGATGCGGACGGAACCGCATAAGGGTCTTCTTCATGGTTACTTCTCAATGATAATCGAGCTGGAAATTTAAGTCAATATACGCTATAAATAACTATATGAAAGGAACTGTAAAACAAATTATTGGGCCGGTGGTGGATGTGTATTTTGAAGGGGACAAGTTGCCGGCGTTGAGGAATGCGCTCAAGACGACGGTGGGGCAGGGGAAGGAGGCGAGAGTGGTGGTGCTTGAGGTGGCGCAACATATTGGCCTTGGTCGCGTGCGCGCGCTGGCGCTTCAGGACACGAGCGGGATGATGCGCGGGGCGGAAGTCGAGGACACCGGTGCGCCGGTTTCGGTTCCGGTCGGGGAGAAGTCGCTCGGCCGCCTCTTCAACGTCATCGGCGAACCGATCGACGGTATGCCGGCACCCAAAGACGCGCCGCGCCTCCCGATTCACCGCCAGCCGCCGGCATTTAAAGACCAGCGCACCAAAGCGGAAGTGTTCGAAACCGGTATCAAATCCATCGACCTCCTCGCGCCGTTCATTAAGGGCGGCAAGGTCGGCCTCTTCGGCGGCGCCGGCGTGGGCAAGACCGTGCTGATGCAGGAACTCATCCGCAACGTTGCCACCGAACACGGCGGCTACTCGGTGTTCGCCGGCGTCGGCGAGCGCGTGCGCGAAGGCAACGATCTCTACCACGAAATGGCGGAGTCCGGCGTGCTCGCAAAGACCGCGCTCGTATTCGGTCAAATGAACGAAGTCCCCGGCGCCCGCGCCCGCATCGCCCTCTCCGGCCTCACGATGGCCGAATACTTCCGCGACGAAATGGGCAAGGACGTGCTTTTCTTTATGGACAACGTCTTCCGCTTCGTGCAGGCCGGTTCCGAGGTGTCCTCGCTGCTCGGTCGCGTGCCGTCCGCCGTGGGTTACCAGCCGACGCTCGCCGAAGAAATGGGTCAGCTCCAAGAGCGTATCACCTCCACCAAGAAAGGTTCCATCACCTCCGTGCAGGCCATTTACGTCCCCGCCGACGACCTTACCGACCCGGCACCGGCAACGACCTTCACCCACCTCGATTCCACCATCGTGCTCTCGCGCCAACTCGCGTCGCTCGGTATCTTCCCGGCGATCGACCCGCTGGAATCCAACTCGACCGCACTCGACCCGCAGATTGTCGGCGAAGAGCACTACAACGTTGCACTCGATGTGAAGCGCGTGCTCCAGCGTTATAAAGACCTCCAGGATATCATCGCGATTCTTGGTATCGAAGAACTCTCCGACGACGACAAAACGCTCGTGTACCGCGCCCGCAAGATCCAGCGTTTTCTCTCGCAGCCGATGCACGTCGCCGAAGTCTTCTCCAGCATCCCCGGCCAATACGTCCCCGTCGCCGACACCGTCCGCGCATTCAAAGAGATCCTCGAAGGCCGCCACGACGACAAGCCGGAGAGCGCCTTCTATATGCAAGGTGCGCTTGATGCCGCCGGCTCGAAAGAAGCATAATCACTATGACGGGCTTCCTCTATGCCATAGCCGCCGCGGTAACGTGGGGCGCGGTGTACACCATCGACCAGAAAGTGCTGCACAACATTTCGCCGTTGGCGCTGCTTTTCCTGAGCTCCGTCATCAGCGCGTGCATCATCTTGCCGTTCGTCTGGTATTTCGAGGGCGGCAATTTCACCAGAGAGATCTTGGGGCAGGGGAGGACAAATGCCCTTCTCCTCGTCTTGTCGATTGTCCTCGCAATGTGCGCCAACTTCTTCATCTACTCCAGCATCAAGACCCTCGGCGCTTCTACCGCGTCCATCATCGAAATCTCGTATCCGTTCTTCGTAGTACTGTTCAGTATGCTCGTCTTCCGCACCGCCCCAAGCCTCGCCCTCTACGCCGGAGGATTCTGTATCTTCGCCGGCTCCGCCATTATTACGTATTTCCACTAATCTAATTATTTTATGCACGTCCTCATCGCAAAAGTCGACGAAACCCTCTACGACGGCGAAGCCTACTCGCTCACCGTCCCCGGCACCGAAGGCGAAATGACCGTCCTCTCCCACCACGTCCCCCTCATTACCACCCTAAAACCCGGCACCCTCCGCCTCCGCGAAACCAAAGACGCCGACCCCAAACAATTCCCCATCCAAACCGGCATCCTAGAAATCAACCACGAATCCGTCACGGTGATTTTGTAAGAAAAAGGCCCGCCAATGTTGACGGGCCCTCTGCGTGCAATGTTCTATCTTTTTCGGCGAGTCTGAGCAAGAAGACTTACGACCATTTCTGTCGTTAGGCACAAGTCTTGTTCCTGCAGCCCGCTCTCGATCCTGAGCAAATCCATAAGGTCGGAGACACTCAAGGACTTCACTTCGCTGTGCACAATTGCGCGCAGAATGGGTAGAATATCGACGTTGCGAAGCTTGTGCATGTAGGTCCGGTCAATCATTGCCCACAGCAATGCCTCTTGGCCCAATCCTAACGCCGGAGGAAGGGATGCGAACGGAATGGAGTTTACACCAACCTTTCCGGTTTCTATTCTGGCGATCACTGATTGAGAAACTCCAGCTTTCTTTGCCAGTCCAGCCTGACTCAAGCCGCTTTGCATTCTTTGCCCCAAAAGGAATCTCGCCAGATTATCGGCCAAGAAACCCGCCTCGTCGTTTCTTTCTCCAGACATGTGAACACCTTTGCGTCGAGAACTACTCTGATGTATATCTAAGCATATTTATATATTTTTGTCCAGTTTAGACGTTTTGTGTAATTTACGCAAAGAAAAACCGCCGCTAGCTTTCGCTGGCGGCGGTTTGCTTTGTCTGTGGGGCCCGGGTCAAAGGCTGTTGCCGATCGTGCCCGTCTTGGGCAGTGTCCGCAAATACTCGGCAAGGTCAGCGGTGGTTCTTTCGCTGTAGCCAATAAGTTGTGCAGTATCAATAATGCACGCTGCAGTGCTCAATAGCTTAGCGGTCTGAATACAATGCTTCCCATTTGTCTCATCGGGTTTAAGTTGTCCGATTTCCTTTACGATCCGACACAGATATGCCTTAGGATTGCCTCCAATAACAAGCTCGTTATTTGGGTCATGTCCCGTTAAAATAAGTGTCATGGTGAGGAAATCAAGCGCTTGGGCGTCCGTTAACCGATGCCACGGCTGTTCAGTTTGTTCAGTCATCTCGCGATGCTCCCATAGTTTGCGCAGCCTACGCCGTTCTCGGCCGGTTGCGGAGTTCGTAGTAGGTCATAAGGGACAGAACTATCAGTACCGACGTGACCGCTCGAACCGCATACACTTCGGCAAGCATATTGCCGTTGCTGAATGCGGGATACAGAGCAATCACGCAAGCGAGAAACACCAAGCCCCATCCAGTGAAAGACTCAGTGTTCTTTTTTGTGGTAATGATGTTGTGTAATGTTGGCGCGTACCCAATCACAATGAGGGTTTGGGTAATTAGGTTGGCGCTTAGTGCATTTCCGGTTAGAAACCAGAGTATGAGTGCTCCCACAATGCCGGCAAGATACCACCGCTCGAACGGCTTAATGCGCATGCCGCGTTCACCCCATAATAGAGTAGCCATGAACACCATTCCTGCCCCCACAACATCCATACAATTAAGAATGCCTGCGCGGAGATTAAATCCTTCCGCTGTGACGTACGTTGCAAGACTCAAGCTGGTGGCCGCCAGGAAAATAATCCAGGTCGACAATGTGGTCGCGATCGTCCCGGCGCGTAACTGGTACGCAAACCGGCATCCCGAGGCAATGGTCGCAATCGCGACCAGCCAAATGCATACTTCTTTCATCTCGCAATTCCTTCTGCCTCATTCTTTCGAAGAGATCTTACTGATTACCAGTTAAACATATGTAATAGAGATTGTAAATAGTTGTACATTGCAACGTTATCACCTTGATGCTCTTGGTGGTACAATGTCCGTATGTCCGACGCCACACGAACAAGAGCGGTTTCATTGCGCGAATCCGGGAAAACGTACCGCGAGATTCGCTCGATTCTCGGACTGCAGATACCGAAAAGTACGCTCTCGTATTGGTGCCGGAATGTAACAATATCTCGGCCGTTACTCAACAAAATGGAAGAAAAGATGCGGGCGGGCGGCGCAAAAGGTTTGGCGATCGCACACGCGAATCACCGCACAGAACGCGAAGCGTACTTGCATTCGCTACAGCAAGACAACTCCCATATCCAACATACACTGCAAACGAATGACAGTTGTGCAAAATCAGTATTGGCTGCGCTGTACTTAGCCGAAGGCGGCAAGCGACGTAGGGGATCTCTTATGTTTGGCAATTCAGACCCGAAGATCATCGCGCTTTTCTTGAAATTATTGCGCCGAACATATCAGATCGACTCGTCAAAATTTCGCTGCACCGTGCTGTGTCGAGCCGATCAGGATACAAAAACACTCGAACAGTTCTGGGCGAAAATCACCGGCATCCCAAGCACGCAATTTTACGCATCGCGCATAGACGCCAGGACCGTCGGGAAGAAAACTCAAAAGGAAGGTTACCATGGTGTTTGCAGGATAGATTATTTTTCCGCGTCGGTATATAATGATCTTGTTGCTGCTGGCGACGTGCTTGTTGCGGCAGAATAAGGGCCCATAGTATAGCGGTAGAACAGTTCCATGGCATGGAACAGGTCCGGGTTCGACTCCCGGTGGGTCCACAAAAGTTTGACAGATTTTTATATGTATGTTAGGATTGGGGTTGGTACTTTTGTATAGCAGAAAAGGGTGGTGGAGATGGGCGGATATCGGTTGATGGCGGCGGCGATGGCTCTGGTGAGTCTTTGTTGCGGGGGCGGAGTGGCGCTGGCGGGTGGTGGCGCCGATGATCCTGACGTGGAGGTGGCGCGAGCGTGCGTCGACGGCAGCGTCAGTTGGAGCATCGTCCGCGTCGATCTCAAGAACTCGCTGTTCGTGCTTCGGCCGGCCGGCGGGAAGACCACGTATGACGGCGTCATTCGAGAGACGAGCGTTCCGAGCCTCTTCGAACATTTCGGTGTTCGTGCGGCGCGGGATCTGGTCGGCAAGTCGTTCGCCGCTGCGTGCAAGAAATCGCGCAACGGCAGGCTGGTGAGCCGTGATGATCCGCTGGATGTGCTGGACTTGTTGGCGGTGCGGCAGATGCACGACGGGCAGTACATTCCGCCGGACAAAGAGGTGCTGTATCGCCGAGTGGTGCAGGCATTCTCGCAGATGGGGCTGCCGGACTTCTCGGATGTCGACCGCAACACGTTGTGGGTGGCATTCCAGGAGTTGTACGACGGCAAGGGCGGGCCTTCGGTGTTCGTCGATCGCCTGGCGCGCGACGTCTTCGCGGCAAGCAAAGGCAACATAGCGCTCTTGCGGACGAAGCGACAGGAGTTGTGCGGCGAATGCCGGATGCATCTTCGCTTGGTATCTCAGGACGGCAAACTGTTGTATCTGGTCATCGGGCCGTATCCGGATCCGGTGGTTGCAGATCAATGAAAGAGGTTTCTCATCAAAGGCTCGCGAGCGCACTGTGTGTATCGCGAGCCTTTTTCTTTGTCCGTTTTTAACGCACTCGCGAGCGCCTACTTTTTCACTTCCGGCTTGTGTCGTTTCGGCGAATCGCCGTAGAGGAGGTGGCGGATGCCGAGGACTTGACTGAGACGGCGACCACTCGTGCTTTCGGCGACCGTGTTGCGGGCGAGCATATTGATAAAACTGAAGAGGATACCGACGCCGAGGATGATGTAAACGATCGTAAATATCTTCCCGCCGACCGTATGCGGCGTGAGGTCGCCGAGACCGACCGTTGTGAGCGTGGTGACGCTAAAGTAAAGCGAATCGAGCCAGCCCCAACCCTCAAGATGGTGATACGAAAAAGCGCCCAGCAGCAGCATAGAAGTCGCCATAATAAGCAATACCTCAAATTCCGGATCCCGCAAACTCAAACGCAGCCCGCGCCAGAAGCGATAGAACGCAAAGAGAAGGGAAGTCATATACAGACGTATTGTAGCATAGGGCAGATCCGAAACCACTTGAGGTTGGTGGGAGGTGGGTACCCGAGAGACTCGCCCGCGACTCAAAATTTTTCGTCAAAAATTTTGGTCTGGGCACCGCCTCACGGTTTCATCTGCTGATGAAACAACGTTCCGGCGTTCGAGTCTCTCGCGCAATGCGCGCAGGCGCATTGCTTCCCGGCACAAAAGGTAAAAGCCGAATGTGTAACATTCGGCTTTTACCTTTTGTGCCGGGAGAGAGACTCGAACTCTCACATCCTTGCGGACAATGGATTTTGAGTCCATCGCGTCTACCATTCCGCCATCCCGGCATATCGGCTGAGTTACAGACACGCTTGCGCGGGTCAACACGTAATCTTCAGCCGACTTATTAACAGTACACTAAAGTTGCAAAAGTTGGTATACTTGCAATATGTTACCGATTGATACCAATGTTGATGCGCAAACACAATCGTTTTACGGGAACGCTATTTTTTGGGTGGAAGTAGACAAAATCCGTCCGAATCCGTTTCAGCCGCGCAAGGAATTTGACGAACAGCGCCTGCGCGATCTGTCGTCATCCATCCGCCAATACGGTGTGCTCCAGCCGCTGGTGGTGACGCGCTACGAAGTCCAAAAGCCCGACGGCGGTTTGGCGACCGAGTATGAACTCATTGCCGGCGAGCGCCGTCTGCGCGCCAGTAAGCTTGCCGGTTTGGTGCAGGTGCCGGTGCTCATCCGTATGTCCGAAGAAAGCGACCGCACCAAGCTCGAGCTCGCTATCATCGAGAACCTCCAACGCGAAGAGCTCAACGCCATCGACCGCGCGAAAGCATTCCATCGCCTCATAAAAGAGTTTGCATTCAAGAACGGCGACGTTGCCAAACGCGTCGGCAAAAGCCGCGAATATGTGTCCAACACACTGCGCCTCCTGACGTTGCCGGAAGATATGCAGATTGCGCTCGCCGAGGGACGCATCTCCGAAGGACATACCCGCCCGATTTTGATGCTGACCGATCGCCCGGAACAGCAGCAAATTCTCTTCCGCGAGATTATGCTGAAAAAGATGAACGTCCGCGACGCCGAAAGCATCGCGCGCCGCATCGCGTATGACCGCGTCCGCAAGAAAGAATATATGTATCCGCCGGAAGTGCTGGAGATGGAACGCGAACTGTCCGAGAAGCTCGGCACGCGCGTCTTGATCGAGTCCAAAGAAAGCGGCGGTAAACTCACGATCGATTTCTTCAGCGAAGAAGACCTCAAGACCATTCTCGGCGCGCTCGGCAGTCGCCTGCAAAATACCGCCGGTATGGTGGTGGGCAATATGAAGCCGATCGGCGCATGCGCGAATGTGGAAGAAGCAATGGCGGCCGTGGAGCTTTCCAAGGTGGTGCAGGAGGCAATGGCCGACGAGCCAACAATGCCCATCGACGACCGCCCGCTCCAAGAGCAGGCCGCCCAAATGGAAGTCGAGCCCGAACCCCTCCCGCCCCCTCCCGACGAAAACGAATTCGACCCGCGCAGCTTCTCC
>Ga0118677_10004597_pt1 | contig 24979 bp, 22 predicted proteins | sample AliMusrvi5mmetaG_FD_86154 | JGI IMG/M metagenome (GOLD analysis project Ga0118677, IMG submission 86154)
GCTTGCCAAACAGCCTTTTTAAAAATTCCAAAAAGTCAGGGAGGAATTACCAAGAAAGGAAGTCCGAATCAGCCGGGCCAAAGAGTTGATAATTTAGCCGTCCTGCCTGGGGCAGTTTGGGTGGCCATAAGTGGAGCAGTTTGGGGTGGCCATCGGGGGAATTTCAATGACTTAACGTATTTCCCGGTTCAGACTTAGATGAATTAAGTTCAAAGTTAGCTGAGAATCGACAACAGTCGAGTGATTTTCTGCAGCAATTCTTGATGCCCTCGCATTGAAAATCCCAGAAATGCCCTTATCATTAGCACTCGTAGGGGTTGAGTGCTAACAGACTTACCGTCCGAACAGAACCGTCTCCTCAGTTTATGGGGCAGCAAGCCGCTTGGCTTGTCGTCCGTATTTTCAATATTCTTTTCCAACTCAAGGAGATCCCATGAAACTTCGTCCTTTGCACGACCGCGTCATTGTCAAGCGCGTCGAAAACGAAACCAAGACCGCCTCCGGCATCGTGATTCCTGACAGCGCTGCTGAAAAGCCTGATCAAGGCGAAGTGCTGGCCGTTGGCCCTGGCAAGAAGAACGACAAGGGTGAACTGAGCCCGATGGCAGTCAAGGTCGGCGACCGCGTGCTGTTCGGCAAGTACAGCGGCCAAACCGTCAAGGTTGACGGCGACGAACTGCTCGTCATGAAAGAAGACGATTTGTTTGCAGTCGTTGAGAAGTAATTTCTCAGCTTTCATCCTCTCATTAATTTACTGAATCCGGAGATATCAACATGGCAGCAAAAGACGTCATTTTCGGCGGCGAAGCCCGCGCACGCATGGTCGAGGGTGTGAACATCCTGGCCAACGCAGTCAAAGTCACCCTCGGCCCCAAAGGCCGCAATGTGGTGCTGGAGCGCTCGTTCGGCGCCCCGACCGTGACCAAGGACGGTGTGTCCGTGGCCAAGGAAATCGAACTCAAGGACAAGCTGCAGAACATGGGCGCGCAAATGGTCAAGGAAGTCGCTTCCAAGACCTCTGACATCGCTGGCGACGGCACCACCACCGCCACCGTGCTGGCGCAAGCCATCGTGCACGAAGGCATGAAGTACGTGGCCGCCGGAATGAACCCGATGGATCTGAAGCGCGGCATCGACAAGGCGGTCACCGCCCTGGTCGCCGAACTGAAGAAGGCCTCCAAGGCCACCACCACGTCCAAGGAAATCGCACAAGTCGGCTCGATCTCGGCCAACAGCGACGAAGCCATCGGCAAGATCATCGCTGACGCGATGGACAAGGTCGGCAAGGAAGGCGTCATCACCGTCGAAGACGGCAAGTCGCTCGACAGCGAACTCGACGTCGTCGAAGGCATGCAGTTTGACCGCGGCTACCTGTCGCCCTACTTCATCAACAACCCCGAAAAGCAAGCCGCTTTGCTGGACAACCCGTTCGTGCTGCTGTATGACAAGAAGATCAGCAACATCCGCGACCTGCTGCCCACGCTGGAGCAAGTCGCCAAGTCGGGCCGTCCGCTCTTGATCATCTCGGAAGACGTCGAAGGCGAAGCCCTGGCAACGCTGGTGGTCAACACCATCCGCGGCATCTTGAAGGTCGTGGCCGTCAAGGCTCCGGGCTTTGGCGACCGTCGCAAGGCCATGCTGGAAGACATCGCCATCCTGACCGGCGGCAAGGTCATCGCTGAAGAAGTCGGCCTGACGCTGGAAAAAGTCACGCTGGCCGATCTCGGTTCCGCCAAGCGCGTCGAAGTGGGCAAGGAAAACACCATCATCATCGACGGTGCCGGTGCCGCTGCCGACATCGAAGCCCGCGTCAAGCAAGTGCGCGTGCAGATCGAGGAAGCCACTTCCGACTACGACCGCGAAAAACTCCAGGAGCGCGTTGCAAAACTCGCCGGTGGCGTTGCCGTGATCAAGGTTGGCGCTGCCACCGAAGTCGAAATGAAAGAGAAGAAGGCCCGAGTTGAAGACGCCCTGCACGCAACCCGTGCTGCGGTGGAAGAAGGCATCGTGGCCGGTGGCGGTGTTGCACTGCTTCGCGCCAAGCAAGCCGCTGGCAAGATCAAGGGCGACAACGCCGACCAGGAAGCCGGCATCAAGCTGGTCCTGAAAGCGATCGAAGCGCCCCTGCGCGAAATCGTGTTCAATGCCGGTGGCGAAGCGTCGGTGGTCGTCAATGCCGTTCTGAACGGCAAGGGCAACTACGGCTTCAATGCTGCGAACGACACCTATGGCGACATGATCGAAATGGGCATTCTGGACCCGACCAAGGTGACCCGCACCGCACTGCAAAATGCAGCGTCGGTCGCGTCCCTGATGCTGACCACCGAATGCATGGTGGCCGAGGCCCCCAAGGCTGAAGGCGCCGGCGGCATGGGTGGCATGGGTGGTGGCGATATGGGTGGCATGGGCGGCATGGGCGGCATGGGCATGTAAGCTGCCTTGCCTGAGGCTCCATGCCGTCGTTGCAAGGGCTTGCCGTGGCGCTGCCACTGTCTGCGCCCTTGCGCCTAGGCTTGAAGCCTCATGCTGCGTCGAACTAGGTTCTAGTTCTCGCCACAAAATACAAAACCCGCTGGCTTGCGCTTCGCGGGTTTTTTTGTTGCGAGTTGGTCAATCGAGCGGCACGCTGATTTCAAACATGGCCGCTGCCGTGCCGAGGAAATTGACCTGCGCCGACCAGCCGCGCCGGAATTCGTAGGCCAGGCCGAAGATCAGACCGGGGGAAAAGCCTTTGTAGTTCAAGGGCACCTTGTTCTGAAACGAGTCGACATAGCCGTAGATCAAGCCCGCAGTCCACTTGAATGACACCGGTCTGAACCCACCGATCCCGCGATAGACACCGCCCCAGGGGTAGACGTAGACGCTTTCCTGCCCGAATGAATTCCGGAACAGCGTGATGCCGATAAGGTCGGCTTCTGGGGATTCCTTCTCCAGCCCGATCATCACCACGTCCCGGTGCGCGGCATCGAAGGTGTAGTGGTGGGTGTAGGGGCTGAATTGCAGCCGGTACACGTTGGCCTTGACCGGATCCGGCTCGGCCACCTCCTGCGCGAAGGCATTTGCGGCCAAGTGGAACACAATCAGCCCAAAGACGATGCGAATGGATTTCCTGACAGTCAAGAATGTGAGACAGCTCATGCGGCGATGGTCCGAGGTGACTTTGTCTCATTTGACACGCCGACTGGCCTGCGCATCTGTGCGCTATCTCACATTGACGCTGTCAATTCTGTCAGTCAGCGCCTGCGCCTGGCTCGACGCCAAACAGCGCGAGATCGTCTACCGTCCGACCCCGGGCCTGCAATCCGACTTTGCCGGACAGCGCAGCGGCGACCAGCGCTATTTCGTGGAACTGGCAGCGACGGGCGACACCCTTGCCCAGCGCCTGGAGTTGTGGTGGCTGCCGCACGCCGACCCGGGCGCGCCCACCCTGCTGTACTTCCACGGAACCTTTCGCACGGTGTTCCAGAATCTGCCCAAGATCGACGCCCTGCGCGCCGCCGGTTTTTCGGTGCTGGCCGTGGAGTACCGGGGCTGGGGCCTGAGCACGGCCATCACGCCGTCCGAGTCATCGATCATGCAGGATGCCGAAACCGCCTGGGCCGAACTGCAGCGCCGCGAACCGCGCGCCCGCAGCCGGGTTCTGTATGGCCACTCCATGGGCAGCGGTGTGGCCGTTGATCTGGCCAGCCGTCTGCACGCCGGAGCGGACTATGGCGGCCTGATCCTGGAGTCGGGCTTTACCAGCTTCACGGCCATTGCACGCTCGGCCGGCTTCGTGGCGGGGTTGCTGGCCAACGCCAGCAACGAACGCTTCGCCTCGATCGAGAAGATCACTCGTGTGGACGCGCCCTTGTTGATAATCCACGGCAGCGCCGACACCACCGTTCCCCTGCAACTGGGCGCCGAGCTGTTTGCCGCCGCGAACCAGCCCAAGAGCTGGCTCACGGTCGAAGGCGGTGCGCACAGCGACCTGCAGGAGATCGATGCGCCGGGCTACCAGCACGTGCTGCGGAACTTCATCGGCCAGTACCTTAGGCCGGCGCCCACGCCCTGAATCAAGGCTTCTTGTACGCCACCACCGTCTGGCGCTGCTCGCCCAGGCCTTCCACACCCATGGCCAGGGTGTCGCCGGCTTTGAGGAACTGCTGCGGCTTCCTGCCCATGCCGACGCCGGGCGGCGTGCCGGTGGTGATCACGTCGCCGGGCATCAGGGTGATGAACTGGCTCACATAGCTCACGATCTTGGCGACGCCGAAAATCATCGTCTTGGTATTGCCGCTCTGCATGCGCTGGCCGTTGACCTCCAGCCACAGGCCGAGCTTTTGCGGATTGGGCACTTCATCGCGTGTGACCAGCCAGGGGCCGAGCGGCCCGAAGCTGTCACAGCCCTTGCCCTTGTCCCAGGTGCCGCCGCGCTCGATCTGGAACTCGCGCTCGCTGATGTCGTTGACCGCGCAGTAACCGGCCACGTAGTTCAGTGCATCCTTTTGCGACACGTGGCGCGCGCACTGCCCGATCACCACGCCGAGCTCGACCTCCCAGTCGGTCTTGACCGAGCCCTTGGGCAGCATGATGGGGTCGTTGGGCCCCTGGATGCAGCTGATGGCCTTAGTGAACATGACCGGCTCTTTGGGTATCGGCATGCCAGCCTCGGCGGCATGGTCCGCATAGTTCAGCCCGATGGCGATGAACTTGCCGACAGCCGCGACCGGCGCACCCAGTCGCGGCTTGCCGCGCACCAGCGGCAGCGAATCGAGCTTGAGCCGGCGCAGTCGCGTCAGGGCCGCATCGCCCAGCTGGGCCGCACCCAGGTCCGATATCACGCCACTGAGATCGCGCAGCCGGCCTTCGGCATCGATCAGTCCCGGTTTCTCTTTGCCGGGTTTGCCATAACGCACCAGTTTCATGGTTTTCCTTGGGTTCTTGGTTCATTGATCCAGCAAGTTTGCCAGATTCTGTTGCAACTGCGGCGCCGAGAGGAAATGGATGCCGCGCCAGCCGAGCGCACAGGCCGCATCGACGTTGGCCTGCAGGTCGTCGATGAACACGGTATGCGCCGGCTCCAGCGCATGGCGCGCCTGCAGCATCGCGTAGATCGCGGGATCGGGCTTGCAGCGCAACACGTCGCCCGAAAAGATGCCGCCATCGAACCACTGGAGAAAGCTGTGCTTGCGCTCCAGCGTGCGGGCATAAGGCACCGGCATGTTCGAGAGGTAGTACAGGCGCACGTCGCCGCGCGCCAGTCGTCGCTGCGACAAGGCAGCCAGCACGCCAAGCGTCGCATCGATCGGCTGCAAGCCGTCACCGATGCCGGCGACGAGCGCCTGCAGTGGCGCCTCGGGCAGCGCCAAACGCTGCGCCGTGCGGGCAACCACCGCATCGAGTGCCAGACCGCCCCGATCGAACGCGTGCCAGTCCTCGTGCCCGAAGATGGCCCGCGCCAACTGCGCGGCCGCAACCGGCGTGGCCGCCTGCTCCGGAAAAGACGCCGCCACCAGCTGCGCCGGTTGCCAGCCAAACAGCACGGCGCCGAAATCAAAGATGATATTCATGGGCTGCCAACTTCCGCCGAACCCTGACTTGGTCAGTGGCTGCGAAGCGCGGCATCCATCGACCCATCGCAACCCGTCAGCTAGCGCAGCCGCTGCAGCAAGCCGGCGGTCGATGCATCGATGCCGCTGACATCACCTGTTTGCAGACGCGCCTGCACATCCCTGGCCAGCACCTTGCCGAGTTCCACGCCCCATTGGTCGAAGCTGTTGAGACCCCACAGCGAGCCGCTGACAAAGACCCGATGTTCCTGCAAGGCAATCAGTGCGCCGAGCGTGGTCGGCGTCAGTTCATCGAGCAGCAGGAAAGTGCTGGGCCGGTTGCCCGGAAAATTCTTGTGGCCGCCGGTGTCACGCTGGCCAACCATCAAGGCCTGCGCCTGTGCCAGTACGTTGGCCAGCAGCAGTTCGTGGTGGCCGGGCAAATCATGCCGTGGTTTCTTGACCGCCACAAATTCGACCGGCACGGTGTCCGTGCCCTGGTGCAGCATTTGAAAGAACGCGTGCTGGCCGTTCGTGCCGGGCTCACCCCAGAGCACCGGTGCCGTGCCAAAACGCAGCGCCTGGCCTTGTGCATCGACGCGCTTGCCATTGCTTTCCATTTCGAGCTGCTGCAGATAGGCCGGCAAGCGCCGCAGCGCGCTGTGATAGGGCGCGATCGAGCGGCTGGTAAAGCCATGGAAATTACGGTACCAGACATCGAGCAAACCCAGGCGCACCGGCAGATTTTGTTCCAGCGCGGCACTGCGAAAGTGCTGATCCATCTCGTGGGCACCGGCGAGAAACGCCCGGAAGCCAGGCGCACCGATGGCAATCGCCAGTGGCAAGCCGATGGCCGACCAGACCGAGTAGCGCCCGCCGACCCAGTCCCAGAAACCAAAGGTGGTGCGAATGCCGAACTCGCTGGCCGCCGCCACGTTGGTCGTCAGCGCGGCAAAGTGCCGACCAATATCGCTGCCGCCGTTGGCCTCGAACCACTGGCGCGCCGAGCGCGCATTGGTCATGGTCTCGATCGTGGTGAAGGTCTTGCTCGCGATCAGGAACAGCGTGCTCTGCGGCTTGACACGCCTGAGCACGGCCGCCAGTTCATGGCCATCGACGTTCGATACGAAGTGAAAGCGCTTGCCCGGCAGCACGAACGAATCAAGCGCCAGCACCGCCATCTGCGGACCGAGGTCCGAGCCGCCGATGCCGATGTTGACGATGTCGGTGATGGTGTCATCTTCGCGCACCGTCTGCGCATAGGCCAGCATGGCATCGAGCACGACGTGCACCAGCGCCGATTCGCTTGCCAAGGCGTCCTGTACGCCGACTGGCGGCGGCGGACTGCGCAACAACCAGTGCATCACCCGGCGTTGCTCGGTTTCATTGATGGCTGCACCGGCAAACATGGCGTCGCGGTGTTCCTCCAGACCGCACTGGCGCGCCAGCGCGAACAACAGGCGCTGCGTCTCGCGGTCCAGCAGGTTCTTGGACAGATCGGCAAAAACATGGGGCGCGCTCTGGCTGAAGGTCGTAAAGCGGTCAGCGTCGTCTGCGAAAGCACGGCGCATGTCGAAGGTCTGGCCGCCGGTTGCAAACAGGTTCTGAAGGCCACGCCAGGTGGCGGTGCGGTCGCAGCGGATACGGGTCATGGGCAATCCTCGGGTTCGGGGTCAGGCGGCCAACAGCAACTGGTCAAGCCGCGCGGCGTCGGCACAGAATGCGCGTATGCCTTCGCTGAGCTTGTCGCTGGCCATGGCGTCCTCATTGAGGGCAAAACGGAAGCCCGCCTCGTCGTAGCTGACGCTCTGCAGTTCCAGCGACTGCGCTGCCTTGGCGTCGAGCGCGCGCTCCAGTGGCGCATTGCTGGCGGCCAGCGTGGCCAGCAGATCGGGACTGATGGTCAGCAGGTCGCAGCCGGCCAGCGCCGTGATCTGGCCGACGTTGCGAAAACTCGCCCCCATCACCTCGGTGGCGATGCCAAAGCGCTTGTAGTAGTTGTAGATCTGCCGCACCGACTTGACGCCGGGGTCGTTGGCCCCCGCGTTGTCAGCATCGACCCAGGCGGCGCCCGCCGACTTCTTGTACCAGTCGTATATGCGCCCGACAAAGGGCGAGATCAGCTGCACCTTAGCCTGGCCGCAGGCCACGGCCTGGCAGAACGAGAACAGCAGCGTCAGATTGGTGTGAATGCCGCAGCGCTCGAGTTGCTCCGCCGCAGCGATGCCTTCCCAGGTGGCCGCGACCTTGATCAGCACGCGGTCGATGTGCACGCCCTGCGCCTGGTACAGATCGATCAGGCGCTCGGCACGCGTCACGGTGGCGCTGGTGTCGAAACTCAGGCGCGCATCGACCTCGGTCGAAACCCGCCCCGGAATAATGGACAGGATCTCGACGCCAAAGCGCACCAGCAGGCGGTCCATCAGTTCGCTCAGTTCGCGGCCCCGGTATTGGGCCACGGTCTCAGTCAGGAGCGAGCGGTAATCGGGCTTTTGCACCGCCTTGAGGATCAGTGACGGGTTGGTGGTGGCGTCCTGCGGTCGATAGGCATCGATCTGCTTGAAGTCGCCGGTATCGGCGACCACAGTCGTGAATTGTTTGAGTGCGTCGAGTTGGTTCATGCCGCCATTATCGAGCGGTCGTTGACACCTTGACCACGGAGACCCCGTGCTCGGCCAGCGTCAGCGCCACTTCAGCGCCCAGCGGCAGGACATCGGTCAGTTCCGGCGAGACGACAAACACCTTGCCCAGTGCAGTCTCGAAGGTGTATTCGAACAGGCTGCCCAGGTAGGCCGACTTGAGCAGCGTGCCGGCCAGCGCAGCGCCGCCGGAGCTGCCGGCGCGATGAATCTGCCAGGCCTCCGGGCGCACCGCGACCTTGACGGCGCCCGCTGCCAGGCGCTGCGCCGGCACGATGCGCAAGGGACCGAGCTGCACGCTGCCATCGGCGGCGGCCGTGGCCGGGAACAGCATCGCTTCGCCCATGAAGCCGGCGACAAATTCGGTGTCCGGGCGCTCGTACAGATCCTGCGGCGAGCCGCTCTGGGCGATGCGGCCGTCGTCCATCACGATAATCTGGTCGCTCACCGCCAGCGCCTCGCTCTGGTCGTGCGTGACATAGGCCACGGTCAGCCCCAGGCGCTGCTGCAGACTGCGGATTTCCTCGCGCATTTCGCGCCGCAACCGCGCGTCTAGGTTGCTCAGCGGCTCGTCGAACAGCAGCACCGCCGGTTCGAGTACCAGGGCCCGCGCCAGCGCCACGCGCTGCTGCTGGCCGCCCGATAGCTCGCTGGGCAGGCGCTCGTCAAAACCGACCAGGCCGACGTTCTTCAATGCCTCGTCGGCACGCGCACGGGCAAGGTCCCTGGGCACGCCCGACATCTTCAGGCCGTAGCGCACGTTCTCGCCCACGTTCATGTGCGGAAACAGCGCGTAGCTCTGGAACATCATGCTGACGTTGCGGTCTGCCGGTCCGAGCGTGGTCACATCGCGCCCCGCGACGATGACCTGCCCGTCAGTCGGTGACTCCAGCCCCGCAATCATGCGCAGCACCGTGGTCTTGCCACAGCCCGACGGCCCGAGGATCGTCGTCAGCGTGCCCTTTGCGATCACGAAACTGATGTCCTTGACCACCAGCGGCGCCGACGCGTCCGTGCCGTAGCGTTTGCTGATGTTCCTGAATTCAACACTCATTGCTTTACTCCTTTGCGCCGCCCGAGCCGGCGTTCGCCCACCAGCAACTGGATCAGGGCGATCGACAGCGTCATCAGCAGCATCAGCACCGTGCAATAGGCCAGCGCCACGCCATAGTCGCCGTTGCCGACGCGGCCGATGATGTAGGTCGTGGCCAGTTCGTTTTCTGCCGTGACCAGAAAGATCACGGCGCTGACCGTGGTGATGGCGCGCACGAAGCTGTAGACCAGCGCCGCCACCAGCGCCGGCTTGAGCAGCGGCAGCACGACATGGCGCAGCGTCTGCACGCTGCTGGCACGCAGCATGATGGATGCCTCGTCCAGCGACTTGTCGAGTTGCCGGAATGCCGCCGTGCCAGCGCGCACGCCCACCGGCAGGTTGCGAAACACGAAGCACAGCACGATGATGAGGGCGGTGCCGGTCAGCTCGAACGGCGGCACGTTGAAGGCCAGGATGTAGCTCACGCCCAGCACGGTGCCGGGAATGGCAAAAGCCAGCAGCGCGGCGAACTCGAACAGCGACTGGCCCTTGAACGCGGTGCGCGCCAGCAGGTAGGCGATCAACAGACCCAGGCCGGCAGTCAGCGGCGCCGACATGGCCGCAAGCTTGAGCGTAGTGAACAGCGAGTTCCAGGCCGTGCCGGCCCAGACCACGCCAAACTGCGACCACTCGAGCGCAAAAGCGGTTTGGAAATGCACAAGAGTCAGCGTGTAGTCGCGGCCCCAGGTCTTGACGAAGCCGCCGGCAAAGGCGAAACCGTAGACCAGCACCGTGAACGCCATCCACGGCAGGGCCGCCGCATAGATCACGCGTTTGACGCTGGACGGCAACTTCATGGCAATGCCGCCATCGCCCTTGCCGCTGACCGTCGTGTAATTCTGGCGACCGAGCAGGCGGCGCTGGATGGCGAACACGGCGAGCGCGAAGAAGCTCAGAATCCAGGCCAGCGAAGCGGCGCGCCCCTGGTCGTATTGCGCGCCGACGATGGCAAAAAAGATCTCGGTGCTGAGCACCGAGAACTGGCCGCCGACCACGATCGGGTTGCCGAAATCGGCCATGCTTTCGATGAAGCCGACCAGGAAGGCGTTGGCCAGCCCGGGCTTGAGCAGCGGCAGCGTGATGCTCATGAAGGTCTGCTCAGGCGTGGCGCGCAGCGTTTGCGCCGCCTCCTCCAGGCTCGGCGCAATGCCCTGCACGACGCCGCGCATGATCATGAAGGCAATCGGTGCGAAGGCAAAGGTCTGCGCCACCCAGACGCCGAACCAGCCATAGAACCAGCGGCTTGGCGTGACCCCGAAAGCGTATTCCAGCAACTGGTTCACGAAGCCGGCGCGGCCGAACAGCAGGATCAGGCCCAGGCCGACGACGAACGGCGGCGTGATGATCGGCAGCATCGCCAGCGCGTTGAGCGACCTGGCGAAACGCTTGCCGGTGCGCTCGGCCAGCAGCGCCATCAGCGTGCCGAGCAGTACCGTGCTGCTGGCGGTCATCAGACCCAGAAACAGCGTGTTCCATGCAACACCGCAGCGCAGGCCGCCGATGACGCAGCTCAGGCTGAAGTTGCGCGCGCTGGCCACGCGCTCCCACAAGGCGAGCGGCAACCAGCCGCCCTCTTCACTGACGAAGGCGCCGACCAGCGCCTTGAACACGGGAAACACGATGAACAAAGCCAGCAGCGTGGCGCACCCGATCACGGACGCGGAAATGAACAGGTCACCCTTGAAGTAGCCGCGCCGCGCCAGACCGAAGGCTGCAAGCACCACCAGCGCGCTCAGCGCCAGAAAGCCGCCCCAGCCCATGCCGAATTGATGAACGCCGAGTTCACCCAGGCTGTGGTTCAACAGTTCGAACGACCAGCCCTTGGCGCCGATCAGAAAACCCGACAGCAGCAGCCCGAGCGACCCGAACAGGCCGGCCGCCAGCAGGACCGTGCCCTGTGAGCGGCCGGGCTGCATGCGCGCGCCCACGCCTGCCAGCAGCAAAGCCGCCACACCGACCCACAACCAACCGCGCCCATAGCGCAGCGCCTGCACTAGGCCATTGCCCGCCTGTTCGTTGGAGAACACCTGGCCGATCGACAGCAGGCCGTTGGCGTCCTGAATCGCGTACCAGGGAAACGCCAGGTAGGCCAGCGCACCGAGCAGCAGCCAGGCCAGGATCGCCTTATTGGGGTTGTTCTGTCTGTCCGTCATTGCGGGCCCCGACCCGCAATCCATGGTTCGCGTGGCATGGATCCCGGGTGCTGTAACCCCGGACTTGATCCGGGGACGGGATGACAATTTCCTGGATGCCCGGGATGACAGCGATGCCCCGGGATGACAAACGCTTGCATCAACGCGGCAGCGAGTTGACTTCCTTTTCCCACTTCGCAATCAGGCGTCGCCGCTCGGCCGAGGCGCCGTACTTGGCGTAGTCGTAGTTGATGAACTTGATTTTCTTGAAGTCGGGAATACGTGGATCATTCTTGGCATTCTTGTTCGATGGAAGCTGAAACTGCTTGGCCGCTGCCGCCATCTCCTGCGCTGCGGGCGTCAGGGCCCACTCATAGAACTTCTTGGCGTTGTCCAGGTTGCGCGCGCCCTTGATGATGCTCATGGAGCCAATCTCGGCGCCCGTGCCTTCGCTCGGCGTGATGGTCTCGACCGGAAAGCCGTTAATCTTCTCGCCCGGGCCGTCGTGCACAAAGCTGATCGAGACCGTGCTCTCGCCCCGCGCCACCGCCTTGATCGGGCCGGTGCCGCTGCGCGAGTATTGGCTGATGTTCTTGTGCAATTGCTTCAGGTAGTCGAACGCCTTGTCCTCGCCCATCAACTGCACCAGGGTCGCCACCATCGTGTAGGCCGTTCCGCTGGAGGCCGGATTGGCGACCTGCACCTCGCCCTTCAGGGCCGGGTTGAGCAGATCGGCCCATGACTTGGGCACGGCCAGTTTCTTCTTCGCGATCAACTCGGTGTTGTAGCCAAAACCGAGCGGACCGGAATAGATGCCGACGGTCTTGAAGCCCGACTGCTGCGCCTGCTGCTGCGCCCAAGCATGCAACTGCGGCAGGCTCGGCGATTTGTACTCGATTGACAAGCCCTGTTCGGCCGCCTGCAGGTGCGGGTCGCCGGTGCCGCCAAACCAAATATCGGTCTTCGGGTTCTCCTTTTCCGCGATCAACTGCGCCAGCGCCTCGCCCGAACCCTTCAGGCTCAGGTTGACCTTGATGCCGGTGGTGCGTGCGTAGACCGTACCGATCATGTTGCACCACTCGGCCTGCACCGAGCAGATGATGTTGACCTGACCCTCGGCCCAGGCGCCAACCGATGAGGCGGCCAGCAGCGTGGCCAACAATTGCTTCTTCATACCGAGACTCCTGTAGAACCCTTGCCGATCAGCGCAGGGGAATTTCATTACTCCCTGAGCATAGCCAATTTCCAGGCGTTTTTGATCACGGAAAAGCGCAATCTGGTCAGAGTCCGGACTGTGCGAGTTACATGATTTTTGAAAAATCACGAAACTAAGTTACATTATCAAACACCTTCCGTGGCGACCCCTGCACGCAATGCGGCCCGAAGAATCCCTAACGAATGTTGATCCATGAGTTTTGATCTTGTCTTGTTTGGCGGCACGGGCGACTTGGCCTGGCGCAAGCTGATGCCCGCGCTTTTTCAGGCCTTTCGCCATGGCACTTTGCCCTCCGGTGGACGCATCATTGGCGTCGGCCGCGATGACCTCAGCGCCGAGCAATACCGCGCCCGGATCGGCTCGCGCTTCGATCAGGTCGAACTGGCAAAGCGCCCCAGCCCGCAGGAGTTCGCGCGCTTTGCCGCGCTGCTCGAATACGTGCGCATGGACCTCTCGCACCCCGCGGACTACGCGCGCCTGACGGCCAAGCTGCAGGAGCGCCAAACCGATACGGTCGTGATGTATGTCGCCACCGCGCCGGCTCTGTTCACGACCGTCTGCGAGCAGTTGGCGGTGGCCGGTCTGAATACGGGACAGACCCGCGTCGTGCTGGAAAAGCCGCTGGGCCACAACCTCGCGAGCAACCGCGCCATCAACGAAGCGGTGGGCCACGTCTTCAGCGAAAAGCAGATCTTCCGCATCGACCACTACCTGGGTAAACCGGCGGTGCAAAACCTGTTTGCCCTGCGCTTCGGCAACGCCTTGTTCGAGCCCCTGTGGCGGCGCGAGCACATTGCCAACATCCAGATCACCATTGCCGAAGAGCTGGGCGTGGAAAACCGCGGCGCCTTTTACGAAACGACGGGCGCGCTGCGCGACATGGTGCAAAACCATGCGCTGCAACTGCTGTGCGCCATCGGCATGGAGCCGCCGATCAACGCGCACGCGGACGCCATCCGCGATGAGAAGCTCAAGGTGCTGCGCTCGCTCAAGCCCTGGACGCCGGAGTCACTTGCGCAGGACGTCATTCGCGGCCAGTACGCGGCCGGCAGCATCGCCGGCGTCGCCGTGCCGGCCTACCGTGACGAAGGCGGCGTCAACCCGCAAAGCCATACCGAAACCTTTGTCGCCCTGCGCACCGAGATATCGAACTGGCGCTGGGCCGGCGTGCCGTTCTACATCCGAACTGGCAAGCGCCTGGCCGGGCGTGACGCCCGCATCGTGATCAACTTCCGCCCGACGCCACACGCCATCTTCAATTCGCAGATGGACGTCTCCAACCAGTTGGTGATCAACCTGCAGCCCAAGGACGGGCTCGAACTGCATCTGGTGGCGCAAGGTCAGAGCAACCGGCGCAACTCGCAGACGCTGTCACCGGTGCAGCTCGACCTGGACTTCGACAAGCGCTTCGGCTCCGAGCGCGTGGGCGCCTACGAACGCTTGCTGCTTGACGTGATCGACGGCCGCCTCAACCTCTTTGTGCGCGCCGACGAGCAGTTCGAGGCCTGGCGCTGGGTGGAACCCATCATCGAGCACTGGAAGAACGATGTCCAGGGCCCGCGCCTCTACGCCGCCGGCACCTGGGGCCCAAGCGCCGCCAGCGCCATGATTGCGCGCGATGGTTACTGCTGGTCTGAGGAATGTTGACCCCCACGCTTGTCGCTGCGCGTACTGCACTGCCCCCCGAGGGGGCTAATTTTCCTTGGGATGGCCCGGCGGAAAATTTTCTTCCCAAGATCTTGCCGTGGCTTGGAGTCTTCTATGCTTGACCGCATCAAAGCCTGTCTACCCTCGCTGGCGCCGGCGGAACAACGCGTGGGTAAATTGGTGCTCAGCGACCCGCGCAGCTTTGCCAAGCTGCCGGTCAGCGAACTGGCCGACCGCGCCCACGTGAGCAAGCCGACGGTGGTGCGGTTTTGCCGCAGCGTGGGCTATGACGGCCTGTCCGACTTCAAGCTCAAGCTCGCCGGCAGCGTGAACGAAGGCGTGCCCTTCATCCACCGCAGCGTCGACGCCGACGACAAGACCGGCGACATCATGGTCAAGGTCATCGACAACACGGTGGCGGCCTTCCTGAAGTACCGCAACGACGCCAGCACGGCGATGATCGAAAAAGCCGCCAGCGCGCTGGTGCAGGCCTACCGCGACGGCAAGCGCATCGAGTTCTTTGGCGTCGGCAATTCCGGTGTCGTGGCGCAGGACGCGCAGCACAAGTTCTTCCGTCTGGGCATGCACGTCATCGCGCACAGCGACGGCCACATGCAGGTCATGAGCGCCTCGCTGCTCGGCCCCGGTGACTGCGTCGTCATCATTTCCAACTCGGGCCGCACTCGCGACCTGATGGATGCCTGCGACATTGCGCGCAAGCACGGCGCCACCACCATCGTGATCACCGCCAGCGGCTCACCGCTGGCCTCGGCCGGGCACATCCACCTGGCGGCCGATCACCCGGAAGGCTACGACCGCTACAGCCCGATGGTGTCACGCCTGCTGCATCTGCTGGTGATCGACATCCTGGCCACCTGCGTCGCCCTGCGCATCGGCGGCGAGACCTTGCAGCCCTTGCTGCGCGAGATGAAGAACAATCTGCGCAGCAAGCGCTATACCTGAGTTCTCCGAGCCGATCGCTGCTTGTCATCCCGTCCCCAGATCAGATCCGGGGGATCCGGGACCCAATGCAACCTCAGCCATGGATTGCGAGTCAAGCCCACAATGGCCTTTGGGCTGTCATCCCGGACTTGATCCGGGATCCATGTCACGCGAACCTTGGATTGCGGGTCAATCCCGCAATTGCAATGACGAAGGCTCGCTAAATCCGACCTTCCTGCACCGCATGACAGGCGATCTGGATGCCGCTGATCGTGAGCAAGAGCGGCCGCTCGTTGCGGCAGCGCTCGTTCGCATGCGGGCAGCGCGGGTTGAAAGCGCAGCCGGCTGGCGGATTCAGCGGATTGGGCACCTCGCCCTGCACCGGCGTGCGCGCGCGTCCCGTATCCGTCATCTTTGGAATGGCGTCGAGCAGCATGCGCGTGTAAGGATGGCGCGGATTGGCAAACAGCGCATGCTTGTCGGCCAGTTCCACCAGCCGGCCCAGGTACATGACACCGACCTGGTCGCTGACATGGCGCACCACCGCCAGGTTGTGTGAAATGAACAGGTAGGTCAGGCCGAGCTTACGCTGCAGGTCCTTCATCAGGTTGAGCACCTGTGCCTGCACGCTGACGTCAAGCGCCGAGGTCGGCTCGTCGCACACCAGAAACTCAGGATGCGTGGCCAACGCTCGGGCAATCGAGATGCGTTGGCGTTGACCGCCCGAAAACTGGTGCGGGTATTTGGCGCCATCGAAGACACTCAAGCCCACCGCGGTGAGCAATTCGCCGACGCGTTCTTTCAGTGTCGCAGGCGTGTGCACCAGGCCATGCTCAATCAGCGGCTCGGCCACGATGTCCTGCACCAGCCAGCGCGGGTTCAGCGACGCATACGGGTCCTGAAAGATCATCTGAATGCGGCTGCGCAATTGCAGGCCCTGGTGCGTTTTGAACACGGCATGGGCATCCAAACCGTCAAACTGCAGATTGCCACGGCTCGGCTCATACAGGCCGACCAGCAAGCGCGCCACCGTGCTCTTGCCACAGCCGGACTCGCCGACCAGCGCCAGCGTCTTGCCCTTCTCGATCTCGAAGCTCACGCCGTCGACCGCGTGCAACAGCGTGCGCGGTTTGCGCTCCAGCACACGATTGAGCCACGGCGCCGAAACGTCGAACGTCATCGCCAGGTCATTGGCTTGAACCAGGGCGGTCATGCTGGCACCTGCTGTGTTTGTGTCTCATGCAGCCAGCAGGCGGCACGCGTGCGCCCGGCGGGCATGAGGTCCGGGCGCTGGCTGCGGCACTTGTCAAAGACCTGCGGGCAGCGCGGGTTATAGGCGCAGCCGACCGGGATGGCGTTCAGGCGCGGCATGGCGCCATCGATCTGGTTCAGGCGCTCACGGTCCTGGCTGATGTCGGGAATCGCCGCCATCAAGCCGGCGGTATAGGGGTGCGCAGGTCGGTTGATGAGTTCATGCACCGGGCCGATTTCCACAATCCGCCCGGCGTACAGGACCGCCACCCGGTCGCAGGTTTCAGCGATCACACCCATGTCATGCGTGATCAGCATCACGGCCGCCTGATGCTGGTGGCAAATGCCTTTGAGCAGGGTAATGATCTGCGCCTGAATCGACACATCAAGCGCCGTCGTCGGTTCATCGGCCACGATCAGTTTGGGCTCAGCCGCCAGCGCCAGTGCGATCACCACGCGCTGGCGCATGCCGCCCGAGAACTGGTGCGGGTAATGGTCGATGCGCTGGTCGGGCGCCGGGATGCCGGTGTCCTTGAGCAGGGAGATGGCGCGCTCACGCGCTTCCTTTTCATTCAGCGGCAGGTGCATGCGGATCGTCTCGATCAATTGGTGACCGATCGTGTGCAGCGGGTTGAGCGAGGTCAGCGGGTCTTGAAAGATGGCGCCGATGCGCTTGCCCCGGATATGGCGCATCTGCTCGAATCCGTACTGGTCGATGCGCTCGCCCTCCAACAAGATTTGTCCACCGGCAATGCGTCCCGGCGGCTCCAGCAGGCCGATGATGGCAGCGCCGGTGATCGACTTGCCGGCGCCCGACTCGCCGACCACACCGAGGATTTCACCGGGTGCGATCTCGAACGAAATATCGTCCAGCGCGCGCAGCGTGCCGCGCCGATTCGGGAACTCAACGACCAGGTTTTTGACTTGCAACAGACTCATGGATTTAGCGCAACTTTGGATTCAAGGCGTCGCGCAGCCAGTCGCCCAGCAGATTCACGCTCAGGGAAATGAGTACCAGCATCAGGCCGGGGAACACGGTGATCCACCATTCGCCGGAGAACAGGTAGTTGTTGCCAACGCGGATCAGCGTGCCCAGCGACGGTGATGTGGGTGGCGCGCCGACCCCCAGAAACGACAGCGTGGCCTCGATGATGATGGCGGTCGCGACCTGGATCGTGGCCAGCACCAGCACCGGTCCGAGCACGTTGGGCAGCACATGGCGGCGCATGATGCGCAGGCCCGAGACGCCGGTGACGCGCGCCGCCTGCACGTACTCCTTGTTGCGTTCTACCAGCGTCGAGCCGCGCACCGTGCGCGCGTACTGGACCCAGCCGGTCAGCGTGATCGAGACAATCAGCACAAAAAAGGCCAGTCCTTCCTGTGCGTTGGGAAACAGCGCGCGCCCGACACCGGCGATCAGCAGCGCCACCAGAATGGCCGGGAACGACAGCATCACGTCGCACAGGCGCATGAGGACGGCGTCGACCCAGCCGCCGAGAAAACCCGCCAGCAGTCCGAGCGTGACACCCAGCAGCACCGACAGGATGACCGAGGCGAATCCCACCGCCAGGGAGATGCGCGCGCCGAACATCAGGGCCGAGAGGATGTCGCGCCCCTGGTCATCGGTGCCGAGCAGGTATTTGGAACTGCCCAGCGCGTCCCAGGCCGGCGGCAGCCGCGCATCGCTCAACTCCAGCGTGCTGAGGTCAAACGGATTATGCGGCGCGACGCCGTTGGCAAACAGCGAGCAGAAGATGCAGATCAGGGCCACAGCCGCCGCCGCCATCGCCACTGGCGAGTTGCGAAAGCTGTGACCAATATCGCTGTCGCCCAGACGGGCCAACCATTGCTTCATCCGGACTGCGATCTGCGTTTAGGGGTTGACCTTGATGAATTTCCAGGGCATTTCGTTGCCCGGCAATTGCACCACGTCGATGTTCTTCTTCATGCCCCAGTTCAGCGCCTGCTGGTGCAGCGGAATGTGCCCGATATCGTCCTGATGAATCTTGAGCGCCTCGTGAATCATCGCGTTGCGCTTCTTCAGATCGGTCTCGGAGCCGATCGCCTGCGTCAACTCATCGACCTTGGCGTTGCTGTAGGCGCCCAGGTTGAACTGGCCACGCCCGCCTTCACCCGGCGAGGACATGATCGGGTAGAGCACGTTGTGCACATCGACGGTGCTGGCGACCCAGCCCAGCATATAGAAGCTGGTGTTGCGGCTCAGTATCTTGGGGAAATAAGTGCCCTTGGTTTCGGCTTCCAGATTGATCTTGACACCGATCTTCGACAGATTGGCCGCCACCGCCTGGCAGATCCGTTCGTCATTGACGTAGCGGTCATTCGGGCAATTCATCTTGACCTCGAAACCTGCGGGGTAGCCGGCTTCGACCATCAGTTTCTTGGCGGCGTCCACGTTGTAGGGCAGGCGCTTGCTCAGCGTCGCGTCAAAGCCGTTGACCTGCGGCGGCAGCAGCAGGGCCACCGGTGTCGCGGCGCCGCGCATCACGGTCTTCTGGATGCCGTCGATGTCGATCGCCTGATAGAACGCCTGGCGCACGCGCTTGTCCTTGAACGGATTCTTGCCCTTGACATTGGAGAACAGCAGCTCGTCGCGCTTCTGGTCCATGCCCAGGAACACCACGCGCAACTCGGGCCCCTGCATCACCTTGAGCTTGGCATTGGCCTTGACGCGGTCGACGTCCTGAACCGGCACCGGCTCCATGACGTCGATTTCACCGGACAGGAGCGCGGCGACTCGCGTCGCATCGTTACCGATCGGGGTGAAGATCACTTCGTCGACGTTGCCGTCAATCTTGCCCCAGTAGTTCCCGTTGCGAACGAACGAGCTGCGCACGCCGGGCTGGCGTTCGCGCAAGCGGTAAGGACCGGTGCCATTGGCACGGAACGAGGCGGCGTTCTCGATGCCCTTGCGCCGATCGACCGGCTTGGTGGCCTGATTGGTTTCGCACCATTTCTTGCTCATCATGAGCCAGCCGGTGAACAACTCGGGCAGGATCGGGAACGGCGCCGTGGTGATGACATCGATCGCATGGTCGTTGATCTTCTTGATCTCCTTGACCTGGCCGACATAGCTCTTCATGTCCGAGCCGTCGTCCTTGGCACGCTCGAAATTGAAGATCACATCATCCGCCGTGAAAGGCGTGCCGTCATGGAACTGCACGTTCTTGCGCAGGTTGAAACGCCACACCGTGGGCGCGGTCTGCTTCCAGTCGGTCGCCAGTGCCGGTGTGAGCTTGTAATCACGACCGCGCGTGAGCAGCGGCTCGTAGACATTGCCGACCACCGTCAACTGCAGCGACTCGTTGAGCGAGTGCGGATCCATGGACAAGGCGTCGCCCTGATTGCCGATGCGCAAGGTGACCGCAGACGCGGTGAAGCCTAGCCCCATCAAAGCCAGCGCAAGGGGGGCCAAAGTCATCGTTCTCGTGAGTTTCATGGTGGTTCCTGTTGATGAAGCAAAAAAGATCAAGGCGCTGCCAGCGGCATGGCCTGCTCGGCCAGGCTGGCGTGCAAAGCAGCGCCCAAAGGCAGTATCTCGTCGTTGAAATCATAGCGGCTGTTGTGCAGACCGCAGCTGCCGACACCGTTCTCGGCTCCCTGCCCGATGCGCAGGTAGGCACCGGGCTTGACCTGAAGCATAAAGGAAAAATCCTCAGCGCCCATGCTCGGCTCCAGATCGCGCACCACATGGTCGCGCCCGACCAGGCTTTGCGCCACATCACCGGCAAAACGGGCCTCGGCCTCGCTGTTGATGGTGGCCGGGTACATGCGCTCGTATTGCACGCTGGCCGTCGCGCCGAAAGCCAGCGCCACGGCGCTGCACATCTCCTGCAAGCGCCGCTCCAGCAGGTCCTGCACCTCGGGCTTGAAGCTGCGCACGGTACCGGTCAGTGTGGCGCTGCCCGGTATCACGCTCATAGCCGAGAGCTCGCCCGCGCGCATGCCGCACAGGCTGATCACGGCGCTGTCGATCGGTCGGACGTTGCGCGACACAATGCTTTGCACCGCCGTGATGATGTGCGCCGCCACCAGCACCGGATCGACCGTCTGGTAGGCATGCGCCCCATGGCCGCCGCGACCGGTGATCTCGATCGTGACGCGATCGGATGCCGCCATCATCGGCCCGGAGTTGATGCCGATGGTGCCGGGACGCATGGCGGGCCAGTTGTGCATGCCAAAGACCGACTGCACCGGGAAGCGCTCGAACAGGCCGTCCTCGATCATGGCCTTTGCGCCGGCGTAACCCTCTTCGCCTGGTTGAAAGATCAGCACCGCCGTGCCGTCGAAATTGCGCGTCTCGGCCAGGTAGCGCGCCGCGCCCACCAACATCGCCGTATGGCCATCGTGGCCGCAGCCATGCATGCGGCCTGTGTGCGTGGACTTCCAGGCGAAATCGTTGTGCTCGGTCATCGCCAGGGCGTCCATGTCGGCGCGCAAGCCGATCATCCTGCCGCTGCCACCTGCCTTGCCGGCGCGTCCCCGGATGACGGCCACCACGCCGGTCTTGCCGATGCCCGTGTGGACCTCGTCGACACCGCAAAGCCTGAGCGCCTGCTGCACCCGGTCCGCCGTGTAGCGCTCTTCAAAACCGAGTTCCGGGTGCGCATGCAGATCGCGCCGCAAGGCCGTGATCTGGGGATGAAACGCCGCAATGTGCGCAAAGGCGCGCCCATGGACGCGCAAACCTGGGGCAAGACCTGTGTGTGGCATCAATGTCCTCCGGACTGGCCGACCCGCAGGCGCGGATCGACCGCGAAATAGAGCAGATCAACCACCAGGTTGATTCCGACGAAGATCAGCGCAATCAGGCACAGGTAGGCGGCCATGATCGGAATGTCGGCATAGGTCACGGCCTGGATGAACAGCAGTCCCATGCCGGGCCACTGGAAGACGGTCTCGGTGATGATCGCAAAGGCAATCAGTTGCCCCAGCTGCAGCCCGGTGATCGTGATGACGGGCACCAGCGTATTCTGCAACGCATGGCCGAAGTGAATCGCACGGTTGCTCAAACCCCGGGCGCGCGCAAAGCGAATGTAGTCGGTGCGCAAGACTTCCAACATTTCAGCGCGCACCAGACGCATGATGAGCGCGAGCTGAAACACAGCCAGCGTGATGGCCGGCAGCACCAGATGGTGCCAGCCATCGCGCGTGAACAGGCCGCTGCTCCACCAGCCCAGTTGCACCACCTCACCGCGCCCGAAGCTCGGAAACCAGCCCAGGCCCACGGAAAACGCCAAGATCAGCAGGATCCCGATCAGGAAGGTCGGCAGGGATACGCCAAGCAGGGAGACCGTCATGGCGACCTGGCTCAGGAAACTGCCGCGCTTGAGCGCCGCATAAACGCCCAAGGGCACGCCGATCAACAGGGACAGGATGGCCGCCACCAGGGCCAATTCGATCGTCGCCGGCAGACGCTCGCCGATTAGGCGCGACACCTTCGCGCCTTGGCGCAGGCTCAGGCCGAATTCACCCTGCACGGCGTTGAGCAGGAAATGCCAGAACTGCACGAAAAAGGGTTGATCCAGGCCCAGACTCGTGCGCAGCTGCGCGATCTGGTCGGGCCGTGCGTCCTGCCCCAGCAGGAACACCACCGGGTCACCGACATACTGGAACAACATGAAGGCAATGAAGGCCACCACCACCATCACGATCAGTGCCTGGAGCAAACGGCGAAGAATAAAAACAAGCATCGATCAGGGCCAGGCAAAGACAGAATTTTACACAGCAAGCCGCGTGCCAATACGCGGACTTACCATGAGGTGGTCGTACGGCGCCCACCCGATTCGAGCCCAAACGCGCCGAACACCCCTGTCTTGCGTTTGCGCAAGGAATTCACCAGGCGACCGCCCTATTGTGGCTTGGCGCACAGTGCGCAATCTTGCGCGCGGAGCATGATAAACGTCCGCAAACCTCTGGAGCCCAGCATGAGACGCAAAACCTTTGTCACCACCCTGATTGCCGTCGCAATAGGCATGGGCGGGCCTGCCTTCGCCCAGCGCGATGAGCCCCTGCCGCCCGTCAAACTCCCGCGACACCTGATCGACAATACGCGCGAGCGCCAGTCCAGTCGCCCGTATAACCAAGGCCGCGGGCCGTACGAGGCGCAACGCGACGAGCGCGGCGCCGGCCCCGAGCATCGCTTCCAACGAGGCGACCGCCTGCCGCCCGAATACCGCCACCGCAATTACGTGGTCAACGACTGGCGCGGCCACAACTTGAGCGCCCCGCCACGCGGCTACCAATGGGTCCAGACCGGCACCGACTATGTGCTGGTGGCAATCGCCACCGGCATCATCCTGCAATTGATTCTGAACAACTGAAATGGAAGAACCCCGCTGCGTTGCCGCAGCGGGGTTCTTGAGTTTCAATCTCTAGCTGACTTGCGTCAGCGTCAGATTAGAACTTGTGGTAGATACCAACAGCCAGGTTGTTCGAGCTGCCGTTGGCAACCACTGCGCCAACACCACCGGTGCTGTACAGATTGCCGCCGTCGCTGTTCTTCACGTTAGCGTAGGTTGCGTAAGCAATCGTGCGCTTGGACAGAGCGTAGTCCACACCCAGGCCGAACAGTTCGCCGGTTGCGTCAGCAACGGTAGCGATGTTGTTGGTTGCGCGGATGTACGAAGCCTTGAAGTTGGCAGCGCCGAACGGAACGATCACACCGATCAGGTTGCTGTCGTTCTTCGGTGTAGCGCCCGTCAGAGCCATTTCTTCATGTGCGTAGGTGTAAACAACCTTGGCAGCGCCGAAGTCGTACGAAGCCGCCAATGAACGCAGCGTGTAGTCGCCGATGGCTGCTGTCGAAGCGTACTTGGTCTGTTGTTGACCCAAGGACACGAAGATCGGGCCCTTGGCGTACTGACCGGTCACCGAGTAGCCATTGCCGTCGTCGCTGTTGGCAGCGCCGCTGGTGTTCTCACCCATGAAATACTGAACGTTGGCAGAGAACCCGCCCATGTCCGGTGTGATGTAGGTGATCATGTTGGACGCATTGGTGATGGTCCGTGCACCCAGAGCAGCACCCAGAGTCAGCATCATTTGCGTCGAATCAGCAGGGCCGTTCGTGCCGTACGGATCCACAGCAGCTTGCACGCCGATAAACGTGTTGACGTATTCGCGACCCAGTTTCAGTTCACCGAAGTCGCCAACCAGACCGACGTACGAACGGCGTTGGAACACGATGCCTTGAGCGCCAGCAACTGCAGCAGCAGCGCCAGAAGCTTGGTTGTTGGTGTTGGTGCCCTTGCCGGCGCCATTGTCATTGGCCAGGCCAGCTTCGAGCCAGAACTTGGCCTTCAGACCGCCGCCCAGATCTTCCAGACCGCTGAAACCCAGCTTGCTGGAGCCCAGTTGCGAATTGCCCATGAAGGACTTGGTTTGGTTGCCGCTGGCCAGATCAGCGCTGGCATAGTTGTAGGAAGCGTCAACTGCGCCCCAGATGGACACGGAAGATTGTGCGAAGGCGCCGGTGGCAGCCAGGGCAGCCAGAGCTACGAGGGTTTTTTTCATATCAGAATTACTCCAAGGTTAAACATAGGGCTCCGGTTCGATAGGGTCTCGGGCCCCGGGCCAACCTCCTTTTCAGGAAGCTAGGCAGATTGAACCAGAGGCCGACAGGCTTGGCAAAGAAAACGTCGGTAAACTTAGGCAAAGCGGGCCTTTTCGTTGTGAGGCTGCAACATACGCTACAGGCCGCCATCAGCCTGTGATCGAGCCGCTCGCAAACCCTCGGGCCCGCAGGTCCAGCGGGCCCGGCGTTTTACAATCACCCGATGGACTCCCTACTAAGAACCGCCGACGCCGCCCTGCGCACTCTGTTTGCCACGCCGCGCGCCAGCCAGGCCTGCCCGACGCTGGCCGGCCAGAGCACCGAGCTGTCGGATGCCGAAAAGGCGCAATCGGGCGCGCTGATGCGCATCAACCATGTCGGCGAGGTCTGCGCCCAGGCGCTGTACACGGCACAGGCCTTTGCCACCCGCAATGAGACGTTGCGCGCCCATTTCACGCGCGCCAGCCACGAAGAAACGGATCACCTGGCCTGGACCGAACAGCGGCTGGCAGAACTGGGCCAGCGCAAGTCGCTGCTCAATCCGCTCTGGTATGGCGCTGCCTTCGGGCTCGGACTGCTGGCCGGCCGGCTCGGCGATCCGATCAGTCTGGGCTTTGTGGTGGAGACCGAAAACCAAGTCGAAGCGCATCTGGACAGTCACCTGACGTTATTGCCCGCCAATGACCACGCATCACGCGCCATCGTCGCGCAAATGAAGGATGACGAGGCACGCCACGCGCTGGACGCGCAAAAGGCCGGTGCGGCGGATCTGCCGCAGGCGGTCAAGGGCCTGATGACCATGGCCGCCAAGGTGATGACGACCGTCGCGCACCGGATCTAGTGGACTGTAACTATTGAATCGGTAGTAATGCGCCGTGATAGATCGCAGTATTTCCACTTCACGGGTTTTGGTTGCTCGTTGTATCGACGGATGTACTTCATGAGTTTTCTCTTTAGG
>Ga0118677_10004598_pt1 | contig 24976 bp, 17 predicted proteins | sample AliMusrvi5mmetaG_FD_86154 | JGI IMG/M metagenome (GOLD analysis project Ga0118677, IMG submission 86154)
GCCGACCCTCCAGTCGGTTCCGCTCGGCAAGCCGCTCTTCGGTGCCAACATTGTGTTTGAATTGCGCGTGCTGGGCCTGCAAAACACCGAGCCGATGAACCTGGTGGGAAATCCCGCCCTGGTGCTGCCGATCCCGCTGCAAGGACGTTCGGTTCCCGTCACCAGCCTGCAGCTGGTCGGACCAAACTTCAGCGAAGCCGCCCTCCTCAATGCAGGCCGGCTGTTGGAAAGCAAGATCCGGCGTTGAAATCCGTGGTTGATCCGACTGCAATGTGGGATTGCACCTGGGTGTTCGGGTTGACTCAACTCGCGGCCGCCCAGGCGCGGGAGGCCCGGCGCGCGCTGCCGCTCATTTGATCCCGACCACCATCGAGTCCGGTCCGATCAGATGCTCGACGCGGCAGTCCTTGAAGCCAGCCTCCTGCATCCATCGCACGCAATCCGCGCCGGTGTAATCAAAGCCGCCGGGAGTTTCTATCAACATGTTGAGGCTCATCAGCAGGCCAAACACATTCTGCGAGCGATCATCATCGATGATGGAATCGTAAACCACGACGGCGCCGCCCGCTGGCAACGCGGCGTGCGCCTTGTCGAGCAACATCCGCTTGGTCTCCAGATCCCAATCGTGCAGGATGTGGCCAAACAGCAGCACATCGGCCCGCGGCAAAGGATCGGTAAAGAAACTCCCGCCGGCAAATCCAACGCGCTCGGCCAGACCATTCGCCGCGACGTATTCATCAAACACGGGACCCACCTCGGGCAGGTCAAAGCCCGTGCCACGCAAGTGCGGCTGCGCCAGCGCAATCTGCGTGACCAAATCCCCCTGCGCGGTGCCGATATCCGCACAGCTGTGGTACTGCGCCCATGGGAACTTGCGCGCAATGGCGAGGTTGGCGCCGCGACTCACGCCGGACATCGCCCGCAAAAACTCGCGAAGTTTTGCCGGATCCGCATAGAGCGCCACAAACGGATCCTGGCCATTGCTGGATTCGTTTTGTGGCTTGCCGGTGCGCACCGCCGTGGTCAGGCCGCCCCAGAACGGATAGAGCCGGTGGTTGGCCATCTCCAGGATGCCGCCGACATATGAGGGCTTCGCCTTGTCGAGGAACCAATCGGAATCCGGCGTGTTTCGATAGACCCCGGCCTCCCGTTGGAGAAACCCAAGTGCGACAAGCGCATCGAGGAAATCCCGCGCCGCACGCGGGTGCAGTCCCAGCCGACCCTGCAACGTGGCCAACTCGCCGGGATGCTTCGCCAACTCGGAAAACAGGTCCATTTCCACCGCCGAGAGCAGCGTCTTGGCGCTCCAAAATGCCAGGCCGGTTTGAAGAATTCGGTCAGGGGTGGGATTCATGATGCGTGCCTATGATTTGATGGATCGGGGGGCTGGGGATTGGCGAACCTACCCGCACCCGCCATGTTGGCAAGAAATTTTTGCGCCGGCCCGCGCGCCGCACACACCCAGCGGCTGTCATCCGTTCATCGCGGCTGAGTCCGCGTTGCGCAGGCCATCTGGCGACCGCCTGAGCCCTTGCATCGGCGCTTCCCATGCCCCGGCCGATCGGCTAGACTCGCGCCCGATGTTCAAATCCCGCTATGCCCTGCCGGGCACCCCGCCGGCCACCCTCACTCCTATCGCGCCCGACCAGGCGAGCACCACGGTCATCCGCTGGATGGAATACGATGCCGACTCGCTAACCGAGCACGACGTCCAGAGCGTCGCCCAGCTCCCGCCGGCCACCGGCGACGACGGCAAGGTCCATTGGATCGAGTTCAACGGCCTTGGCGACCTTGAGGGGCTCAAGGCGTTAGGCGAGAAATACGGCCTCCATCCGCTCACCCTCGAGGACATCCTGCACGCCGGCCAGCGCCCGAAGGTCGAACCCTATGACCACCATCTGTTCATCGTGGCGCTGATGATCTATCGCGATGGCGAGGATGAGCGGATGATCGGCGAGCAGGTCAGCATGATCCTCGGCAAAGGGTTTTTGCTGTCCATCCAGGAGGATCCCAAATGCGATGTGCTCGAACCCATCCGCCAGCGCATCCGCAGCGGCAAGGGGTGGATCCGCAAGATGGGACCCGACTATCTAACATACGCGCTGCTCGACGCCATCATCGACCATTGTTTCCCGATCCTCGAAGGCCTCGGCGAGGCGCTTGAGGATCTCGAAACCGAGATGTTGCAACGGCCCAGCGCCGCATGCATTGCCACCTTGCATGACTATCGCCGCACCCTTGTGCAACTGCGCCGCGCGGTGTGGCCGGAACGCGATCTGGTCAACTCGCTGCTCCACGATGAGAGCCCGTTCGTCACCGCGCCGACCAAGGTCTTCCTGCGCGATTGCTATGACCACACGGTGCGCATTATGGATCTCATCGAGAGCTACCGGGAAATCAGCGCCGGTCTGCTGGAGCTGTATCTATCCGCCGTGAGCATGCGCACCAACGAAATCATGCGGGTGCTCACCGTCATTTCCGCGTTCTTCATCCCGCTCACCTTCATCGTCGGCGTCTACGGCATGAACTTCGACTACAAGGACGGCGAGCACTGGCTCAACATGCCAGAGTTGCACACTCGCTACGGCTACCTCTACCTGTGGATTTTCATGTTGGCGGTGGTCGTCGCCATGTATCTGTTCTTCCGCCGCAAAAAATGGTTGTAGCGAGAAGTGCCGCGATTTGAACTGGCAGCACCATCGGGGCCAGCCCTTGTTTTTCAACTTTTTTTCTGCTAGGCCGGGATCCTGGAGGCTACGCTCGGATGGCTGACGAGCAGGGTCCGCCACCTGTGACCAGCGGCCAGCTGAGGAATCGGGTGGGAAGGGGGTGTTGCGCTTCCCCGCGGCTAGCAGAGCGGTGCAAGAAAATCCGCCGATGTCATTCAATTCGGCGCAATGCGCGTGCATTGGCCGCGCGCAAGAATCGGCTTGGCGAAGCTAAGGAACCTGATAACCTTTGCCAGCAAGGAATCAAAATCATGAAATCCACCCGTTGGTTCGATGCGATGCCCCCGCTGGCCGGGCTATTGGTGATAGCGGCATCCGTCACCGCGGCAGAGCCCCCGCCGCGGGAAATCCCAACCCCACTCCAAGCGTGGACCGGGTGGGCGTTGTGGGATGCGCGCGACCTTGACTGCCCGACACCCTATCACGATCCGAAACAGGCGCTGCGCCTGTGGCCGTCGCGCCTGGCATTGGAGGCGGATGGCAGCGGCGGACGCTTCAATTTTGAGGTGACACTTTTCAGCGAAGCGTGGGTGCCCCTGCCCGGCGAGGGCGAAATGTGGCCGCTGGCGGTCTCGGCCAACGATGCGGTGGTACCGGTGGTCGAGCACGCGGGGCGGCCCGCGGTGAAACTGGCGACCGGGCATTACAACCTAACGGGCACCTATCGGTGGCAGGCCGTGCCGCAACGCATCGCGGTGCCGGCGGAAATTGGCATCCTTTCTCTAACATTGGACGGCCGGCCGGTCGAGCTGCCGGTATGGGATGCGCAAGGTTTTCTCTGGCTGAAACGCGATGCCTCGACGGAAGATACCGACAAGGATTTCCTGGCGGTGAAGCTCAACTCACTCATTGAGGATGGCATTCCGCTCTGGCTGCACACCGACCTCGAGTTGATCGTGGCGGGTAAGAGCCGCGAGGAAGCGCTAGGCGCGATTTTGCCGGCGGGCTGGAAAGCGGCCGCGGTAGACAGTCCGATTCCGGTGGCGCTGGACGACGACGGGCACCTGAAAGCGCAGGTCCGCGCGGGCAAATGGACGGTGGAGATCACCGCCTTCCGTTTCGATCATCCGGAGCAAATCGCTTACGCGGCGGGCGCGAAGCCGGCGGCGGCCGAACAACTCGTCGCGTTCCGTGCACAACCGGATTTCCGCTTGGTAGAGATAGCCGGGCTGCCATCCATCGATGTCTCGCAGACGCCCTTTCCCGACAAGTGGCGGGAGTATCCGGTGTACCGCTGGGATACCGCCACGCCGTTTCACATCGACGAACGGATGCGCGGCATGGGACTGCAAAAACCCGCGGGCCTGAGCATCGAGCGCAACCTGTGGCTCGACCAGGGTGGGGCCGGCCTGACGTTTCGCGACCATCTCACCGGACGCATGCAGCAGATCTGGCGGCTGGATGCCGCGGCTGGCCAAAACCTCGGTTCGGTGCGCGCCGACGGCCAAGGCCAACTCATCACGCGCAACCCGCAGAACCAGGCGCTCGGCGTGGAAATTCGCGATCGCGAACTGAATCTTGAAGCCACCGGCCGCATGACCCGCGACAACCAATGGTCCGCCACCGGCTGGCGGACCAACGCCGATGGTCTCAACATCACCCTCAATTTGCCGCCCGGCTGGCGCTTGTTTGCATTGTTCGGTGCCGATTGGGTATCCGGTGATTGGCTGACGGCGTGGACGCTGTTGGACTTGTTCTTGTTGCTCATCTTCACGCTGGCCGTGTTCCGCATGTGGGGCATCCGTGCCGCCTTGTTGGCGTTTGTGGCGTTCGGGCTCGCCTATCACGAACCGGGGGCACCGCGTTACGCCTGGCTGGTGTTGCTCATCCCGCTGGCGTTGCTGCGGGTGGTCCCCGCCGGCTGGGGCCGGCGCTTGTTGCTAGCAGTGAAATGGGCCGTCGTGCTGGCTCTGGTGCTGGTGCTGGTGCCCTTCATCGGCAGGCAAATCCAGCAGTGCCTCTATCCACAGCTGGAACACGTGCCGTGGTCGTATGCCGCCCAATATTCGCCAGCCACGCGTTTTGGCGTCATGGCAGCCGGAGGCGCCGGTGGAGGCGCCGCGGCAAGCCCCGCCGACCTGTTCTCCGCGGAAGCAGCAGCTCTGGATCTCCCAACCGCCAAAGGCACCAGGTCCCAAAACGCTTCTTTCGAGGGCAATTTGGCCTACGACACCAAGGCGCGCATCCAGACCGGGCCGGGCGTGCCTGAGTGGTCGTGGCGGAGCGCCCGCTTCGGATGGAACGGTCCGGTCACCGCGGCGCAAAGCGTCCGCCCGATCCTCATCCCGATGCAGTTGGAGCGCGGCCTGTCGCTGGCGCGGGTCGTCCTCCTGTTAGGTCTGGCGGCGGTGTTGCTCAATGCGCGGCGCGTGCGCCTGGCGGTGTTCCGCCGCGGCGGCACCGCGCTCGGCGTCATCGCGGCGCTCGCTTGCTGCGGCGGCTCGCAGGCCCAGGCCCAACTGCCGGACAAGGAAATGCTCGACACCCTGCGCGCCCGGCTCACCGAGACGAGCGACGCCTATCCGACTGCCGCCGACATCCCGCACGTCGCCCTGACCTTGCGCGAGGGCAAGCTCGCGATGGATGTGGAAATCCACACCGCAATCCGCAGCGCGGCACCCCTGCCCGGGCACCTGCCTGCGTGGTCGCCGGTGACAGTGAAGGTGGATGGCCAGCCGGAGGCAAGCTTGCGGCGCAGTGATGGATTCTTGTGGATCGTGTTGCCGGCTGGCGTGCACCACGTGAGCGTCGAGGGCTTGCTGGCAAACCTAACTGAATGGCAGTGGACCTATCAATTGCGCCCGCGCCGCGTCACGATCGATGCGCCGGGCTGGCAGGTCAGCGGCGTGCGGCCCGGCGGAGTGCCTGAGGCGCAGGTGTTTTTCAGCCGGGTCCGACAAGCCGCCGCGGGCGAGGCCAGCTATGACCGGCCGAACCTGCAAACCGCAGTGGGCGTCGAACGCCGGATAGAAATCGGGCTTGTCTGGCAGGTTCGCACGACAGTTAGCCGCCTGTCATCCGTCGGCAACGCGGTTTCCCTGCGCGTGCCGCTGCTAGCCGGGGAACATGTGACCAGCTCCAACGCGGTGGTCAAAGAGGGCGTTATCGAGGTGCGCTTGGGCACCCAGCAAAAGGAATTCACCTGGCAAAGCGATCTGCCGATTGCCACCGGACTGACCCTGGCCACCCACCCGAACGACACCTGGGTCGAACGCTGGAGCGTGGTCGCCTCGCCGGTGTGGAATGTCGCCATCACCGGACTGGCCCCCACCTTTGAAGCGGACAATGCCGGACTCGTGCCGGTCTGGAAGCCGTGGCCAGGCGAGAGCGTCGCCCTGCAGATGACCCGGCCCGAAGCTGTCGCCGGGGCCACCGTCACGGTTGGGCGGGGCAGCCACGACGTCACCCTGGGCAAACGCCAGCGCACCTCCTCGCTCACCCTCTCGCTGCGTTGCAGCCTGGGAGAGGATTTCCTCGTCGAACTCCCCGCCGGCGCAGAAGCCACCTCGCTCACCAGCGGCGGCACCTCCATCCCAATCCGCAAGAGCGGCAACCAGGTCATTATCCCGCTCAAACCGGGTGAGCAGGATGTCTCGCTGCAATGGAAAAGTGACACTCCCCTCACCTTCCTGGCCCGCGCCGAAACCGTAACCCTGCCCGTGGAAAGTTCTAACATAAGCACTGCGATCCAAGTGCCCGATGACCGTTGGGTGCTGTGGGCCGGCGGCCCGCTGCGTGGTCCGGCCGTCCGGTTTTGGGGGATTTTGCTAGGATCGCTGCTGACCGCCTGGGTGCTGGGCCGCCTGGCCCATTCGCCGTTGCGGCCGCATGAGTGGATGTTGCTGGCCGTTGGCCTGACGCAAATCCCGCTGTATTTGGCCTTGGTGGTCGTCGGCTGGTTGTTCTTCCTCGCCTGGCGCGGCAGCGCAGCGTTCCAACGGCTACACCCCTGGGGCTACAACCTGTTGCAGCTATTGCTGATTTTTCTAACATTGTCAGTGTTAGGGATATTTATCGCGATTGTCGCGGAAGGACTGTTAGGCAACCCGGAGATGTTTATTCGCGGCAACGATTCCACCCGCACGCTGCTGCGTTGGTATGAGGCCCGCTGCGATGGAACGCTGCCGCAGCCGCGGTGTTTTTCCGTCTCCATCTGGTGGTATCGGCTGCTGATGTTGATGTGGGCGCTGTGGCTGGCCGCCGCGCTCATTCGCTGGCTGCTCTGGGGTTGGCGACAATTCGGTGCCGGTGCCTGCTTCCGCCGCAAGTCCGCGCCAGCACCACCACCTCCGCTGCCGTGAACCGGGCAGGGCGTGGCATTGGCAATCGACAGGAACAAGAAACCAGCTATTCTCCACCCATGAAAAAAAATACCACGACGATTGCCGCCGCCGCGGCCCTCTGGCTCGCGACCCTGGTCGGTGCCTATTATCTCGGGCAACTCAAGCAAACTAACAACCCCGCCACTGCGGTGCCCGGCGCCGCGGCCGGGGGAACCGCCGGCGACGCTGGTGCCGACCCCGGCGGCATGGCACCTCGCAGATCCACCGGCCGTGATGCGGCCAGCAAGCCGCTCGGCATGAAACAAATCCTAGCCCAAATCAAGGCTGCCATGGGTGCCGGGTCGATGCAAAACCCGTCGGCCATGATGAAAGTCATGGGCTTGCTCGACAAGATCCGCCCGGAAGATGTGCCTGCGGCCCTCGCCGAGGCCGACGCCCTATCCGACCCCCAACAAAAAGTACTGCTCTCCATGTGCCTGTTGGGCAAATGGGCCGAGCTGGACGGCCCGGCGGCGATGAAGTATGCCGAGGAGCATGCCAGCGGGTTGGGACCCATGGGCCAAATCGCCAAAGTGAGTGTTGTCAGTGCGTGGGCGGAGCACGATCCCGAGGCTGTCTGGCAGTGGTACAACGCTCAACCTAACAAAGACGCCGGCGGCATGTTTGGCGGCAACATGGTACTCTCATCGCTGTTTGCCAGCATGGCCGCGAACAATCCGGACCTGGCATTCAAACGGCTCGCCGAGATCGATGGCCCCAACAGGTCCATGGCTCTCGCCGGCATGTTCCAATCCGCCATGTTTGATGACACCAAACGCCAGCTCATGCTCACAAACGTTGACGCGCTGCCCGATGAGGCGGAGCGCAAGCAAGCCAAGCAGATGATGTTAGGCCAGTGGGCGATGATGGCACCGGAGCAGGCGGTGGCATGGGTGAAAACCCAACCGCCAAACGACCAACGCGATCTCCGCGACTCGATGGCGACGATGTTGATGATGAGCGATCCGAAACAGGGTGCCAGTTTGATGCTGGAAGGGGTGACCGAAGAGGACAAGCCCGCGTGCTACTCCCGGATCATGGACCACTGGGCCTACATGGACACCAACGCCGCTGGCACCTGGCTGAGCGAACAACCCCAAGGACCGCAATTGGACTCCGCCCGCCAGTCCTTCGTCAATGCCGCGAGTCAGAAGGACCCGCAAACTGCCATGGAATGGGCGACAACCATCACCAGCCCCGAGCTCAAGCTTAATGCCACCATCACGGCCTATCAGGCATGGCAGAAGAAGGATCCCGCCGCCGCCGACCAGGCCCTCGGCAAGTCCGGCCTGGATGAGGCGCAGATCCAAGCGGTGAGGGCCGGCCAGACAAGCCCCACCAAGGACCCTTGAGGCAGAGCCGCCGTGGCCTGCGGCCGCCCGCCGATGCTGTTAGACTCCGCCAGCCTCAGCACACCTGACCCGCGCAAGGGCTCTTCCTGTGCTGACCTTGTCGATCAGGCTCAGACAGCCCGTTGCTAACCCCGGTTACGAGGGATGTAGGAGGAAACGGTTGCCGCTCATGCGGCAGGCTTCATCACTCGCCGCAACGCGGGCCACGTCCCATTGCCCGGTTATGAGTCCAGAGTGAATTGGCGATCGCCGCTCCTGGCGGATTCTGCGCTTGCATCTGGCAACCGGTCTGCTGAGCTTGCCGCCATGCGCGTGATGGCACTTACTGGTGGAATTGCTTCAGGAAAATCGACGGTTTGCCGCTTGCTTCGCGAGTGCCTGCCCTCGGTGGTCATTTTTGATTGTGATGCGGCGGTCCGACGGATGCTCGAGGTTGATGCTGAAATCATTGCCGTGGTTGCGGCCGCCTTCGGCCCGTCGGCGCTCGACGGCCAAGGCCGGGTGGATCGGCACTTCCTGCGCGGCCGGGTATTTGCCGACGATGCGGCCCGCGGCCAACTTGAAACCATCATTCATCCGCGCGTGCTGCAAGAATGTCTTGATTCCCTCACCCAGGCCGCACACAGTGGCGCGACGCTTTTCGTCGCTGACATCCCGCTCTTCTTTGAAAAGGGACTGGATTTCGGCCAGGGGCAGGTGATTGTGGTCGCCTCCTCCCGGGCCACCCAGATTCAGCGACTCAAGGCACGCAGCGGTTTCGATGAATCCATGATCGAAGCCATTCTCGCGGCCCAGTTGCCGACCGCCGAGAAAATCCGGCGCGCGGACGTGGTGTTTTGGAACGAGGGTCCGCCCGTGGTTCTGAAGGCCCAAATCCGCCGTTTCTCCCAATCCCATCTCATGTCCATGCCTAACGCCTCCGATGTTTCGGACCCCAATACCCAACACACAGCCGTCGTGGATTTCCCGGCGGTTCCCGTATCCATTGATATCAACCAGTTCCGCCTCAAATCCCTCGCCGAACTCCAGACACTCACCGAAACCATCCCGGCACGCATCTCCGGCGGCTTGACCAAAAGCCACTTGGTTTACGAATTGCTTTGCTACTACGCCCGTGAAGGCACCGGCCTGATCTGCGAAGGCATTCTCGAGTTTTCCAAAGATTCCTTCGCCATGCTGCGCGATCCCAGCCGCAGCTTCCGCCCCTGCCAGGACGATATCCATCTGGCCACCAGCCTGGTGCGCGACCACGCACTGCGCGTCGGCCAGCGCGTCAAAGTGCGGGTCCGTGCCCCCCGCGAACGCGACAAATTTTTGATGGCCGTGGAAGTTGTCGAGATTGAGGGCATTGCCGCCGCCGACTATCAGGCACCGAAGGAATTCGACAGCCTCACGCCGCTGTTTCCCAATGAACGCATCCACCTCGAAGGCGAAGGCCCGGATTTCCTGGGCGTTCGAGTCATTGACCTCATCGCCCCGCTCGGCAAGGGTCAGCGCGGCATCATCGTCGCTCCCCCGCGTGGTGGGAAAACCATTCTGCTCAAGCAAATTGCCCGCTCCATCCGGCTCAATCATCCGGACGCGGAACTCATCATTTTGCTGCTCGACGAGCGCCCTGAAGAGGTCACCGATTTCGAGGAAACCGTCGCCACAGAGGTATTTTCCTCCACCTTCGACGAGGCCCCGCGTCGCCACGCCCAGGTCGCCGACCTCGTCATCGAACGTGCTAAACGCCTCGTCGAACGCGGCAAGGATGTCATTTTGCTCCTCGACAGCCTCACCCGCCTCGCCCGAGGCCACAACTCAGCGATGCAGGGCGGGCCGATCGGCTCCGGCGGCGTCAGCCCTGCCGCCCTGCAAAAGAGCCGAAAATTTTTTGCCACAGCGCGCAACGTCGAAGAAGGGGGTTCGCTCACGGTGCTGGCCACCGCACTGATTGAGACTGAGAGCCGGATGGACGACGTGGTGTTTGAGGAGTTCAAGGGCACCGGCAACATGGAGGTGCGCCTCGACCGCGAACTGGCCGAGCGTCGCGTTTTTCCTGCCATTCACATCCCCCAGTCCGGCACCCGCAATGATGACCGCCTGTATCATCCTGACGAATTCCTGCGGGTCGTGGAAATCCGCAAGCAACTGGCCCAGTTGCCCATCGGTGACGCCATATCCACGCTCCTCGCAAACCTCCGCAGCACCAAGACCAACGCCGAACTGCTCATGCGTGGTATGCGTTGAAGTGGCTGCTGCGTTTCGCGGCAGGCCGTCGCTGCGCAGATCTGGCCACAGCAGTGCCCATCCAAGGAAATTTTCCAGTGGCACAATCGGCGCGGCGTGCTTTAGTCCCCCCGACATGACACGCAACAGCATTGAATTCGCCGTGAAGATTTTTTTGGTTTGCCTGATCGCGGTTTTCGGATGGGCATTTTTCGGGCTGATGCGCGAAATTGGCTGGATCTAGCAATCGCGGCCGTGCCCCCAGTTACTTCCATTCCACCGCGATTTCCACCATCCGCCCATTGCGGTCGTCATACTTCAGCCGCCCATGCTGCAACGCGTACTCATGGACGCACTTGGTGACTTTCACGTCAAAGGCACAGTATTCGGCAATCTTGCGCAGGGGGGCAAAGTCACCACTCTTCTTGTGCTGCTGCCACCAGCGAAGCGCATCGAGGCCATCTGCCGTCTTGCCTGTCCCCAATGTCGCCGAGGCCACCGAATCAAGCTTCAGGCGAAATCCCAGCTTCTTTTCCAACTCCAGCATCATGTCTAGGTTGAGCGTCTGCTCCGCCAACGTGTGAAATATGTACGGCTGAAGTACCGGATAGTCGAATTGCAGGTGATTCCACCCCACCACCAGATCGGCCCGCACCAACTCCTCGCCAAGGCGCTCCATCTCGCTCTCCGGGTAGATCTCGTAGCTGCCACGGGCCGTGCTGTATGAAACGCCCACCGAAACCCCCATCTTGGATTTATTTGAAAAACCTCCGACGTCGCCGAAGCTTCGTTGGGTTTCCAGATCGAAATAAACAATGTTTTTGCCGGCCACGCCGGACCTTATGCGCATCCGCCACCTGTCGGCAAGCCCGTGTTCATCGACTCGCTGGGGCGCTCCTGATGGTTGCTTTCGCCCAGAGCCTTGAACACGGGTGCCGAGAAGATCTCCTTGGACTTGTCCATTTCCTTCCATTCTTCAAAATCCAAAATCCTTTTGATCGGATATATCTGGACCTTGTGCTCGAGGAGCTCAGAGCCGCACTGCGAGGCGGGTTTTGTGGTTGAGCGGAAATTCCTGAGGCAGCTCGCATTGTGAGCGGCGGTGGATACCTACGAGCAGTCCGATTGCGGCGAGGCTGAACACGAGACTGGTGCCGCCGTAGCTGACAAATGGCAGGGGTAAGCCGTCGTTGGGGAGGACGGCAGTGGTGACGGCGATATTTTGGATAGAGGGGACGACGATGAGGCAGGTGATGCCAAGGGCGAGGCAGCGGTTGAAGACCTGAGTGGCTTGGACGGCGATGCCGATGCCAGCGACGGCGATGAGCACAAAGCAGAGGACGACGCCGAGGGTGGCGGGCAGGCCGAGTTCTTCGCCGACGACCGGGAAAATGAAGTCGATGTGGGCAAAGGTGAGAGTGCCAAATTTTTCGATGCCGTTGCCGAGGCCGGCGCCCCAGGGGCCGCCATTGCCGAGGGCGAGCAGGGAGCGCCATTGCTGCATGCCTTTGTCGGCTTGGTAGATTGGGTTTTCCAGATCCCACCAAGCGATGACGCGGGACCAGCGGACTGGGTTATTAAAGATGTAGTAACCTACGGCGGAGATGGCGAGGAGGGCCGTGGGGACGAGGTAGCGCAAGCGGGTGCCCATGCAAAACAGCAATCCTGCCACCACCATTGCGAGGGTCAGCGCGGTGCCCACATCGGTTTCCGCAGCAATGAGCAGCAGCGGCACGCCGGCCAGGATGCCGGGCATAACGAAGCCGCGCCAGAAGCTGTGCACCTCACTTTGCCAGCGGGCGAACCAAGAGGCGAGGGCGATGATGGTGGCGAGTTTGGCGACTTCGGAGGGTTGGAATTGAGGGAGCAGGGGGAATTGCACCCAGCGTTTGGAGCCGAGAGTTTCCACGCCGATGCCGGGGACGAAGCACAGCGCCAGCAGCACGGACACGCCGGCCAACATCCACAGCGAGTATTTGCGCAGCCACTCCGGGGATATCCGCGTGGCAGCGATGGCGAGGACCAAGCCGATACCCGCCATAATCACCTGGCGCCGGAGGAAGAGGTAGGGTTCCTCGATGCCATGGACCCAAGCGCTGGTGCTGGCCAAAATCGTTAGGCCGATGGCGAGCAGAGCCGCGACGGCCGAACAAAGCAGGATGGAAGCCTGACGGAGCATGGGATGGATCAGTGAGGAATGACCAGAGTGGTGCCGGAATTGAGCTTGCCCGGATCGGTGATGTTATTGGCGCGCATCAGGACGGTTTGGTCAATTTTGTAGCGTTTGGCGATGCGGTAGAGGTTGTCGCCAGATTTCACCGTATAGCTTTGTTTGGTGGCCGATGGGCTTTCTTTGGTTGTTTTGGTGGAGGTGTTTTCCTTGGCAGACTTGGTGGACTTGGCAGCGGTGCTGTCTTTGGTGGACTTGGCCGTGGCGATTTCTTTGGCGGACTTGGCGGCGGTGCTGTCTTTGGCGGACTTGGCGGCGGCGATTTCTTTGGCGGATTTGGCTACGGTGCTGTCTTTGGTGGACTTGGCGGCGGTGATTTCTTTGGCGGACTTTCCTGTGGTGCCATCTTTGGTGGACTTGGTGATAGCGCCTTCTTTGGCGGCCTTGGGACCCGTGCTTTCGCGCAGGACCTTGGGATGAGTCGGCAAGGGGCGCGGCGGTTCGCTGGCTTCTACCGGAGCGGTTTCCTCCAAGCCGTGATCGGCGTTCAATGGCACCTGTTCGCGAAGGTTCACCATCATCGCAGATTCCGACGCCGCGATGCGTTTGGGTGGTAAATGGAACGTCAGGCCCGCAGCGATGGGTTTGTTCTGATTGGCGGCACGCAGCGCGGCTTCATCCACGCCTTCCCTGGCGGCGATGCGGGCGTAGGTGTCGCCCGCCACAACGATGCAGGTGGCGTCGTTGGGGCCGAACATCGGCGGGCTGTCAGTGCGCGGTTTAGGGGCGGCAGTGGTTTCAGCGGCGGGCGGGGTGGCTTTGGCCACGGAGTGGTCGTTGAGGAAATTGAGGTGGACGAAGTAGAGGGCGACGGCCACCAGATGGATTGCGAGAATGATGGTGAAGCCTCGGGAGATGCGTGCGCTGTTATTTCCGTTAGCTACTTCATCAGCCCCGGCGGCAGTGGAGACGCGCTGGTTGCGGTTGCGGGTGACGGCATGGATGCGCTTGAAAAATCCGTTAGAAACAGGGCGGCGTTTGATGGGGAGGGTGCGTGGATTCATGGCGGGTTAGCGGAGTTGGTTGACGAGTTCTCGAAAGGTGTCGCCGCGCTGCTCGTAGCCGGAAAACTGGTCGAATGACGAGGTACCAGGGGACAGCAGCACAGTGGAGCCACGGGGTGCCAGCATGCGGGCAGTGCTCAGCGCCTCGGCCAGAGTGGCGGCAGCGTGGCAGGTGACGGCGGGGGCGAAAAGGATTTTCAGGGGTGCGGCGATTTGGCCAAAGGTGACACAGGCGAGTGCTTTGTGGCGCAGCAGTGGCAGCACGGATGAGTAGTCGAGCCCTTTGTCCTTGCCGCCTGCCAGCAAAACCACAGGGCGGGTTTGTGAGCGGAGGGCGCTTTCCAGCGCGTGCAGGTTCGTCGCTTTGGAATCGTTGAGGTATTCGACGCCGTCGAGGGTACGGATCCATTCACAGCGGTGGGGTGGGGGAGCATAGCCATGCAGCGCATCGCGCATGATTTCCGGTGCAATGCCTAGCGCCCGGCAGGCGGCGAGGGCCGCCATGGCGTTTTCCGCGTTGTGAAGGCCGCGCAAGCCGCTGTTGCGCTCCATATCCAACATCATTGTGGCGCGCTCATGGATGCGTTGGCCGTCGGAAAACCAATCGGCAGATTCATCGATGGTGGAAAAGGTGACGAGGCGAGCGGCCAAGGGCGGCAGGGATTCGCCGGCACGCACCACTGCGGTGTCGTCCGCACATTGGTTTTCGAAGATGCGCAATTTGGCAGCGAAGTAGGCATCCACGTTCGGGTAGCGGTCGAGGTGGTCAGGGGCGAAGTTGAGCCAAATGGCAACCACCGGATGCAGGCTGCGGATGGTTTCGAGTTGAAACGAGCTGAGTTCGAGCGCCACCACTGCGGGTGGATTGGCTTGCAGCAGCACCTCGCTGAAGGGCACTCCGTAGTTGCCGCAGGCGGTGCCGCCCAGCCCGACCCGCTCGAGGATTCGCGCCACCAGTTCGGTGGTGGTCGTCTTGCCGTTGGTGCCGGTGATGGCGATGATGCGGCCGGCAAAGTGACGTGCCGCCAACTCCACCTCGCCGATCACCTCCGCTGCCTGCCGCGCAAATGCCGTGACCAGCGGGCCGTAGGTGTCGATGCCGGGGCTAACAACTAATAAATCGCAGGGTATCGCTTGTTCGGCGGTGGCGTGGGGATGCGGGGAGATTCCCTCTGGCATCCCGACGAAGGCCTCGCTACCGGCAGCATCCCACACCGACACGCTGGCCCCTTCACGCAGGGCCAGCGCAGCAGCCGCGCGGCCGCTGCGGCCGGCGCCGAGAATGACCACAATTTTTCCGGTGAGCGTCATGGGGGGAATTCAGGCGATTTTCAAGAGTGCGAGGCCGAAGAGGGCGAGCATGATGGAAAGGATCCAGAAGCGGGTGATGACTTGGTTTTCATGCCAGCCGGCCAGCTCGAAGTGGTGATGGATGGGAGACATGCGGAAGATGCGTTTGCGGCGCAGTTTAAACGAGCCGACTTGGAGGATGACGGACATGGCCTCCATGACGAAGACCCCGCCGATGATGATGAGCATGAGTTCCTGTTTGGTGCAGATGGCGGCGCTACCCAGCGCGCCGCCGATGGCCAGCGAGCCGGTGTCGCCCATGAAAACTTTTGCCGGATGACAGTTGAACCACAAAAATCCGAAGCAGGCCCCCACCAGCGCAAATAAAAATACCGACAACTCGCCCAAATACGGGTTGTGCGGAATCACCAGATATTCCGTCGCGATATAAAACCGATGCGCCAAATAGGCCAGCACTGCGTAGGCCAGCGCTGTGCTGATGGTGCAGCCGGTGGCCAGCCCGTCCAGGCCGTCGGTCAGGTTCACCGCGTTTGAGCAGCCGACAATGATGAAGGCGAAAAACGGAATTGTCAGCCAGTGCAAATGGATCAGCGGGTACTTCCACAGCGGAAAACACAGCGCCCCGATGTCCAGCGGATTGGGGCCCAGGCAGAAGCCCGCGCCATCGGCGAGTTGCTGGCGGCTGGCACCGATGCCCGACACCTCCGGCTTGTAATAGATGAAGCAGGCTGCGACCAGGGCGATGGCGATCTGCCATAGCAGTTTGCGTCGGCCACTGATGCCATCGGACTTTTTCTCTTTGACCTTTTTGTAATCGTCGCACAATCCTAACAAACCGCAGGCGGACATGGTGCAGGCGCAGAGGGCGACGAAGGGGTTGAGCGGGCGGGCCCACAGCAGGGTGGAGACGAGAACCGAGCCGAGGATGAGCACGCCGCCCATGGTCGGGGTTCCGACTTTGCCGCCGTGAAGTTCGGCGAGTTTGTGGACTTCTGCGGCGCTGCGGATCGGTTGGCCGACCTTGAGTGAAATGAGTTTGCGGATGACCCGCGGGCCCACCAGCAAGGTCAGCAGAAAGGCGGTGAGTCCGGCGCTGGCGGCCCGGAACGTGGGGTACTGGAAGAGGTTGAGATAATTGTACGTGTACGTCCAACCATGGGTGAGATGGGCGGCTTTTTCCGCTTCATAGGCATGCAGCCAGAAATCGTAGATGGTCGGGAACATCAGGTGGTTGGAAAAGCAGTGAGCATGACGCGTTCAATCGTGGCGGTGCGGCTGCCTTTGAACAGCACCGCGTCGCCAGCTTGCGCCTCGCGGGTCAGCCAGGCGGCCGCTTCGGCAAAATCCGCAAAAAACGGTGCGTTTCCGGCACCGGCGGCAATTGCCTCGGCACCTTCGCCCACTGCGATGAGCGTCAGACCTTTGGCGGCCGCCAATTCGCCGGTGCGTTGATGGGCGGCGGGTGCGTGCAAGCCGAGTTCGCCCATGCGGCCGAGGACGATGATACGTCGCGCACCGACGGCCAGCGGGGTTTCGGCCAGCGTCTCAATGGCGGCGGCCATCGATTCCGGATTGGCATTGTAGGTGTCGTCAATGACCGTCACGCCTCGTTGTTCGAAGCAGCGGAGCCGGCCACTGGTCAGGACTGCGGAGTTGAGACCGGCGGCGATGGTGGTGCTGGCAAGGCCGAGTTTCCAGCCGACAGCGGCGGCGAGCAGGGCGTTGGTGACCATATGGCGGCCGGGGACGCCGAGGGTGACCTCGGCGGGTGTTTCGCCGTCGATGACGAGGGAAAAACGGGTGCCGGTGGCGGCAGGGCGGAGGTTTTCGGCACGCACCAAGCCGCGGCCGTTGCCAACACTCACGCAGGTGGCCCGGCAGCGCTGGCGCAGGTAATTGGCATACTCGCAGGCGGCCGGCACAATCAGGCAGCCGCTGGCAGGCAGGGCGCGGGCCAGCATCGCCTTTTCTTCCGCGATGGCATCCCGCGTGCCGAAGAACTCGATGTGGGCGCTGCCGATGTTGGTGATGATTCCGTAGCTCGGCTTGGCAATTTCACATAAGGGGGCGATCTCGCCACTGTGATTCATGCCCATTTCCCAGACTGCGGCGGTATGCTGTGGCGTGGTGGCCAGCACGCTGAGCGGCACGCCGATGTGGTTGTTCAAATTCCCCCGGGTAGCCGCCACCGAAAATTGTTGGGACAGCACCGCCGCCGTGAAATCTTTGGTGCTGGTCTTGCCGTTGGATCCGGTGATGGCAATCACCGGCAATGTCAGCTGTTGCCGCCACCAGCAGGCCAGTCGTTGCAGCGCCAGCAGGGTGTCGGGCACCACGATGACCGCCGTGCCGTCTGGTGCCGGGCCATTCCAAGCGTGTACCACCGCCACCCGCGCGCCGCCGGTCAGAGCTGCGGCGGCGAATCCATCGCCGTCGAATGTCGGACCCCGCAGGGCGAAAAATACCGCACCGTCCGGCAGCTTGCGGCTATCGGTGGTCACTCCGCCGTTAGCAATCACAGCGGGGCTACCGGCGACGATGAGGGCACCGAGGATGGCAGCGAGTTGTTTTGCGCTCAGGGGTTGCATCGCATGTCGGAGATGGCTTGGGCCCGCTCGCGCAACGCTTTGCTGGCGTGCTTGCGATCATCGAAGTCGATGCTGCGGTCGGCAAATTGTTGGGTCGTCTCATGGCCCTTGCCGGCGATGAGGATGATGTCGCCGGAGAGCGAGGCTTGGACCGCTGCGGCGATGGCTTCAGCCCGGTCCGGGATGCTCAGGCGGTTGTTGGCGGAGCAACCGGCCTCGATGTCGCGAATGATGGCCAGCGGGTCTTCGGAGCGGGGGTTGTCTGAGGTGATGATGCAGGCGTCGGAGTGGCGTGCGGCGGCGGCACCCATCAGCGGGCGTTTGCCGCGGTCGCGGTCGCCGCCGCAACCGAAGACGGTGATGAGTCGGCGCGGGTTGAGTTCGCGGAGGGTGCGGCAGGCGTTTTCCAAGGCGTCCGGGGTGTGCGCGTAGTCCACAAAAACGGTGGCTCCGCCGGCATTGCCGACGTTTTCCATGCGGCCCGGCACTTGCGGGGCATTGACCAGCGCTGCCACGGCGTCACGCGGGCGAATTCCGCAAGCGGAAGCTGCGGCCAGTGCGGCGAGCAGGTTATACATGTTAAAGCGGCCGATGAGCGGGGCGCGCACGAGAAAGGATTTGCCCTTGGCGCTGAGTTCAAATTCCATACCGCGGGCGGTTTGGCGAAGATTATTGGCGCGAAATTCGCAATGCACGCCGCAGCCATACCGCAGCACTGGCAGTTTCCCTTGAAGCGCCTGCGCCAGGGCCGCGCCACAAGGATCGTCCACATTGATCACAGCCACCGGCTTTTTCCCTAACGAATTTGCCGCCAGGGAATGGAACCAATCGGCTTTGGCCTGGGCATAGGCCTCGAGCGTGCCGTGGTAGTCGAGGTGGTCTTGGGTGAGATTGGTGAACACGCAGGCGTCAAAGCCGATGCTGCCGATGCGTTGTTGGTGGATGCCGTGGGAGGACACCTCCATGGCCACTCCGCGGCAGCCGTGGTCGCGCATGCGGCCAAGCAAGGTGGCGAGTTCGATTGAGCCGGGAGTGGTGTGGCGAGCGGGTTCGATGGTTTCGCCGTCATCGACGACGATGGTGCCCAGCAGTCCGGCGCGGTGCCAGACGGATTTCATGATGTGATGCAACAGGAAGACACTGGTTGTTTTGCCGTTGGTGCCGGTGATCCCTGCTACTGCCATATCCCGCCACGGATAACCTGCCATCGCCGAGGCTAGTGCCGCAATGGCCGCGCGGCTGTCCGGCACGTGCAGCCAGGTGACGGTGGCCGGCAGGTTGGCGGGCGGCGCGGATTCGGCGAGAATGGCGGCCACGCCGGCAGCGAGGGCCTCGCCGATGAAGCGATGGCCGTCGGTGGTGGTGCCGCGGATGGCGGCAAACAATTGGCCTGGAGCCAATTCGCGGGATGAGGCGCACAGGGAGGATATTTCGACGTCCAACGGGCCGGCGATGGTGACGCGGGCCAGGCATGCGCTAAGATCACGGAGGGTCATTGGCTGGTGATCTTGGCAAGGGGTGTGGTAATCGGTTCGGTGGGTTCCAGCTTCATGTAAGCCGCGACCTTGGTGGCAATCTTGGCAAACGCCGGCGCGGCAATGGTGCCGCCGTAGCGGGTGACCTTGTCGGTTTTGGGATCATCAATGACCACCACGCACACAAACGCCGGATTTTCCGCCGGCAGCATGCCCACGAATGACACGGTGTAGCTGTTGGGCAGGTAACCATGGCCGTGCGGGTTGTGGCGCTTGGCGGTGCCGGTCTTGCCCGCCACCCGGAAGCCGGGAACAGCAGCGAGCGTGGCGGTGCCGCCTTTTTGAATCACCTTCTCCATCGCCGCACGCATTTGGCCGGCCACCTTCGGCTTGATCACGTCGGCCACCGTCTCCGGCGGATACGTCTGGACCACCGTGCCGTCGTTGGCAATGAGTGACTTGATGATTTGAGGCTTGAGCAATTTGCCGCCGTTGGCCGGCACGCAATAGGCGCAGGCCATTTGCAGCGGGGTGACGTTGAGGGCGTAGCCATAGGCGGCCCGAGAGAAATCCACCGGGTTGCCGGTGTTGCGGGCGATGCCAGAACTCTCGCCACTGAGCAAAATACCGGTTTTTTTGCCGAAACCGTAGAGTTTGACGTAATCGTAAAACCGTTTCGGGCCGAGTTGCAGGGCAAATTTGTAGGCACCGATGTTGCTGGATTTGGAGAGGACCCCTTCCAGTGTGAGCATGCCGTAGGGGAAATGGTCGGGTACCTCGATTTTGCCCGAGACATATTTGCCGTTGCAACAAAACACCGACGTCTGCGGCGTGGCCAGTCCTTCGTTGAGCACCCCGGAAGTGGCCACCAGCTTGTAGGTGGATCCCGGTTCGTAAATCGCTTGGATGGCAAAGTTGAAACTGCTGGTCCCAAGGTTTTCCTTGGTGTTTAAATCAAAACTCGGGCGGCTGACCATCGCCAGAACCTCTCCAGTTTGCGGATCCATCACCACCACCGCCGCCCGCTCCGATTTGAACTCAACCAGCGCCGCATCAATCTCCTCTTCCACAATCGCCTGTATGCCCAGATCAATCGTCAGTTGCACGTTGAGCCCGGCACTCGGCGCTTGCAAACTGCTGGAGTCCCCAGGCTTCACCAACCCATGGGCGTCGCGCAGGTGTTGCCGCCAGCCGTCGCGGCCAGTTAGATACTCTTCCATCGCCCATTCGACGCCGAATTTGCCGACCACCCGCGTGTGCTTTTGCTCGTTTTCGTCGCTTTCCTCGACTTCTCCCGTGAAACCTGTTAGATGGGCGGCCAGTGTTGGCGCGGTGTACCAGCGCTTGAGGGAATTTTCAAAATCAAACCCCTGCAACCAATTTTGATCCACGGTTTCGCGCAGTTGGTCGGCGATTTCCTCCGGAATATCCTTGGCGATGGGCACCCATTTGCTCGAGCTGGCTTCAATTTTGGAGCGCAGTTCCTCGCGGCGCATGCCCAGTGTTTTGGCGAGCAGGCTGACGGCATGGGCCAGGTGTTTTTGGACGATGGTATCGGCCTTTTCGCTGTCGAGAATCTCAGCTCGCAGGCCGTGAATTCGGCGCATGCGCTTGCCCGCGTCCAGTTCGTCCCAACCGGGTTGGCTGCTTGCTTGCTCATAGGCCAACCCATAACTCGCCAGATTTGGATCATATAGATGGTTCTTGTCCACAAACAAGGTGGTCACCGGCACGCTCTTGGCGAGCGGCTTCTCATTGCGGTCAACGATCATGCCGCGGATGGCTGGCAGCCTCTCGATGCGCTGGAACGCCTTGTGCGAGTTGGTCGTGTAGAGGGTGCGATTGACCAGTTGGATTTGGATCAGACGCCAAGAAAGCCCGCTGAGTGCGATCACAAGGACCCCACACAAGAAGAAGCAACGATTTTGGAATTTTCGGATCACGGTTTACGGGCTGGCGGAAGCGACGGCGGCTGGCGGTGCTTGATTGACGTCCTCGGGCAGGCCTGGGGGGATGGGCCGCAATGCGGAACCCGTGTCTTCGAGTTGCTTGCGAATGGTAAAACGATTCAGGATGGCATCACTGCGCATCTGGGTGGTGCGGATGTCGAGTTTGTATTGTTCGATGCGCAGCTCAATGGCGTCGATTTCACGCGTGATTTTGACCTGGCGGTTTTTGTACACGGCGTGTTGGACGCCCCCTCCGGCGGCAATGACAAAGCCACCGATAAGGGCAAAAAAGATTGAGACAGGGGTGCGGGGAGCAGATTTTAGACGGTTCATGGTGCTATTCCAATAACTGCGCAACCCGCAGCTTGGCACTGCGGGAGCGGGGGTTGCGGGTGGTTTCTTCGGCGCTCGGGCTGATCGCCTTGCGGGCTAATAACCTGAACTGGTAGTCCGGGTTGGGCCGCGGCTCCGGCCAGCCGGGGTCATCAATGAATGGGGCCGAGTGGCGACGCAAAAAATGTTTCACGATCCGGTCCTCCAAGCTATGAAAGGTGATAACCAGCAGGCGACCGCCAGGTTTCAGGACTCCAGCCGCAGCCGCGAGTGCGGACGTCAGGCTGGCCAATTCTTCATTTACTGTCATCCGAATGGCCTGAAAACTGCGGGTTGCCGGATGAATTCGGCTGTGGCGGCCAACCGATTTTTCGATGCATTCGGCGAGTTCTGTGGTGGTGGTAAAGGGCCGCAGAGAGCGGCGTTTGACGATGGCAGCGGCGATGCGCCGGGCTTGGGGTTCCTCGCCGACCTCGAACAGCAGGCGTGTGAGACTTGCTTCTGACCACGTGTTGACAATCTCTGCGGCGCTGTGGGGACAGGACGGTCCCATCCGCATATCCAGCGGACCTTCCCGTTGGAAGGAAAATCCACGGCTGGCACTATCCAATTGGCGAGATGAGACCCCTAGATCCAATAACAGGCCGTCGGCCTTCTCGCCGCGCCGGATGGCCGGGGTTTCCAGAACCTTGGCGAAGTTGCCCTCCCAGGTTTCGAAGCGTTCGCCAAAGCACGCCAAGCGTTCGCGGGCATGGGCCAACGCTTCCGGATCGCGGTCGATGCCCAGCACGCGGGCACCGCCGCTGAGGAAAATTTCGCTGTGGCCGCCGCCGCCGAGCGTCCCATCAATGATGAACGAGTGTCCTCCGGCGGCCATCCACTCGCCCACCTCAGTGGGAAAGACCGGCAAGTGATAGTCGCCGCCTTGGCCAGCCTCCGCGTCTGCTGGAATCCCATTCGCCGACCGCCGCAGCGCAAAACAGCCAAAAACACTGCGTACGGCCGGCCCATGAAATGCGGTGGCAGCCCCGGTTCCCGGGTCCACCTTCCGCCCAGCAAAAAACAACAACGATGGCCGCGCCGACCACCAGCCAGTGGCAGCGCGAACCATCGTTTTGAGTGGCGCAAGCAGCTCCGTCCCGGGAGCCATCTTGTGCCCAGCCAGAAAACTTCCCGATGGCCGCGCCGACCACCAGCCAGCAGTGGCGCGAACCATCGTTTTGAGTGGCGCAAGCAGCTCCGTCCCGGGGGCCATCTTGTGCCTAGCCAGAAAACTTCCCGATGGCCGCGCCGACCGCCAGCCAGCAGCGGCGCGAACCATCGTTTTGAGTGGCGCAAGCGGCTCCGTCCCAGGAGTCATCTTGTGCCTAGCTAGAAAATGCTGGCAGCCGCCTCTGAGCGCTGCCGTCAGCCAATCCACCACAGATCCCGCCGCATCGCCAACACCACCCGCCATCGGGCGGTCGGCGTCAAGGATCAGAGTGCTTGGGGTAGTGGACATCTTCGTCAAAAAAATATCGGTTGCTTAGTTAGGGTTAGAAAATGCCCAGATCGTCGTGCTGGTTCATCTCGAGTTCTTCCGAGCGTTCAAAATGGACGCGGTTCCAGACCTCGTAGTGCCCGTGACGGCCCACCAGCATGATCTCGCTGTCCGGCTTGATCTCTGCCCGCTCACTTAAATCTTTCGGAATAAGCATTTTTCCCTGTTCATTGATGCTCACTTCGCGGCATAACATGGCCAGCCGCCCTTTCAATTGGCGCTTCGTCGCCTCGTCCTTGTCACTCTTTTCTACAATCTCCACCCGCTCCATGTACCCCTGTCGCGTCAGTACCTTCAGCATCGGCATCTCGTTGGTCCGTGAGTATAACAAATACAACGGCTCCCCGTTCTCAGTTCGCCACGCCGGCGGCACCGCGAACCGGTACTTCGGATCGACGGCGTAGGGCTTGAATCCCAAATATGGCTGATCTGTGGTGCTCACGTACAAAATAAGTAACTCTCGTGCACTTAGATACACAAAAAGGCGCTACCCGCACAACATAAAAATGCAGGCCGTTTGATAATTTTTTTAGGCATTGATAATGAGTGACTTACGTCAGTGTATCGAGGGTTCGCTCGATGGATGAAATGTCAGAATTGGATATTTTATGTTTTTTTATGATTTTTTTACGAGTTTCAAATTGGCTTGGGCCGGTCATTTTTGACTCATTCGGATGGATTTTTCGGGTGTTGTAGGACGCGAATTGTTATTGACCGGTCCGGCGCTGCCTCCCACCCTGCCGGGCATGCGCCATTTAGCCTTGTTTTTTATTGCCTCAGCCACATTCGCTTCGGCCGGACTGGATCCGGCCCGCCTCAGCGCAGCCGGCGACAATGCCCCGGTTCTGCGTGCCTTTGCCGAGGAGGCTGCGAAGGCATTTGGAGATGCTGGAGGCAAGGCGGCCGAGTTTCTAGTTGCCGGGATGCCCGCTGGCGACTTGCGTTCCCTCAGCAAGGATTTTTTGGCGGAAAATCTGCGGCTGGCAATGCAAACCCGCGATGCCTACCCGTGGTCCAAACAGGTGCCCGAGGCGCTGTTTCTGGATTGCGTGCTGCCCTACGCCCAACTCGACGAACCGCGCGACCCGTGGCGTGCCAAGTTTCATGACCAATGCGCTGCCATCGTCAAAGATTGCAAAACCGCCACCGAAGCCGTGCAGGCGATCAACCGCACGCTCTACAAGCAAATCAACGTGAAATACAGCACCCAGCGCAAGCGGGCCAACCAAAGTCCCAAGGAATCCATCGAGCAAGGCCTGGCCAGTTGCACCGGGCTCTCCATCATCCTCGCCGACGCCTGCCGAAGTGTCGGCATTCCCGCCCGCGTCGCCGGTACCGCCCTCTGGACCAACAAAAGCGGCAACCACACATGGGTCGAGATCTGGGATGGCGACTGGCATTTCACCGGTGCCGCCGAACCCAGCCCCGATGGCCTCGATCGCGGCTGGTTCAATGGCAATGCTTCCAAGGCCGTGGCCGACGATCCGACCTATGCGATCTGGGCTAACATGTGGGCCCCCACCAAGGACCATTATCCGTTGGTTTGGAATCTAGCCGATCACTCGGTCCCCGCCGTCAACGTCACCGACCGCTACACCGGCGGGGCCAAGAACAAGGCTCCCGCCGATGACGCAAAACCCGCCGCCACCACCGTCCATCTGCGGGTGGTCGAGCACGACGGCCAGCGCGTCGCGGCCCGCGTCGAGTTGTTGGACCAGGCCGGCAAATTCCTTCACGCCGTCACCACCAAGGCCGGCACCACGGATTATAACGACATGCCGGCCTTCGAATTGCAGCCCGCCACCGAGTTTGTTCTGCGCGTCGTCTGCGATGGCCAGGCCCGCGACTTCCCCCTGCCAGCCAGGCCGGCCGGCGATCGCATCATCGACCTCATCTGGCTGGACGGCAAACCAGTGGACGCCACTCCGGGCC